>Ga0316197_10000836_pt1 | contig 21659 bp, 14 predicted proteins | sample OudBiesiAoxic_MG_FD_204939 | JGI IMG/M metagenome (GOLD analysis project Ga0316197, IMG submission 204939) | Coastal sediment microbial communities from Oude Bieten Haven, Netherlands - site A oxic | ecosystem: Environmental > Aquatic > Marine > Coastal > Sediment | place: Netherlands... | reverse complement strand
CGATCACGTGGCGGAAACGAGCGGTGACGCACCGCCAGAGATCCGGCTGGCGGAAGCGCCGGATATTGAATCGGAAGCGCGGTGGATCGCGGATCGAATTCGTGAGCTGATCGACTCGGGTGTTGATCCTGAAGACATCGGAGTCGTGAGCAGAAGTTTAGAGGGACTGATGTTTCCCCTCCGACGCCACTTCCGCCGCCTCGGAATCCCGTTTTCCGGCTGCGGCGCAACGGTCCCAGGGGCAGGTGTGAGGCGCCCTTTGGGACGGTTGGCCGATCTCCTGCGAATGGCCGATGGGACCGATGTGGATCTGTGGATCGAAGCACGAGGAGTAACCCAGGGCCGAACCGAGCTGTTGCTCGGTCTCCGGGTGCTCGGTCTTCTTCGGGTGATGGATGTAGCGATGCTGGGAACCGAAGGAGTGCCCGCGAACGGCGTGACCCTGCCGATCGCTTTTTCTGAGGAAGACGAGCGTGATGGCGCGGATCGAGAGCGCAGAGTCCTCGCGACGAGTGCTCTCGAGCAGGCTGCGGCCGAAGCCGGACAGCTGCTGAAAACGTTTGCGCGGTGGCCGGAGACCGCGTACGCCCGGCGCCACCGGCGCCATACGATTGACGTGCTCGATGCAATCGACTGGATTGAGGACTCGCCCGAGCGAGAGCGGGCCCTGGAGTGCCTCGATGCGCTCTGCCGCGACCTGCCCTCGGACCTCGAGGTCGATCGGAGCGAATGGCTGAAGCTGGTTTCAGATCGGCTGCATCGTGCGGGTGAGGTGGCTCTGGGTGGGCGTGGTGCCGGAGTTCAGGTTCTGACCGTGATCGAGGCCCGCGCCCGAACCTTCAAAAGGCTGCTCGTGGGCGGGGTCAGCCGCGGCGTCTTTCCACGGGTCGTGCACGAGGACCCGATGTTGCCCGAGGCCGTCCGCGCACGGCTCGCCGCCGATGTGCTGCCGGAAATGCCGGTCAAGGGGCGGAGCGCTGACGAGGAGCGCTATCTCTTCGCTCAGTTGCTTTCGAGCTCGCCGGCGGTCGAGTTGTCGTGGCATTTTTACGGCCCGGACGGGACGCTCACACCATCGCCGTTCGTAGACCACTTGCGACTGCGTGAGGACGTCGGCGACCCGGAGACGGTGCCACAGCTGTGGCCGGTCGAGGACATCGCGCCGCGGCCACGCCCCGCTTATGAGCTCGCCGTGTTGGCGGCTCCGAGGGTGGACCGGGATGGGTTTCGGAGTCTGTTGGGCGCCGCCATCTCGGAGGATCTTGTCGGCGAGGGCGAGGGACCCACTTTCGTCCCCTCTGACGAGCTTGCGGCGGCGCGGACCGACGTGCTGGCCGCAGTTGAAGCGGCACCCGGGGCGGATAAACCCGGTCCGTGGTTCGGGTTCGCGGGCGCTGGCGGCAGACAGATTGACGATCCGATGTGGGTGACCCGCCTGGAAGCGACCGGGACCTGCCCCTGGCGAGCGTTCGTACAGCAACGGCTGGGAATCTTTCCTCTTCCAGATCCCCACCTGGGGCTTCCGGGTGTCGATGGAATGCTGGTTGGCCAGGTCGTGCACGGAGTGCTCGAGCGCATCGTTCTGGCTGTCGTCGAAGATCCCCCTGGTGATCTCGGGAGCGCCATCGCCGGCCAGCCGTTCGAGGTGCCGTGGCCGCCACCGGACCGCGTGGACGAACTCCTTCAAGGGGAGGCCCAACGGGTCGCGAGGAGGGAAGGTCTGGCCACGATCGGTATGGCGCCGCTGCTCGAAGCACGGGCCCGGCAGTTCCTCGAAACAGCTCGGGTCATCGAGTGGGGCGCGGATGGGACGCTGCCGAGTGTTCTCGCGCCCGAGGTTGAGGGGGCCGTTGCGGTCAGGGGCATCGAGAGGCCGCTGGCCTTTCGGGCCGACCGGGTGGATATCGGCGCTGCGGGTCCGGAACTCGCGGACTACAAGGCGGCCAAACCGCTCTCTACGGTCAAGACGGAAGAAATCCGTAAATCCCACCTGCTCGATCTTATCGCCAGGGGGCGGCTGCTCCAGGCAGCCGCCTATGCGGGTTCTTCGGGCGCCTTCAACGGCGTCGGGCGGTACATCTATCTCAAACCCGACGAGCGTTGGACCGACGAGATGCGCAACGTGATTGTCCACGGCGATGACGAAGAGGTCGTGAAACGCTTCGAGGGGGCGGTGCGGACTATCGCCGAGGCTAGAGCCCGCGGCATCGTCTTTCCGCGACTGGAGGAGGCGGACAGAAAAAATGCGGAGCACTGCCGATTCTGCCGCGTGGCCGAGGCGTGTCGAAGAGATGACTCCGGATTTCGCCGGCGCCTTATCGAGTGGATGCAGGAGAGATTCGAGAGCGGAGATAGGGATGCAGAAGCGGCGCAGACGTTGTGGTGGCTCGGCGTGGAACGAGACGGAGGCGAAGAGTGAGCGATACCCCATCGGACCGCGTGGCCGCCGACCAGGCCTCCCGCCGCCTCGCCCAAAGCGAGTTCGAGCGATCGGTGGTCGTCGTGGCCGGTGCCGGGACGGGCAAGACCGCGTTGCTGGTGTCGCGCGTGGTCGTGTGGTGTGTCGGTCCGGGCTGGGACCGCCACGCAGGTGACGAGGGGGATCGCGGATCGGTGGCGAGGCGGGTCATCGAGAGGGTTGTCGCCATCACTTTCACCGAGGCCGCGGCGGCCGAAATGGCGAGAAAGATCGGTTCCGCCCTGATCGAGCTCGCCGGCGGCGACAGCCCGATCGGTTGGGACCCTGAGCCCGGGCTGCTGCCCGGTGATGAGGACGAAATCCGGGCGCGGGCACGAGCACTGTCCGATGAGAGCCACCGTTTGGTGGTGTCGACAATCCATGCCTTCTGCCAGCGTTTGCTTTCCACCTACCCGCTCGAGGCCGGCCTCCACCCGCATTTCGAGGTGGACCCGGAAGGTGTCCGCCTCGAGTCGATCGCTGAAGAGCTGGTCGAAGACAGGTTGCGCGGGCTCGCCGAGGAGCCGAGCCGACCGAGTTGGGAACGGCTTGCGGTCGAAGGGAAGGGACCGCCTGAGGTCGTCAGCGCCCTCTGCGATCTTGCTGAAGCCGGCGCCGACGCGACGCTTTTCGAGGAAGACCCTTTCGGCAATGCTTCCGTGCGGGCGATCGTCGACAGCTTACGAATCGCCCTCGAAGCGTTCAACGCCGCAGCGGGAAATTGTATGGAGCCTCTCAAGGGCGAAGTGAGCATCCTCACTCGCGATGCTGTCCCGTTTCTGACAGCCTGGATAGAAGCCCAGTCGACCCCTCCGAACTTCAACGACGTGTGCACGGTGGTGTCGAGCCTCGACGATCGGGTCGTGCCACGCCTCAAGAAGTGGTCAAAGCTCGGTCTGACGGGCAGCGAGGGCTCGTGCATGGGCGACGCCAGGTATGCAGTGGCGGCTGCGGCTGGTCACCTCGCGGCCGTGCTCACCCCACTGATTGATCCGCCGCGCGAACAACTGACCGCGGCCCGAACGGTCATCGCTCCGTTGCTGGAAGATATGTCGCGGCGCCGGATGTCGGCCGGCATCCTCACGTTTTCGGATCTCCTCCGGAAGGCGGACAGTCTGCTGAGGACGTCGGCTGGCGTGCGCGGGGAGATTGTGGCCGGGATTGACCACCTGCTGGTGGACGAGTTCCAGGACACCGACGACGTCCAGTGCGGGATGGTCGCCTCCCTGGCCCTGACCGGATCCGAGGAACACCGCCCAGCGTTGTTCATCGTCGGAGATCCCAAACAGTCCATCTACGCCTGGCGCAGTGCGGACCTCGCGGCCTACGACGCATTCGTGGAGCAGATCAAGGAGTCTGGCGGCGTGATCGTCGATCTGGTGCGCAACTTCCGGTCGGTGACTCCGATCCTCGATGAAGTCGAACGGCTGGTAGCGCCGATCATGCGTGAGGAGCGAGACGTCCAACCGCGCTTCGAGGCCCTCGAGGCGACTGACGAACGACGGGGAGCGCCGGGCTTCGATCGGCCGCCGTGGAGCGGCGTCGAGCACTGGCTGAGCTGGCCTGTAGGGCCGAAAGGGGTCGCACCAGAAAAGGGTAACCGCGACACGGAGACCTCGGCTCTCGAGGCAGAAGCGTTGGCAGTCGACATCGTCCGCCTCCATGAAGAGGGTGGAACCCAACGCTGGGGCGACGTCGCGGTTCTGTTGAGAGTGACCACAGCACAGGAGGTGCTGTTGGAGGCGTTTCGCCGCCACGACATACCCTACGACGTGGCGCGCGAACGCGACTACTACCGTCAGCGGGAGGTGGTCGAAATTGCCGCGCTGGTGCGGTGCGTGCTCGAGCCTACCGATCTATTGGCGCTCCTCACCGTGCTGCGCTCCGACGTTGTGGGAGTTCCCGATACGGCGTTGGCGCCTTTGTGGGATGCGGGATTCGGGTCTCTTATGGCACGTCTCGAGCCGGAGGAATCGACGGCGATCAATACCGTGTGGGGATGTATCGAAGAGGCCCTGGCGGCTACTCCGACCAACGTGCCTGGAGGCGCCGCTTTGCCGCACTGGCCCACGGCGCTCAAGGGGGCCGTCGGGATCATTGCCGAGCTTCGTCGTGCTCTCCGGGAGGACCCGCCGGACATCTTTGTCGAGAAGATCCGCACCCGTTGGTTGGCCGAGGTGACAGGGGCGGCCCGATTTCTTGGTCGGTTTCGGCGCGCCCGCATCGACCGCTTCCTGGCCGATCTGGAGAACACTCTGGTGGCCGGTGACGGCGGCGACGCGAGTCTGGCGAGGTTCCTCCGCCGCGCTGTGGAGGAGGGCAGGGAGAGCCGCCTGCCTCTGCCGCCAGATCTCGAGGCCGATGCGGTGCACGTGATGACCATTCACCGGGCAAAGGGGCTCGACTTCGAGCATGTCTACGTCGCCCAGATTCACAAAGGGGGAAGGGGAGGCGGTCGCCGAGAAACCGCCGCTCTGATGTCCGTCGGCGGGCGTCCCGAGTATCACCTCTTTGGTTGGACGACCCCAGGATTCGCGTCGCGTGAGTGGACGCAGTCTCGGAAGACGCAGGCGGAGATGGTGCGGTTGCTCTACGTGGCTACGACCAGGGCGAAGCAGCGGCTGGTGGTGTCGGGCGGTTGGTCTACACCCGGGAAAGACGTGCCCCCGGAGGCTGCAACCGACTTCGCCAATTTGATCGGACGGCGCCTCGACCCCGAAGCGACGTCCGCGCAGATCGAGGCCGGCAGCCAACGGGAGACGAGCGACGAGACCGGGGTGCAACAGGTGATGCCAGCGTTCGCCAAAACCACGGCCGAGGCTGATGGCGTGAAGGACTCGATGGGAGGTTGGTTCCCGTCGGATCGTCAGATGCGGCAGACCGACGGGTTGGCTGTTGCACGGCGTGCCGCCGGCGAAAGGATGGCGTCGCTGGTGATTCGTTCCGCCTCCTCCGAGGCCCACGATCGATTGCGGCGCGCCGACGGTGAGGAGGGGGAGCCGGCGACGGTTGCGGTCGGATTCAGAGACCTTGCGATGGCCATCGGGACCGCTGTTCATCGATTTCTCGAAACTGCGGATCTCGGTGCCGATCTCACGGCGCAGGTGGGGAAGAGCAGAGATCGAATGGTAGCCGAGGTGGTCAGCGGGCTGGTTGAAGCGCAGGTGCCGGGGGCCGAGAAGATCATCGACGATCTCCTCGCGACCCTCATTTCGGGTCCATGTCTGGAACGTCTATCGGCCCTGGCGCCAGCCGTCATTGCGCGCGAGCTTCCGGTCTTCGGATGGGAGGAGAGCGAACACGGGCCGGGAACCGTGGTCTCGGGAATCGTCGACCTCGTATATCGCGATCCGGACGATGGCCGGATGGTGGTAGCGGACTACAAGACCGATGCCTTCGATGGTGAAGAATTGCTCGAGGAGCGCGCCAGGGGTTACGAACCGCAGGTTCGAACGTACGCCAAGATCCTTCGTGCCGCTCTCGATCTTGAAGAGGAGCCTCACACAGAGCTATGGTTCCTTGCCGCCGACCGCATCGTTCGCCTCTGACGGAGTTAAGGGTTACGTGCTAAGAGTTCAGAGTAAAGGTCTGAGCATTCGAAGGCACTCGGGGGCTGAGCGGGCTTAACTTCTTTACGCTTTACTCTTAACAAAAGAAAAAACCCGGCGAAACCGCCGGGTCAACGCAGAGAAAAACTCCTCCTCCTTCACTGCGAAGGATGCATTATATCCGGAAATTCAAAAAATCAAGGAATCTCGGTGGATATGCAGTCTCAGTCAGTGGTGCAAAACTCAAGGGGCGGGGATAAACCCCGCCCCTACGTTCTACATTTTGTAGGAGAGGGGTCTACCTGTCCCGGCGAAGTCTACGAGACGAAGCCGGATCCCCTCCCTCAAGCGCCTAAACCATCGACTGCGATTGGAGCGCCTTCTTCATCGTCGTGCCGATCTCTGCCGGGGTCGCGGCAACAGCGATTCCGGCAGCCTTGAGAGCTGCGATCTTGTCGGCCGCGGTGCCTTTACCGCCGGAGATGATCGCGCCCGCATGGCCCATTCGGCGTCCCGGAGGAGCTGTCTGGCCGGCGATAAACGCCGCCACCGGTTTTGACACGAACTGGCTGATGAACTCGGCCGCGTCCTCCTCGGCGGATCCGCCGATTTCGCCGATCATCACGATTCCCTCGGTCACCGAGTCCTCCTCAAAGGCCTCGAGACAGTCGATGAAGTTGGTGCCCGGCAGCGCGTCGCCACCGATACCGACACATGTCGACTGCCCGAGCTCGAGGGCGGTAAGCTGACCGATGGCCTCATAGGTAAGGGTGCCGGAGCGCGAGACGACACCGATCGGGCCCGGGATTGAGATATGACCGGGCATGATGCCGAGCTTGCATTGGCCGGGAGTAATGATGCCGGGGCAGTTGCCGCCGATGAGCCGGGTCGGGAGGCCCTGGAGGATCCGCTGCACCCGCACCATGTCGCGCGCAGGGATGCCCTCACTGATGCAGACCACGACCTCGATGCCGGCATCCGCGGCCTCGAGAATGGCGTCAGCCGCGAATGGGGGCGGCACGAAGACCAACGAGGCGTTGGCGCCGGTTTCGGCGACCGCGTCCTCGACGGTGTTGAAGACCGGAACGCCGTCGACGTCCTGGCCGGCCTTGCCGGGGGTCACCCCGGCGACGATCTTGGTGCCGTACTCGCGGCACTTCTCGGAGTGGAAGCGCCCCTCCTTGCCGGTAATACCCTGAACGACGACCTTGGTTTCGGAATTCACCCAGATGCTCATGACGCCCTCCCAACCGCGGCCACAATCTTTTCGGCGGCGTCCGCCATTCCTTCTCCGACAATCAGGTCGAGGCCGGACTCGGCCAGAACCTTTCGTCCTTCTTCGACGTTGGTGCCTTCCAGTCGGACGACGAGAGGGATGCTGAGCTTGACCTCTTCGGCCGCAGCGACGACCCCTCGTGCAACCATGTCGCACCGCACGATGCCGCCAAAGATGTTGACCAGCACACCCTTTACCGATGTGTCGGACAGGAGGATGCGGAAAGCTGCGGCCACCCGTTCCTGGGAGGCGTCGCCCCCCACGTCCAGGAAATTCGCCGGCTCACCGCCGAAGTGCTTGATGATGTCCATTGTTCCCATCGCAAGACCGGCGCCGTTGACCATGCAGCCAATGTTGCCGTCGAGCTTGATGTAGTTGAGATCGAACTTCGAGGCCTCGACCTCGAGCGGCTCCTCCTCGTGGACGTCGCGCATTTCGGCGATGTCCTTGTGCCGATAGAGCGCGCTGTCGTCGATATTCATCTTGGCGTCGAGTGCGACGACTCTGCCATCGGTTGTGGTTACCAGGGGGTTGATCTCAAGCAACGAGGCGTCGGTCTCGCCGTAGGCGTTGGCAAGAGCGTGCATGAACTTGGTCCCGGCCTTGAAAGCGTCACCGGTAAGCCCGAGCCCGAAGGCGAGCTTGCGACTGAGATAAGGGTGGAGCCCCACATCGGGGTCGAAGTGGGCCTTCAGGATGGCGTCGGGGTTCTCGGCCGCGACCTCCTCGATCTCCATACCGCCGAACTTCGAAGCCATCATCACCGGGAACCCTTCGGAGCGGTCGAGGACCACGCCGAGGTACAGCTCGCGATCAATCGGCAATGCTTCCTCGATAAGTACGGTACGAACCAGCTTGCCTTCGGGTCCTGTTTGCTTGGTGACCAGGGTCATGCCCAGGATCTCGCAGGCAAGCTTGACCGCCTCGTCGGGATTGTCTGCCAGTTTGACGCCGCCACCCTTGCCGCGGCCTCCTGCGTGGATCTGAGCCTTGACGACAACTCGGCCGCCGAACTCCTCGGCCGCCGCCCGTGCCGCCTCGGCCTCGGTGATGACAATGCCTCGAGGAACCGGGACCCCGTGCTGGGCCAGCACCTCTTTGCCTTGATACTCGTGAATCTTCATATCTCCTCCTTGGGATACACCCGCGCGAGGGTGCAAACGGGCTGGGCTATTGTGCACCCGAATTCACAAGCCCGCAAGGTCTGGTTTCGACTGAGATTTTGGATCAATTGAACAAGGCGTTCTCTTGAGAATGAGGAATGAGGAATGAGGAATGAGGAATTTCGAACCGCTACGACCCTCGTCCAAACGACGGAAATGTAGGGGCGGAATATATCCCGCCCTTGCTCGTTTCTGTATCCGACACGTTTGTGGTGCGGACGCCCCGCCCGTACAGCCAGCCTTTCCAAATTGTCATCCCGAGTGAGCGACTCGTCACGGCGAAGCCCGAAGGGCGGAGCCGGAAGCGAACCGAGGGATCTATGGAAAAGTCAGATGCGCGCTGACTGCTTTTTCCACAGATCCCTCCACTCGGACCCTTCGGGTCCTCGGTCGGGATGACAGGGAATGGGTCACCCTCGCCCTCAGCTCGGGATGACAACGAGGAGAAGCGCTTCCCTCGGGGGACAATTGAAACGGTGCTGCTCGTCGAGAACGGTAATGGGCGAGGGCGGGAAATATCCCGCCCCTACAGAAGGCCGCCATTGTCGCTGTCAGACCGGAGGGCGGAAATCCGAAATCCGAAATTCAAAAAAAGCCCGGGCCGAAGCCCGGGCGGATTGTTGATCTGAGATTCGCGTTACTCGGTGATCGGCTCCAGCGTCATCGGGTCACGCAACGGGACATTCTTGAGCTCGCCGAAGTCGGTGAGCCTGGCGTCGTGCTCGGGGTGGCCGGCCATGATCTCCTCTATATTGCCGACGACGAGCATGATCATCGTCTCAGGATCGAGGTTCTTTTTCATGGCCTTTTTGATCTCATCGGCATCGACCGCAGCGACGTTGTCACGGTAGTCGACCCAGTAAGAGTGATTTCGGCCAAGGATCTCGTCGATGGCGTACCGGCCAACGACCTGGGCCGCCGAGGCGAATTGGTTCGGGAAGGTCTCGATGAACGAGGCCTTGGTGGTCCGTATTTCTTCTTCGGTGGCGTCTGTGGTCCGCATGTCGTCGAGGAGCCTGAAGAAGATCTCGGCCGCGTAGGCGCAGGTCGAGGATTTCGACTGATAGAACGCGCGGAAGTCCCCTGGAATGGTAACAGGGAATCCGAGGCTCGCGTACGCGCTGTAGGCGAGGCCTTCATCCGATCGGATTCGCTTCATCATGCGGGCGGTGAAGCCGTAGCCCCCGAGAATGTCATTGCCAACCACCAGGGGGAACTCGTCAGGGTAGCCCTCCCTGAATCCGGGGCGACCAATGCTGACCCGTCCCTGGTTGACATCTGGTTTGTTGACAACATAGACCCCGGGCTCGGGGGTGTGGTCGGGCTGCGGAATGGCGGGCAGGGGCTCGGCCAGCGGCTCGAGGGAACCGACGGTCTTGTTGAGCAAGGCCTCCAGCTCGGCGAGATCGAAGTCGCCCGCCACCGCCACCACCAGGTTGCCCGATCGAATCAGTGATTTCACAAATTCTTTAGAATCCGTGGCCGTTATCGCATCGACCGACGCTTTGGTGGCAAGCCGGTTCTGCCAATAGTTGTCACCGAAGATCAGGCGATTCCACTCGCGGGCCTCGATATCGGCGGTGTCGTCGTTGCGCTGCTTCATCGCCTGGAGACGGTTTTCTTTGGCCTTTTCGAAGCGATCCTGCTGGAAGCGAGGTGTGGTGAGAACGTCCATGAAGATCGCCATCGCTTCCTCGAGGTCCTTCGAAAGCACATTGAGATTTGCTGAACCAGAGACTTCGCCAATGTTGGTGCCGAGGTTGGCCGCGAGAAAGTCGAGCTCTTCATCGAGTTCTTGAGCGGTACGATCGCCGGCACCGCCGCTACGCCATGCCGCACCGGTGATACCGGCCAGCCCCTCCTTGCCGGTGGGCACGAGATAGCTCCCACCGTGGAAGTAGACGGTGATGTTGACGAGCGGGAACTGTTTGTCCTGTTTGGCATAGACCGGGGTTCCATCCTCGAGTTCAAAACGGAGCGAGTCAGCGTCCGGCACATCGAAGGTCAGCTCGGGGAACTTCAGTTTTTCGGGGCGGTCGGGGATGTCGGCCGCAAATGTGGCGGCCGCGGCGCCCAGAACGAAAAGAACAATCAGAATTGTCGTGCGTCGCATGTCACTCCTCCTCTCCGGCGGCCGCCCGGAGCTTTTCGATCCGTTCGGTCGCCCTCGTGATGATCAGCTCGATGGCGGGCAGGAACTCGGGCGGAGCCTGACTCTTCATGGCCTGCATCTGCTGCAGCCCCTGCTCGAGCTCGGCCGGGTCCTCGACCTGGGCGATTTGTGCCAAGGCCTGTTTTGCCATTGCCTTGGCCTGGCCAGTGAGTGCCGCCAGCTCGGGGTCTTCCTCCGACCCTTCATTGCGGAAATACCAGAGGACGTTCTGGCCGGTGTCCGTGAAGTAGGTGTTGGCTACCCGTTGAATGTCCTCCGTGGTCACTGCCTCGTATTTGGCGGTTGAATCATTGAGAAACCGCCAGTCGTCCCACACGTCGTAGAGCATCAGCTGGAGCATGAGGAAGAAGTTCGATTGCAGACGGCGGAAGGAGTTCGCCAGCGACTGGTTTTTGACCTTCTCCAGCTCGCGCTCGGGAACGGGCTCATTCTTGATGCGTTCAATCTCGGTCAGCAGAGCCTGCTCGACGATCTGGTGATCAATCCCATCGGCGACTTCTGCGCCGATCTCGAGGTAACCCGCGTACTTGAACGGTGAGTGGTCCGCATAGGGTTCTCCGGTGGCGATCTGCTCAGCCTCGACCAACGACTTGTAAAGCCGGCCAGTCCGGTCGGAGAGGATTGATTCCATCACGTCGAGAGCAAAGAAATCTGTGTGGGCGAACGGCACGGTGTGCCAACGAATCTGGACCGACGGATTGGTGTCGGCATAGGCGGTCATTCTCCGTTCCGCTAGCTGCTCGATCTCCTCCGTAACCACTGGGGGCGGCGGCGTCTCGCTTCGTGGGATACGACCAAAGTACTTCTGGGCAAGGCCAAGGGCTTTTTCGGTGTCGAAATCGCCGACCATTGCCACCGTAATGTTGTTGGGCGCGTAATAGGTAGCAAAGAACTTCTGCGCCTGGGCGCGGGTAATGGACTCGACATCGGATGGCCAGCCGACCACAGGGTGGTGGTAGGGCACAGAGCCCCAGAACATGAAGTCGAATTGCTCCTCGTACTTGGCGACGGGGTTCGACTCGGTCCGCATGCGGCGCTCTTCTCTGACCACGTCGCGTTCGGTGTAGAACTCACGAAAGACCGCGTTGAGAAGACGCTCCGACTCCATCCAGAACCACAGCTCGAGCTTGTTGGCAGGCACGTTGATGAAATAGAAAGTGGCGTCTTGCATCGTGCCTGCATTGAGCCCGGAAGCCCCGGCTTCCGTGTAAATCTGGTCGATCTCGTCCTTGACAATGAATTCCTTCTGCTGATCCTGGAGGACCTTCATTTTCTCGCGCAGCTCGGCCAGGAGCTCGGTCTGGTTTTCCGGCAGGTAGATGCTGCCCTCGATTTCGCCGCGGCGCTTGGCCTCGCGCATGACTTCGTACTCGGCCTCCATCTCGAGGCGAAGCGCATCGAGCTGGGCCATGATCTCGGCTTCCTTCCCGAAATCTGAGGTTCCGATGGTCGGGCTGCCCTTGAACATCATGTGCTCGAAGAGGTGGGCGATGCCGGTGGCCCCGACCTCCTCGTTGACCGAGCCGACGTGGGTGACCCAGCCAGCCGTAACGGTTGGGCTCTCGTGTCGTTCCACCATCAGAAGCTTCATGCCGTTGTCGAGGAATACCTCCTTGACCGGCACCTCTGCATCCTGCGCGACAGCGGGGAGGCTGCATAGCAGTGCCGCGATCGCCATCAGTGCGATCGTCGATCGTCGCCGAAGACTCATTGTCTGGCTCCTTCCGTTTGTTTCTTGGATTTTTGACTCATTTTTGAATTCTGATCATTCTGGTCTGGTGAACAGGCCCCAATCTTTGAATCTTCCGTGAATCCGTGCACAACGCGCGCAGATGATACTACGGCGCAGAACGGCACGGGTTTCTTGGCCACGACCGAGTGGAGAGGAGAAAAGGGGCAGAAGGTGTTGTTGAAACGTTTACGCTTGAGATTCGCTAGCTCGGAAAATTCGAAATCCGAAATTCGAAATCCGAAATCCGGATCTTACAGCCCAACATCTGGACAGTGGAGACGGAGAATTGTACGGTGGCTGTCTCGGAGGCGAATTTGCAGGATCTATTGCTGGCGCTGGACGTGGGGAATACCAACACGGTGGTCGGCCTCTTTGAAGGCGAAAAACTGCGCACCCATTGGCGGTTGACGACTCACGCCGAACGCACCGCTGACGAGGTTGGGATGTGGCTCCACCAGCTTTTACGCTGGGAGCAGGTGAATCCTGAAAATCTTGTCGACGTTGCGGTTTCTTCGGTGGTTCCGCCGATGGATCCGCGCCTCAAGGAGGGGGTCCTGCGCTATCTCGACAAGGATGCCTTCTTTGTCGAACCCGGGATCCGATCCCACATGCCACTCAAGGTCGATGCGCCGCAGGAACTCGGCGCCGATCGTCTGTGCGACGCTGTTGCGGGATACGCCGAACACGGTGGTCCCTGCTTGGTGCTCGACTTCGGAACCGCCGTCACATGGGAAGTCGTTTCCGCAGAAGGCGAGTACCTCGGGGGAGTGATCGCCCCGGGACCGGGCGTCACCGCCGAAGCCCTCAGCCTGAAGACCGCCAAACTGCCGAGCGTTGCCATGGCACCGCCTCCGAGGGTGATCGGCAAGGGCACGGTGGACAGCATCCAGTCAGGTCTCTTTTACGGCTACCTGGGTCTGATCGAAGGTGTGACCCGCCGGGTCCTCGATGAGCTCGGCGAGGCGACTGTCGTCGCCACGGGTGGTCTCGCACAGGCATTTGCGAGCCACACCGATCTTATCCAGCACGTCGAACCGGATCTGACGCTGCACGGGCTCCGCATTCTGTGGCGGCTCAACAGGAGGGACTCCTCTTGACTGCCAAGGGAATGAAGCCCGAGACGCGGGAGAAAATCCGTACTCGGGTCGAGGAGAAGCTGCGCCCGCTGACCCTGCCCAACTTCATCACGATGATGCGGATGGCGATGGTGCCGTTCTTTGTCCTCGCGGTCGCCGACAGGGACTTCAGGCTCGCCCTCTGGATTTTCGTAGTCGCCGGACTCACAGATGCTTTCGACGGCTACCTCGCCCGGCGCATGGACATGCAGTCTTTAATCGGCGCCTACCTTGATCCGATCGCCGACAAGATGCTGATCACAGTTGCCTACATCGCCCTCACCATTCCCTTTGGGCAAGAGGTCGTAATTCCTCTATGGCTGACAATCCTGGCCTTGTTCAGGGACTTTGTGATCATGCTCGTGGCTGGAGTGCTCTACATCGTCGAAGGGCTGCGCGAGTTCCCGCCCTCACCGCTCGGCAAGGCGGCGACCTTTGCCCAGGTTGTTACGATCGCGGTGGTGCTGTTGGCCAACGTGACCCCGGTCCCGTGGTGGATACCCCAGATCTGCTTCTACGGTTCTTTCGCCCTGGTGATCGTTTCGGCGTTCAACTACATCTATCGGGTGAGCCGGTTTGTCGAAGAAGCGAGACTCGCGAAGGAGCAGGAAGCCGCGGAGGACGATTGAGCAGGCAGCTCCTCATACAGCGGATGCTGGATGCTAGATTCTGGATGCTGGATTCGCCCACCCACCCCTGACACGCACGGCCGGATCTTTTTCCGGCATCTAGCATCCAGTATCCAGCATCAGAAACCGGGCTCGCGGCTAGGTAATGGTCTCCGGCGGCGTAAACTCCGGCATGATCCCGTTCAACACCCTGATGACGTCTCGGGCGATCGTCTTTTCCTCGTTGGTAGGGACCGCCAACACCCGAACCCGTGATGCGTCGGTCGTGATTACGGCCTCTTCGCCGGTGGCGGCCGCATTGCGGTCGGGGTCGAGTTCGACGCCCATGAACTCAAGTCCCTCGAGCGCAGCCTCGCGGACCTCCGGAGACCGTTGGCCGATGCCGCCGGTGAAGAAGATGGCGTCAACTCCGCCCATCGCCGCGGCGTAGGCGGCAACGTACTTCTTGATGCGATAGCAGAACATCCGGAAGGCGACGTCGGCCCGCTCATGGCCGCCGGATCGCGCCTCGATGATCTCGCGCATGTCCGACGACACGCCAGACACGCCGTAGAGCCCGGAGTGTTTGTTGAGCATCGTGTTGACCTGGTGCAGGGTGAGTTCTTCCATCGCCATTAACCAGGGGACGATCGCCGGATCCATGTCGCCCGACCTTGTGCCCATGATCAGACCCTCGAGAGGGGTGAATCCCATTGAGGTATCAATGCTTTTGGCGTGGTCGACCGCCGCCAGCGAGCAGCCGTTGCCGAGGTGGACGCTGATCAGCTTCTTGTCCTCTCGCTGCCAATCCAGAATTTGGCAGCCGCGGAAGGTGACGAACCGATGCGAGGTGCCGTGGAATCCATACTTCCGCAGATGGTGCTTCTTATAGAGCTGGAAGGGGATCCCATAGAGAAATGCGTGGGCCGGCATCGTCTGATGGAAGGCGGTATCGAAGACCGCGATGTGCGGAATATCCGGCATCGCGGCGTGTGCGGCGTGATAGCCGCGCAGGTTGGGAGGATTGTGAAGCGGAGCAAGCACCGAACAGGCCTCGATGTTGTCGACAACCTCAGGGGTCATGAGGACTGATGACGCGAAGGCCTCGCCGCCATGTACGACCCTGTGTCCAACGGCACCGATTTCCTCCACCGACTCCAATATGCCGAGTTCGGGGTCGACAAGAATCCGCAGCACCCACTCGATGGCGGCGCGGTGCTCGAGGATTTCCCGGTAGTCCTGGTAGGTCTTGCGGTCGGGTACCTCGAGCACGAGACGAGAATCTGACAGCCCGATTTTTTCGACCATTCCGACGGCGAGGGTCAGATCCTGATGGGCATTCATCCGTTCGAGGTCGGTTTCGATGATCTGGAACTTGACCGACGAAGATCCACTGTTGAGGACGAGAATTTTCATGGAGTTCTCCTAGCGGAGGCCCGGCTTATCGTCGGGGAGGCGATCCGTTCTTCGGCCGTTTTCGTCGTATTCAAAAAAGCCGCGGCCGGTCTTGGCGCCGAAGAGACCGGCGCGAACCAGACGCTTGAGGAGCGGACACGGCCGGAAGCGAGGCTCGCCGCTCTCGTGGTGCAAGTGCTTCATCCAGTTGAGCACCCGGTCTAGCCCGGTGCGATCCGCCCATTCGAGGGGCCCGATGCGGAATTCGAAGCCCATCTTCATCGCCAGATCGACCTCGGCCGCCTCGGCCACGCCTTCCATCACCACGTGCATCGCTTCGTTGATCAAGGGCAGGAGCACGCGGGTCGTGACAAAGCCCGGCATTTCGAAGACCTTGATCGGGATCTTGCCGAGCAGGCGCGCAAACTCGATCGCCCGGTCGTAGACCTCGTCTGTAGTCAACTGGCCTCGGACGACCTCGACCACTCGGGTGGTTGTGACCGGATAAATGAAGTGCATTCCGACGATGCGCTCCGGGCTGCTGTTCTGAGCGGCGAGCTCCGTGATCGACAGAGTCGATGTCGTCAGAACAATAGGGTGTTCAGGCGGCATCCGACGGTCGAGCTCGCGCAGGATCTGCCGTTTGAGACCGAAATCCTCCTGGACAGCCTCGAGCGCGAGATCGCTATCGGTGGCGCAGTCGAAATGAGTGACCCAGGTGATTCGTGAAAGGATCGCCTTTTTTTCGGAGCCGGTGAGAGCATATCGCTCGATCGAGTGGTCGAGAGATCTCTCGAGTTCCGTTTGAGCGCTCTCGACAGCCTCTGCTGAAACCTCTTTGAGGTAGACGTTGATGCCTTCCTGGGCGACTTTGGTTGCCAAAGATCGCCCCATCGTCCCTCCGCCTACGATGGTGACGCGGTGTAGTTCCCAACTCATGCGGGGGAGTGTAGCAGATGAGAATGATTCCAGCACCCCTCTTGTGCTAAAATTCACAAAGCCTTTATGGATACGATTTCAATGAAATATCCCGACAGTGTATGATGGCTGTATGAGACGAATTCTCGTTGTTTTTGTTGTCTTTTGCGCGTCGCTCGGCCTGACCGCTTCGGCAGCCGACCCGGTAGAGGAAATTCCAGTCTTTCCGAATATCGCGTTCACATCGCTGGATGGCTCACGGCAGCTCGATCTTGAGTCGTTCCGCGGGCGACCCGTGCTGATGACCTTCTGGGCGAGCTGGTGCGGGCCGTGCCGTCAAGAGCTGCCGGAACTCCAAAAGCTTTATGCCGAGCTGGTGGATGAGGACTTTGAGCTCGTCACCATCAATACCGACCAATCGGCCATCGCTGGCGCGCGGTTCCTTCAGAAATACAACATTGATGTCCCGGTCTACCGGATGGATCAGAGGACGCTGATGGAACTCGGCGTGAGTTCCCTCCCGACCAATCTGTTGCTCGACCGCGAAGGTCGCCCCGCTTTGATCCTGAGGGGATACTCGCCGGCGGTGCCAAACGAAATCCGCCGCCTTGTACTGGAGATGGACGACCCTCCGGCAGGTTCGGGCGAGCGGTCTGATCCGTAATGAGACGCCGCGGTGGCTCGCTGCTCGCGCTCCTCGCGGCGATCGCCTGCATCGGCTGGGGTGGCGATACTGCTCGGCACGTCGCCTGGACGGCGGTGGATTTCTTCCCGCCCGATCTTGCGCGCCAGGTGCGCAAGTATGAAAAGCGCTTCGAAGCCGGGATCAACCGCGGTCTCGCGGCACCACCCGCTTGGCGTGCGGGCCCGCCGGGTAGCCTTCCGCAGGCGCTTGACGCCCAGATCCGCCACTGTGCGGCCGACCTCCGCAAACCGGTACCGCTGGAGGATCTTGTCGAAGAGATTGGCGTACTCGCGGTTTTGGTGCTCGATGCCAACGACCCCCTGGCGGTGGTCCATGACGATTCACGGGAGGCGGAATACTCGGCAGCCTATCGAAGCTACGTGGACTCGATCCTCGAAAGGGTGCGCCTCGTTCACTACGGCCAGGATCGCGCCCTCATTACGGGTGGATCTTTCAATAACACCGTTGCGGCGGCGATTGCACGCAGCGAGTCGCTGTACCCGTTTGTTGGTGAGGAGTTTTATCGCACCGGTGAGCTTCGCGATTGGCGAACCCTCGATGATCGATCGGTGACCTTCGGCGTCGCAGGCGTATCGCTGTCGCGAGCCCTCACCGATCTCGCGAACCTGGTCGCCTATATCTGGCACCGTGGAGGTGGTCAGATTCCGACACCGGTCCCGACACCTGCGGGGCACGTCGGACCAACCATAACCAAGGCCCGGCTGGATGGTGGTTTCCCCGAGCGCGACGAACCGCGCCGCGGCGCACCGGCGATGCCGAAATCCAGCATCAATCTCCCACCACCGTGACCGCCCACCATTTGTAGCGCGAACCAGCTTCGACGACACCGGTGCCACCTGTCGCATTGTCATCATCGCACTCCAGTCTCCATCGCGTCGGTGACAATGCGACAAGTGGCACCAGTCACATCGAAGCGAGAGGCGCTCTGCGTAACGGTTGGCACCTGAGACACCGAAGCGGGAGGCTCTCTCCGTTCCTCCTTGCGCTAAAATCAATTCATGACCCAGGACTACACCCCCGTTGGTCCGTCCACTGCGCCGATCGAGATGCAAGACCCCTCCCGGAGCAAGCCGTTCCCTTGGAACAAGATCGTTATTTTCGGCTGCAGCGGTTGCGCTGTCGTCGTCGTTCTGGCGACGGTTTTTGGAGGCTGGGCGCTATTGAAGGTCGGGCTCGGTGTTTTCTCCGACGAGGTCGAAAGCGAGCTTCGCTCCAATGCGGTGATCATCGAGCATGTTGGACGCATCGAGGAGTTCGAGCTCGATTTCAGCGCCAGCGTCGCGGAAGATGGGAGCGAAGACTTCATTTTTCGCGTCAGCGGAACCAAGGGCTCGGGTCTCGTCACCGCAACTTGCGTGACCAATGCAGATGGGAACGAGGAGGTTGTCGCCGGCACCATCCAGCTCGAATCGGGCGAAACACTCGATCTCTTCCTCGAGGCCAAAACCGCAATCGAAGCACCAGAGTAGCCAGCCCTGATTCGACAGATCCTGGATACTCGATGCTGGATGCTCGACCCGCCCACCCTTCGAAGCGCGAAACAGCTTCGACGACACCGGTGCCACTCTTCGCATTGTCATAATCGCCTCGCCACTCGCATCGCGCAGGCGACAATGCGAAGGGTGGCACCTGACACACCGAAGCGAGAAGCGCTTACAGGGTTTGGGATCGCGATATCGTCGATGCGGTTCACGCGCTTCACAGGGGCGGGCTCGTCTACCGTTGGCAGAACGGGCACCACGCTGTGGTGCGCCCTCCGATGACAGCCGAACGAATCGTCATTCCACATTTCATACACGGTTCACCCTGCCGGCCGTAGGCGTTGAGCTTGACCGCGAAATAGCCGCCCTCGCCGTCGAGGTTGGCGAAGTCGCGGAGGGTGGTGCCGCCTTGAGTGATGGCTTCCGCCAGCACCTCCTGCACCGAGCGAGCCAGAACGACGAGCCGGGAGAGCGAGGTGCGGTTACCGGCTCGGCGCGGATGGACTCCGGCCCGCCACAGAGCTTCGACTGCGTAAATGTTGCCGATGCCGGCGACCAGGCGCTGGTCGAGTAGGAGACTCTTGAGCGGCGCCCGCCGCGAGTGGAATAACGGTGGCAACAACTCGACGAGACCGTGGTCGAGGGGCTCGATACCGAGGGCCGTGAGCGACGGGTCTGTGAACTCTGCGCCGGGCTCGAGCCAGTCGACGAAGCCGAAACGGCGGGGGTCCACGAATCGCAGCTGACGCCCGTCATCGAGGTCGAGCTTGAGGTGGGTGTGGTTGCGGAGAGGCGAGGACGCATCGACCAACTGGACGCGGCCGGACATACCGAGATGAGCGAGGAGCGATCCTGGCGGTTCGAGGTCGAGCAACAGGTATTTGCCGCGTCGCCGAGGCTCCAGAATCCGACGTCCGGTCGCGCGAACCGCGAGCCGTTCGACATCGAGAGGACGCCGCATGGCGATCGATCGACCGCCCACGGCCACGATTCGGAGCCCGGGAACCTCGAGGGCGAGAGAACGGCGTATGGTCTCGACTTCAGGAAGCTCGGGCATGGGCTATTCCGACGGGTGAAAGCAGGCGCCGCGCAGACGGTTGAGCGCGGCCATCACCTCGTGAGCACGCGGGGCGGCGAGATCGCCGTCGGGCCGCCCGCTGAGCCATTGCCAGTCCCCCTGGCCCAGCCGGTCAAGCATGAGCCGAATCGCGGGCAACGGATCGCATTCGTTCTTGTCGTGCTCGGACAACCTTCCGAGGATCCAGCCGATGGCGCGCAGCTGCGATGGATCTTCGATCTGTTCGACTGCGCGCAGGTCGATGTCGGATTGCCCGATGACCAGGGTGTCGATGCCACGTGCCTGGATCTTCCACCTTCCTTGACCCCGCTCGGGGTTGATCGACCGCACCACCAAGTGCCGTGGCGCTGCGGACGTCAGGTCGGCTTCCCGCTCTTCACGGCGACCAGTGACGTGCCCCGAGGCGATTTCACGCGCCTCGCCGGTGACATCTCGTGGTCGGTAGCTGTCCATCTGGATAACGAGGTCGGCGTGGTCGAAATAATCGCCCGAACCGCCCATCACGAGTAGGGTCGACACACCGAGCTGATCGCGCAGCTCGCGGACCCGGTCGACGAATGGGGTGATGGGCTCAGAGGTTTTTGCGACCAACTCCTGCATCCGGCGGTCCCGGATCATGAAGTTGGTTGCCGAAGTGTCCTCGTCGAGCAGAAGACAAGACGAGCCGGTCTCGAGCGCCTCGACCAACGCCGTTGCCTGCGAGGTGGAGCCCGACGCGAGCTCGGTCGAGAACGACTCGGTTCCGTGACCACCCGGCAGGTGGGAAATGAACGGTGAAATGTCGACCGCGTGCACCGCACGCCCGTCCTCGGCACGGATCTTGACGGCGCCCGGCACCGCCACCACCTGTTCCCGGCCGTCGTCCGGTACGTGGTCATACACTCCAGTTTCCAGGGCGCGCAGAAGCGTCGATTTGCCGTGGTAGCCGCCGCCGACAATCAGAGTGATACCTCGCGGCAAGCCCATCCCACGCGCCTCGCCGGCGTTTGGGGCCGCGAGTGCCACCTCGAGCGACGGGGGTGACTCGAAAACCACGGCATCGTCGAGTGGGCGGTCGTCGATTCCGCTCCGGCGAGGGAGCACCGATCCGTTGCCGATAAAGGCGACGAGGCTGGCCGCATCAAGTGCGCCGCGGAGGGCCTCCTGGTCCTCGACCACCGCGGCGTGCCGCTCCAGCTTCTCGAGGTCGAGCTGATCGGAGCTCGTGGTCTGTGCGATGACTTTGGGGAGCTCATCGATCAGAAGGCTCGCGGCCCTTTTACCGAGGATGCGGCGACCGGCGCCGGGAAGATCGACCCTGAACCGGATGTCGATAGCGGCGTCATCGATGAGGCACGCGGACCGGTCGAGCACGGTCTGCCGACCGGCGTCGATTTCGAATTCCCTGTGTGGCCGTCCTGCAGCGCGAAAAGCCCGCGCGAGGTAGTCCCGGGTCGCGCGCCGGCGGGCGTCGGTCCTCATCGCCGAATCGGGGAGCCCGCTGTTCTTCAGTGGAATGAGGGCGCGCAGCCGCGACGGCGCAGCGTAGGGATCCCCCTGGACGTGTTCGACCAACAGCTCGAAACCATCGAACGAAAACGTTCGCTCCTGGATCTCTTTGTAAGCCTTGTAGCCGCGTCCATCGATTCGGCGGAGGATGGATTCGAGGTTTTTCACGCCAAACGTCCGCGTCGACAAGTTTTGAGTTTTGAGTTCCCAGACTGCCCGTCAGGAAAGAATCCCGCGAAGCTGGTGGTTGGACGGAAATCCGAAATCCGAAATCCGAAATCCGAAATCTGATATCTCTGGGTGCCCGGCATTCCTAATTCCTCATTCCTCATTCCTAATTCTTGAGTTCCAGCTCAATGGGGCAGTGGTCACTGCCGATGACATCTGCGTGGATGCGAGCGGCAACAACCTGGTCCTCGAGGTCGGGGGAGATGAAGAAGTAGTCGATACGCCAGCCGACATTGCGTTCGCGAACACCCTTGCGGTTGCTCCACCAGGTGTATTGGCCCTCTTCGCCGGG
>Ga0316197_10000835_pt1 | contig 21660 bp, 20 predicted proteins | sample OudBiesiAoxic_MG_FD_204939 | JGI IMG/M metagenome (GOLD analysis project Ga0316197, IMG submission 204939) | Coastal sediment microbial communities from Oude Bieten Haven, Netherlands - site A oxic | ecosystem: Environmental > Aquatic > Marine > Coastal > Sediment | place: Netherlands... | reverse complement strand
CGCATATCGCGTTAATCAAACGCTCAACAATTGTCAGTAATTTTGCGGAGTTGATGGCAACAGAAGAGTGGCAAAAGAAGATGCCAACCAACATAGTTTTGGTCTCAGGCCCCTCTAAAACCGCCGATATACAACAAACACTCGCCTATGGGGCGCACGGTCCTAGTCAGTTAATCGTGGTGTTGATTGAAGATATGTAACAAATATCCCCCCTGAAAAACAAATAAAAATGCCCCGTGAATCTACAATTCACGGGGCATTTAATTATCTAATAAAACTACAAACTAATAACGCTACAACGCTTTTTCAAACAGTTGTTGAATATCTTGTTCCGTTGGCACTCTCGGGTTTCCACCTAAGCAAGGGTCTATCATCGCTTTATCAATCCAGCTAGCAATATCACTCTGCTTAATACCTAATTCAGTAAAACCACTAGGAATAGCAACGCGATCACTTAAGCGCTGAATCAGTAATATCGCTAAATTAGCCGCATCACTATCATTAAGCTTACTTGTATCACCGCCTAGCGCTTCAGCAATCGCACGAAAACGTTCAGGGTTTTGCTGTGCGTTAAATTCACAAACAATAGGTAATAGAATGGCATTACACACACCGTGGGGTAAATTATGTGTTGCGCCCGGTTGATGTGCCATCGCGTGCACTAGGCCAAGTCCAGCACTATTAAAAGCCATGCCAGCAAGATATTGTGCACAAGCTAATTTTTCACGCGCTTCTAGATCTTGCCCATTATCCACTGCCTTAGGTAACCATAAGTTAATCAGTTTAATCGCTTCAAGTGCGGTTGGTTCCGTCAGCGCATGCGCCCCCGGTGTCACGTAAGCCTCGATAGCATGGGTCATTGCGTCCATGCCCGTTGCAGCAGTTACATGGGCAGGTAATCCCAGCATTAAGGTCGGATCATTAACTGCAATATCAGGTATCTGCTTATCATCGATGATAATCATTTTTACGCGGTTTTTGGTATCGGTGATGACAGAATTAGACGTCATTTCAGCGGCTGTGCCGGAAGTGGTATTAATCGCGACAAAAAATGCGCCACTATTATTGACCTTTTCAACCCCATTAAAACTCTGAATATCCCCTTCATTCGAGGTGACAATACGAATCGCTTTCGCACAATCAATCGGGCTTCCGCCACCTACGGCAATAAAGCTATCACAGCCATGTTGCAAATACTGCTCTTTACCTTGGTTCACAGTATCAACGGTTGGGTTTGGGGTGACCTCATCAAAGAGTAGGTAATCGAGTTGTTGCGCTTTTAATGAGGCAAATAGTGTATCAAGCACACCAAGCTCGACTAGGTTTTTATCGGTCACCAACAAGGCTTTGTGCGCTCCCGTGGCTTTTAACTTGCTAATACTCTCCTCTGTCGCCCCGACACCAGTCAAACTCAGCTTGGGCATTTTTAATGCAAAAGACATAATAAACTCCTTATTTTAAAGATTGAATGTTTCTTTTAAATCTAATAAATCAGCACTACTGACGCCTTCTGGCACAAAGCCACTTGCTAAACAGCCGAGAAATAGCTTCGCACCTTTATTAGCAACATCAATATAATCAAAGGCTTCTAGGGCATCTTTGCCGGTTGCGACAGCACCATGTTTCTCCCAAATCGCAACGTCATAACTCATTAACTTTTCAGTCGTTCCGTTAGCAAGCTTCTGACTACCAGGCATGCAATAAGGCACAATACCAATACCACGCGGTACGAAGGCCCTGACTTCGGGCAACATCTGCCAACACATCTGTGTATAAAGCGCATCGTCATGGGCGTACTCTGGGTGATGAGAAAGCATAATTAACTCTATCGGATGGGTATGCATTACACAGCGATCGTGACTGCCAATACGTTGTTTCGCCATAATGATTTCCACATGAGAAATGAACTCACTGGTCGGAGCATAATCATCTAACCCGCGTCCGCCCCACAGCACATGATAACCATTAGCTTGATCATCGATTCTTAACACACACCCCGCATTCTCAGGTGCATTGAGATCACGAATTCGCTCTCCCGTTCCTTTCACAAAGAAAATATGCCCAGCGCTCTCTTTCGGAAAAGCAAACTCCCCCACCGATTTAAGAAAACAGTGCGGGAACACCGATAAGTCACTCGGTACTTCCCCAAATATTTCAGTCAAATCAACGGAAATATTACCGCCATTGCGCTCCGCCCACTCGCGTTGCCATAAATATTGACCCGCTTCAGATACCTTGGATATCTGTTCAATAACAAGTCCATTTAACGTTATTTTTGTCATGGTAATCTCACATAGTTAGTTAAGGATAATTAATTTTAGGTACAGCGATCCCTCAGCCTCAAAAATATAGATTGGCTAACAGAGTAAATTTTTTTAAAAAGGTACTTAACGTAGATTTATTGCATATAAAATACGCTACGTAAGGTAGTCACCATCGGCGAGTTATCAGGGTTGGTTTTCATTAGCTCTTTCATATACAACCACCATTTTTTGCAGATATCCGTATTCGCAACCTCATTCCATTTTTGCTCATCTTTAATCTCAACATAAGCAAACAGTTGTTGGTTATTAACATCTAAAAAAATGGAGTAGTTGCGACCACCGTGCTGCTTTAACACGGCAACCAATTCAGGCCATATTTCATCGTGGCGGCGCTCATATTCCAGTTCTACATCGGGCAGTAACTGCATGATAAAGCCCTTTCTGATATATTCGTTTTGCATAGTTAATCCTAACTTAACGATTTCATTTAGTTTTTAATGCGATTTGCGCGAGCATCTTTGAAACGTTTAAATAAACCAGGGATAGCAACCACACTGATTAACATCACACCAATAATGATCGACATAACGATACCCGGTACATTTAACAAACCTAACCCCACTGTCACTAAGCCCATTAAGAAGATAGCAATCACCACCCCAACAATACCACCGGAGCCACCGAGAATACTTACACCACCCAATACCACCATAGTAATAATGCTTAACTCCCAACCAAGGGCAATGGTCGGTCTAGTGCTGCCCAATCGCGAGGTCAACATAATCGCAGCAATACCACAAAAGAACCCCACTAAGGTGAACAAGATTAATTTATGACGGGTGACATTGATGCCGGTATAAAACGCCGCAATCGGGTTATTACCAATGGCGTAGGTTTGTCGGCCAAAGTTGGTTTTATGTAATAAGATGTAAAACACAACAGCAAGAATCAAAAAGAATACAAACTCAAAGCTAAACACCGAAAACACATAACCTTGACCGAAATAAGCAAAAGGTTCTGGGTAATTTTTCAATGATTGGTCACCCAACAGAATATAAGAGATCCCCCTAAAAAGACTCATTGTGCCAATCGTCACCACAATAGATGGAATCTGTAACATGGTAACCAGTAAGCCATTAAATAAGCCACATAGGGTACCCACCAGCATCCCCACTAAGCAAATTATTTCAATACTTGCGCCCGCTTCGGCGCTAAACCCCATCGCCACCGAACTAAGGGCAATAATCGATGCCACAGAGATATCTATCTCACGAACAATGATCACCAAGGCCAAGGGCAATGCAATAATCGCCTTCTCAGTAAAGTTAAAAGTGGCATCAGATAACGCCCAAGCATCTAAAAAATACGGTGATGCAAAACTATTGATGATAAACACCAACAGTGTTGCCATTAATAAAAAAGCTTCCCAAGAGAGTAGCCAGCTAGGCAGCGTTGGTTTTTTCATGGTGCTATTCCCCGCAAACATTTTAAGTATATATTCCATCATTTTGCTCCCTATCTTGCTTTTAAAGCAGCATCTTGCACTGCTTGTCTTAAGATAATTCGCCCTAGCTTGCGCTCAGATCGTGAGTTTGCAACGACAGCGATAATAATCACCGAGCCTGATATCGCCATTTGCCAGAATGGTGATATGCCGATAACAGGAAGTGCATTATTAATCACCCCTAAAAACAATGCCCCAAGTACACAACCCAATACAGTCCCAGTTCCACCTGCGATACTAACCCCACCAATTACGCAAGCTGCTATCACCTGTAATTCAAAACCATTAGCAATATCGGTATAAGCCACTGCATAACGTGATATCCACAAATAACTCGCAATACCCGCTAACAAACCAGAGATAGTAAAGCTGATAAACTGCTGTTTACCCACATCAATACCGATGTAATAAGCCGCTGTTGGACTGTTACCTGAAGCATATATTTTTCTGCCCATGGTGTGATGACGAGCAAAATAATAGATCACTGCAATCACGATAATCGAGCACCAACCTAATAACGGCAATCCTAAGAACACCGTTCTTGGAATTTTTAAGAAGTTTTCTGTCATTTGATGGGCATTAATCCATGCACCATCGCTGAGTAAAAACACACAGCCACGGTAGATACTCATGGTGCCTAGGGTGACCACAATAGAGGGGATTTTCAGTTTCCAAACTAATAAACCATTGATCATTCCAAGTAACATGCCTATGCCAGCGCCGATAAAAATAACCAATACCACAGGCAGTTCTGGATAAGTGCTATTAATGGTTGCGACCACCATGCCCGTTAAGGCGACATTCGCCGCGACCGACAGGTCAATACTGCGGGTGATGATCACTAGCATTTGACCGAGTGCTAAAATAATTAAAATAGAAGTATCGTTATAAACAGAAAATAAATTCCCTATCGATACAAAATCAGGAAAAATTAAACCGATCAGTAGAATCATTATCAGTATTAAAATAGCTAATTGATATTCGCGGTTTTTTAATAATGCTTTCATTGTTGACCTCCCGATAATCCTGTTGCAGCACTGACTATTTTCTCAGCACTAAACTCTGCGCGCTGAAATTCCTGTGCCATCAACCCTTCACGCATAACAAAAATTCTATCTGCCATCCCCATCACTTCTGGTAATTCAGAGGAGACCATAATCACTGCTAAGCCGGCAGTTGTAAGCTCCGACATAAATTCATGTACCGCAGCTTTAGAGCCAATATCGATACCTTTGGTTGGCTCATCTAGAATAATTACTTTAGGATGTGTGGCTAACCATTTGCCAATCACCACTTTCTGTTGATTCCCTCCGGATAAATTTTCAACTTTTTCATTCCAATTAGGCGCTTTTACTTGCAGTCGTTTAGCGTATTTTTCAGCTAAATAATATTCTGCGTTATCGTTTAAAAAACCATTAGGATTTATTTTTTTTAATTGTGGCAAACCAATATTTTGAGAGATAGGGAAGTTAAGAATCACCCCTTGGCTTTGACGCTCTTCAGGTACATATACGATACCAGCATCAATCGCCTGTTTAGGTGACTTGATTGTAATGGGGTAATCATCGAGTTTAAGCTGCCCCGTCACATGGCGAGTAACGCCAAATAGGGCTTGCATTAATTCGGTACGCCCCGCGCCAACCAAACCATAAAACCCAACAATTTCACCTTGGTGCAGATCAAAACTAATATCACTAAATTCCGTTGGGTGGCTAAAATTTTGCACCTCTAATACTTTCACCCCTTTTTCTAATTCTGATTTAGGGTAAGCATTTTCAATACTGCGTCCGACCATCATTGTGATTAGCTCAGATTCTTCAATTTCGTTTATTTTTCCATCGGCAACATAACCGCCATCACGGAATACGGTGAATCGGTCGGCAATGGTAAAAATCTCGTCAAACTTGTGGCTAATGAATAGAATCGCACAACCACTAGTTTTAAGCCGCCGAACAATTTGGTAAAAATCATCAATTTCACGATGTGATAACGCCGCTGTGGGTTCATCTAAAATAACGACTTTGGCATCAAAGGAGAGTGCACGTGCAATCGCCACCATATGGCGTTGACCAATACTTAGTTCTTTGAGTATTTTTTTAGGGTCAAGAGGTGCATCAATCTCTTTTAATATTCTGCTCGCCTCAAGCTCCATCGCTTTCCAGTTTAATCGCCCTGAAGGATGTAAAATCAGATGCCCAGCAAAAATATTCTCTGCAACGCTCAACTCATCAAATAATACGGTTTCCTGATGGATAGCGGTAATACCTAGCTTTCTGGCATCATCCGGCGTGCTTAAATGCACTACCTTCCCATCTAAGTACAGGCATCCTGCTGTTGGTTGATGGATACCCGTCATTACTTTTACAAGCGTTGATTTACCGGCTCCATTTTCACCGACTAATGCAGTCACTTGTCCTGGATAAAGGTCAAGTTTCACTTCATCTAACGCTTTCACACCAGGGAAATGTTTACTAATGCCTTCAAGAGAAAAAATAGCTTTGGCTTCTGACATAATAATATCTTCTATTAATAAGAGGCGAAGCACCGGCACATCTAAGCACGTACCAGCACTGTTTGTTGAACACCCTCTAAAAGCGATGTTCTTTTATCTGAGCATTAGAAAATCTCAGCAAACTTATGTACATTACTGCTATCGTAAATAAACGGTTCTGCCATTGCTGCACTGCCATCTGCCGCTAGTTTTGCAGTCCCCATGCGCCCCATCTTAACTTCCGTTTTAGTCGCATTACCTTTTACCAAGTTGTAAGAGATCATTGTTGCTGCATAACCTAAATCAATTGGATTCCAAATCGCGAAGCTTTTCACTGCACCAGAATCAACATGGCCAGCTAATTCCGAAGGAAGCCCTAAACCCGTCACAAATACTTGTCCCGTTTTACCCATATCACTGACAGCTTGTGCAGCTGCTACAATGCCCACTGACGTTGGTGCAACTATCACTTTCAAGTTAGGGTAAGACTTTATTAGACCTTGTGTTTCACGGTAACTTTTGTCCGCTAAATCATCACCATAAACCGTTGCGACTAAGTTTAAACCTGCGTAGTTAGGAAGGATTTTCTTCATCTCTTCAATCCAAATGTTCTGATTTGTCGCTGTTGGAGAAGCACTTAAAATAGCAAAGTCACCCTTATCACTGCCCGTTTCTTTAACGGCAGCGGCGGCAAGATCTAAGTTTATTTTACCAATCAGCGCGTTACTTGATGGATTTAGATGTACCATACGCCCAGCTTCTGCAACGCCAGAATCAAATGAAACCACCTTGATACCACGCTGCTGCGCTTTTTTGAGAATCGGCACTAATGCATCTGTATCATTTGCAGAGATGGCAATCGCATCAACACGCTGTGAAATTAATGAGTTAATAATTTCAATTTGCCCTTCTGCAGTCGGTGTAACCGGTCCTGTATAGATAATTTCTACATCACCAAGCTCTTTTGCCGCTTCTAATGCGCCTTCATTGGCTGCTTCAAAAAAACCGATACCTAATGCCTTTACTACTAAACCGACACGTACTGTTTCTGCTTGTACAATGCCACTCATAAGAATGCTCGCTGCCACAATCGTTGTTTTAAGTAGGTTCGTGATTTTCATATTGGTAAACTCCATTGTTAGATTTATTATTTAACGTTATGTTTTCTCTTGTTATGGTGACTAGCCATCCTTCGTTGGGTAGCTAGTTGGGTAGTTATTTAAATTATTTAAATTATTTACATTTTTAACGCGTTAACAGCACATCAGTTTCGTAGCGTTTGACTTGCTCAAGCCAACTGATACCTACAGGGACATTTTGTTGTAAACAGTAATAATCCCAAACCGCTGACCACGGAGAAGATTTAGTCTCCTCCAACAACGCTAATCGACTAGTAAAATCGCCCTTCAGCTCTACTTCTTTCATCTGCGCAATAGGCTCTAACAGTGCTTTTAACAATGCTTTACGCATATTCCTTGTTCCAATTACCCATGCGGCGATACGATTAATTGAAGCGTCAAAAAAGTCTAGACCAATCGTGATTCTATCGAGTAGATCATGGCGGATAATTTCGCTAGCGATCGCCTGTGTCTCATCATCAAGCATCACAACGTGATCACTATCCCATCGGATTGGACGACTCACATGTAGCAACATCTCATTGACATAAAGTGAAGCTGAAGAAATTTTGTCCGAGACCACTTCAGTGGGGTGAAAATGCCCAGCATCCATACACAGTGCAATACCTCTGGTTGCCGCATAACCGAGATAAAACTCATTTGAACCTGCGGTATAAGCTTCACTACCAATACCAAACAATTTAGACTCCACCGCATCTTTATGGTACTTGGTAGATATTTTCTCCTCGATAATTTGATCTAATGAATCCATTAATCGCTGACGTGGTCCTAATCGGTCTGCGGGCACATCTTTATAACCATCAGGGATCCAAATATTCATCATTGATGGCGTGCCTAACTCCTTACCAAAGTATTCAGAAATTTTTCGACTCGCTTTACAGTGCTCAATCCAAAAATTGCGAATCTCTGGATTCGGATTAGTCAGTGTTAAATTATCTTCACTGAGAGGATGTGAAAAACAGGATGGATTAAAATCGAGTCCCACTTTATTTCTTTTCGCCCATTCAACCCAATTGGCGAAATGTTCAGGTAAGATTTGATCACGGTCGACCTTTTCTTCTGACTCGAGGTAGATTGCATGTAAGTTTAAACGTAGCTCCCCTGGAATCATGGTCATCGCTTCGGAAATATCATCACGAAGCTGTGCAGGGGTTGTTGCTTTACCAGGATAGTTTCCAGTGGTTTGAATACCACCTGTTAACTCTCCATCAGGATTTTCAAACCCTGCAACATCATCACCTTGCCAACAATGCATCGAAATAGGAATATCATTGACCATCGCAATCGCCTTCTCGACATCAATACCTAATTCCAAGTATTGTTGTTTGGCTATCTTATATGCGCTTTCAATGTTCTCTTGTTTACTCATAATGATCTCTCCGTTTACTTTATAAGGCATCGCATAATGTAAGGTAGCGAACCGAATGCTCATCAAATGAATTTGACGAATTTGGTGTATAGGTAATTATGTCAAATGAATGGTTAATGATTTGTCTTGCTTCAAGGACATTTTCTATCTCGCCGATGGCAATTAATTGGCCACAAATATTACCAATGGCAGAAGCTTCTATTGGCCCAGCCCAAACATCACAACAACAGGCATCGGCACAAAGCTGATTTAAAAATTGGTTTTGACAACCACCACCAACAATATGAATGCCAGCTAAAGGTTGCTCCGATAACAGGTTTAAAGCCTCCCATACGCTGCGATATTGCAACGCTAGGCTCTCCATTGCACACCGAGTTAGCTCACCAGGTGAGCGAGGAATCGGTTGTTGCTGCTGTTCACAAAATTGTTGAATAGCAGCAACCATTGAACTGGGGTTCATGAAACTAGCATGATCAGGATTAATTAAACTCCTAAAGGGGAGCGCTTGCTGGGCTAATGTCACTAGCTCAGAAAAGCTGTACTGAAAAAGCTCTTTTTGAATTCCCTGAATAAGCCAGAGCCCCATGATGTTTTTAAGCACGCGAAATTTACCTTCCACGCCGCCTTCGTTGGTCATATTTAAATTTTTAGCAACCTCTGAAACAATTGCTTTATCACTCTCTATCCCCATTAATGACCAAGTACCAGAGCTAAGGTAAGCCACATTAGTTTGCGTTTTAGGCACGGCTAGTACTGCAGAAGCAGTGTCATGACTAGCAATTGAAGCAAGTGGGATGGAAAATCCATCACTTTGGTGTTTACTACTTTTTACAACATATGAGGCAATGACTTTATTAGGCTTGGTGATTGGCATTAGCCAGTTAGTGGGCAGTGATAATGTACTTAATAATTCCTCATCCCATTGACCCGTCTGACAATTTACCATTTGAGAGGTTGTTGCATTAGTATATTCGCAATTCATAACCCCGGTGAGGCAGTAACCTAAATAGTCAGGTATAAATTGCAGCTGTTTGACCTGATTAAGCCATTCTGGTTGTAGCTGCTTAAGTGCGATAAGTTGGTAAAGTGTATTAAAAGGAAGTAATTGAATGCCCGTGTGTTGGTATAAATATTCAGTACCGATTTGTTTGATAACCTCTTCCATCATGCCAATGGTGCGCGAATCGCGATAGGTAACGGTGTTGCCGATTTTTTTTCCCTGCTGATCGGTTAATACAAAATCAACACCCCAACTATCAATGGCCATACAATCGGGTTTGATTCCCGCTGCGATTATTTTATTAATGCCTTGTTCTATTTCATAAAGGAGATAATCCGTGTCCCAACAAAGAGATTCTGCGCACTGCACATTGATATTTTCAAATCGATGAAATTCATTCAAATTCAATTTATTACAATCAAAAACACCATGGATAACACGACCGCTTGAAGCACCTAGGTCGATAGCAATAACGCTTTTCATATTCTCACTCCTAAAATGATAGGGTGATATTAGCCTTCAAAAAAAGGTTCAACCTTAGCGATTTTCACCAAAATTTTGAATAAATTGTTATTTTGTTAAGATTGCGTTAATAAACATCACAAAATAACAACTTCTCTGAATTATTGCCCAATAATACGTATACATTTACCTAAATTAATCTTCAAACTGGCTTTTTGGAATTCATCATTAAATGGGTTTATAGGTATGATACGTCTTAATTCAAAAGATTTTTTTCTCGACTCTCACTCTGCAGTGACCACTGAATTGCGTGCTCCACAGTTACCATACCCTGAACATAGCCACGATTTTGAAGAGATTGTTATTGTCTCTAAAGGACAAGGAATGCATATTCTCAATGATATTCCGAGTCCCGTGAGTCAAAACTTTGTATGTTTTATTAACTCGCAAGATAGGCATGCCTTTGAGAATGTAAATAACCTAAATCTAAGTAATGTGCTTTATTTAAAGGATAAGTTAAATGAAAGTATTAATTTAGAATCTTTCTCCCCTCCTCACGAAGAACAACTAAGTGGTTATTTTATTACCGATTCAGCCCTATTAATTGTGCAGGGGTTAATTCAAAAACTCGACAAGGAATCGCATAAAGATACACACGATGCCAAGCTAATGTGCCATGCAATCTTTCAACAACTGATTATTGAATTATGGCGGGGAAAAATTACCGATAAAAAAGTGTTAACAGAAAATGAGCGTGTGATTCTTGCTATTCAAATTATGAATAACCAATCAAAAGAAAATTTAACCATAGACAGTGTTGCAGAGCAGGTACAACTGTCCTCTAGACGGTTGAGCGGTGACATCAAAAAGCATACAGATAAATCATTTAATCAATATTTGCATAAAATACGTATTCGTAATGCTATCCAATTATTACTCTATTCTGATATCTGTATTACAGAGATAGCCTATCAAGTGGGCTATTCTGATAGTAATTATTTTAGCTCTATGTTCAAAGAGATCATGGGCATCACACCAAGTAACTATCGTAATAATGAAAAATCAAGCTGAACACTATTAGGCCAGTTGATTTTTCGAGCTTATTATCCCCATCCACCTAAGTATCTTATCTATCTTGTTGATTAAGATAGAAATAGTGGCATTGCATTCAACCGTAATAGCATGCTATTACTCAATCATGCGCCTTACTCTCCTTCATTTTTCTTCAACAAGAACAGACCACAGTATTATGTGCAATGGTATTACAATTATAAAAATTGTAAGGTGGCAGCCTAAATAATCATGTACCACCTCAATCTTTTAAATCATGGTATTTAAGAGAGCAATACCGTTCCATTGGCATAATCAATATCAACTAGCTGTGTTTGACTATCACGTATTAGTTCGAAACTTAGTCCATTATCAAGCCAGACGAGGTTAGCAATTGATATATCGCTTTGTGCACTTAAATTATGTACTAGCGCAGCTTTTAATGACGCTTCTTTTGAACGAAGAATTGAGTAAGCAAGATCACGTACAGCGGGATTGTCCGGTGCATAACCACGTAATAATTGCACATCATTGCTAACCGTTAATTGTTGTGTGAAGTTATTATCTTCCTCAATAGAATAAGTCATTAACGCATTGTCAGAGACCATTTCTATATGGCAATCAGTCATACGAGCAAGTGGTCCTGTCATAGGGTTTTCTGTGAGTGTTTGCTCATTTAAAGTGAGATGCTCACCACGAATATGCCACACTAAGTCCAACTGTTTATGATGTGGGTTATCCACTTGATTAAACTCAATAGCAACATCACCAAGCCATAAGATTTGACGACGGAAAGTAACGCCACGATAGGCATCTTCATCCCATTGAACAATGGTATGACTATCCACTTGAGGAAGTTCACCACACCAATCGGTTTGTACATCTAACCAAGTAAAATCAGGCTGTTGAGTATATTGATTTACAACGGGTGCTGCAGGTGGTTGATTTTTTTCAGCAACACACAGCGTATTATGAGTGAGAGTGTTTTTATAATAACCATAATGTAACTCTGCACCATAACCTGTAGTACCTAAATCAGGTAAGATTTCTTTGCCATTTCGCGTGATAATTAACCCCAGACGATCATAATGGTCGTGCTCGCCACCATAAGTGGAGTGTTTAACAAGTAGCATGTTATCAAGCGTTGCTTGGTGCATAATTGTGATGCCCGACTGTGCTGCATGCATCGACTGGCAACTAATTAAAGGTGCATCCGGCAACTCATCAACACCATATAACAATGCTTCAATATTATTGCGATCTTTTATTAGGTAAATATTTTTCAAGGCGGAAGCAAAAAGTGGGTCTTGAAACTCACGATAAGCAAATTCAAAAAGGTGATAATGATTTAATTCCTCCTGCCCCGCAATACAATCATTAAGACGAGGGAAATCGCCGGTATTGATCAACATTTTGAGAGGGAAAGCCAACATCGTATAAAAGTTAGGGTGTGCTTTTAGTGAGTACGCTGTTTTACAGGCCATTTTTTCAAAATTAAGCAGCGCTTGTAATGCGTAATAATGGTAATGGATGGAGCCTTCAAACCATAATCCTTCCCCTTGCATGCCATGCTCTAATTGGTAAGTTAAGCCATAGGGTGTACTTACTGCGAAATCGATAAAACGCTGCTCATTAAGAATCAAACCAATAACACCGATGGTTGCCGATATTTTCATTTCGTGATTATGCAGTTGATCACTTCGATGCTGCATCAAAAATTCAGCGCCCTCTCTTAATAGACGCGTTTCGATATATGCCTGCTGCTCATCATTTAGCTCATTTTTAATGAAGTCATAACCACGTGCAAAATCGATATTGCAGTTCGCCTCACACAGAGTTTGTGCATTCGCTTTACCCGGTCCGTTATAAGGAATGCCCCCATGTTCTTCATAATCAGGGTAAAACTCTGCATAACCCAGTAAAATATCTTTCACTTTATTAAAGTATTTACGATCCTGTGTTATCTGCCATAATAAACCGAGATCATTACAGGCTTTCGCATTTAAACCATTCAATCCTCGCCACCAAGCGCCATCATAGGGTTCGCCAGTTAACACCTCGCCATCCACAGAGCACACATGCTGAGTGGGTTTATCTCTGTCCCATGTCAATCTAACCCCATGTTCAGGACAAAAATAATAGAGATTCCAGGTTGCACGTGCATCAGGTGGCACCAGTGTATCTGAGTTTAACACCACTTGATTATCATCAATGATTTGAGAAATGAGAAATGAATTGGCTTTTTGACGAATAGCTTGCATCTCTTGTTTAGTAAATTGCAACATAAAAAATTCCCTCTACTTAATTTTTGAGCCATTAAAGTTAAAATAAGTTTTAGCGTTTTGGTAACAAATATTTTCGACCGTTTGAAATAATAATTTCTGATCATTAGGAAGTTCACCGCGATCTACCCACTGACCAAGTAGGTTACACAGTATTCGACGAAAATAATCGTGGCGTGAAAATGACAATACACTGCGCGAATCCGTAAGCATGCCCACAAAACGGCCTAATGCACCTAGATTAGCTAAGTCTTGTAATTGCTTTTCCATACCCGCTTTATGATCATTAAACCACCAAGCGGACCCTAATTGAATTTTTCCTGGTTGTGCATCACTGTCCTGAAATGCCCCTAAAATAGCCCCTAATACAGCACTATCTTTAGGGTTGATGCTGTACAGAATAGTTTGAGGTAATCGGTGCTTTTCATCTAATGAACTAAGTAACCGGCAAAGATTATCTGCAATCGGATTATCATTAATTACACTAAACCCTGTGCCGCCTCCTAAACTATCCAAGCGACGTTTATTGACATTAGTTAACACACCAATATGAATTTGCATCGACCATCCATGCGCATGATAAGCCTCACCTAATACTTTAAATAGCGCACTTTTAAATTGTTTTACCTCCAATTCCGATAAACTCTGCCGATGCCTAGTTTTACTCATGATGGCATCTAACTCATCGTCTGAAGACTCTGCATAATCAACAACTTTAAGGCCTAAATCAGATAAATGGCAGTGATGCTCTGCAAAATAGTGAACGCGGCTAACAACAGCTTGTGCATAACTACTAAAGTCAATAATATTGATATCAGTGATATCGATCAGCAGATCAATCATCGCATTAAATTTTTCACTCTCATCAATATCAAAAAGGCCATCGGCACGAAAAGTAGGTAATACTTGCACAGGAAAGTCTGATTGAGCGAGCTTACGATGATAACTAAGATCACTTAACGGATCATCAGTGGTGCAGAGTGTTTCAACCTTACTGTTAATGAGTAACTGGCGCATTGAATGGGACTCTTTCTTTAACATGGCATTACAATGTTGCCAAATTGCAGCGCAGTTCTCACTGTTAATCAGTAGATCCAATTGAAAATAGATTTTCAACTCTAAATGGCACCAATGATAGATTGGGTTACCCACTAAATAGGGCATAACTTCACACCATTTTTGAAATTTTTCATACTTTGCAGCGGTGCCAGTAATATAATACTCATCCACACCATTACTTCTTAATGCTCTCCAAAGGTAGTGATCGCTAGTAAGCCATGCATCCGTCATTGAGCGATAGTGGATATCATTGTAAATATCTTTAGCATCGAGGTGATTGTGATAATCAATGATTGGCATTGATGATGCACAGTGATGGTATAAATGCTTCGCTGTATCACCTTGTAATAAAAAATCTGAGTTTATAAACTGTGACATAAAAATCCCCTTAAACTTTTTTTTTGATAAAGGCTCTCACCCCAAAAACATTTATCAAATAACAGATTAATAAAATATTTAAGCGTTTATTTTTATTAAAAACATCGCTAAATAGACAAAAACCATGATCGCAAGGCATAAAAAATCCGACATTAAATAAACGTCGGATTATGATTTTTTGGCATTAAAATCAACTTTTAATGCCTATAATTTTACTCACTAAAAACTACAATAGAGTAATAAATATTAAGCTAGAAGAGATTGAACGTACGCTTTAATCTCATCATCTTGGCAGTTTTCTAAGAAACATGCTTGGAAACGTTCGCCAGATACAGCCGTTTTAACAAGTTCTTGATCCATAGCTCGTAATGTATCTAGGTAGTTATCTTTAACAACAGCAGCTTTAACCGTATTTAAGATACCTGCATTTGCTTGCTGAGGAACAGCACGCTCAAGTGGGTAACCTTGACCACGTTCGCCAGTAGTAAATGCTTTTTCAAAGATGTAACGCACGTTAAGTTCTGCACCCCAACCGAAACCTTTAGCAAATGCTAGTGCGAGAGCATTACCATTATTGATTTGGTTAAATAGGAATGCATCTGATGGATCTAAACAGTAACCACAAACAACACCAGGGTGGATGTTTAAAGACATCATTGCACCTTGACCAGTACCACAACCTGTCACTACAAAATCAACCGCTTTAGCGTTAACTAAAATGCTTGCCATGATACCTAGGTGGATATAAGTTAAATGGTGATCGTTCTCATCGCTCATACCTACGTTAAATACTGAATAATCTAATGGGCCAACAACTGTTTGTAGCTCGTTTAATACTGTTGCGTTTTTACCCGCTTGGCTATTTTCCATCATTAAAGCTATTTTCATTTTTTTCTCCTGCAGCTATTACTGCAAATTAAAGTTAATTTAGATTGTAATTTATACAAATATTATTAATTAACAAACACTTAAATTGTTAAACAAAATCTTTACGCATAGGGGTAAAGTTATCAATTAGCACCCCAGCTTCTAAACAAACACAGCCGTGTTCAATGTTTGGTTCTTTATACATAGTGTCACCCGACTTGACGACTTTCACTTCATCACCAATGGTGAATTCAAATGCACCAGAAAGTACATAGGTTAATTGCTCATGTGGATGAGAGTGCATCGGCCCAATCGCACCAGTTTCAAAATGGACTTCAACAGCCATCATATTGTCGCTGTGAGCTAATACTTTACGTGAGACACCTGCACCAAGATCTTCTAATTGAATTTCGTTGTTATATATAAACATCTATTACCTACTCATATTGTTAATTAAAATATTTAAATAAAGCGGTAGTTAGTTAACACTAACATGCGTTTAAAATACGCTTTTCACGCCATAAACGGATCACGGTCAAACCATTCACTGCGATATTAGTTAGCTCTAATAATGTTCCACCAATTGAGCCAACTATAATATTATTTGCAAGCCAAAAAGTGGCTCCAATTAATAACCCGACTCTCATATTGATACCTTTTAATATAAACAGAGAGTAAGTGCCAATCGCCATGCCTATCATGGGTAATAAATCCCAAATTGATTCAGCTAATAAAACCGCACTGAGTAAACCAACAACAATAAAAAAAGTAGCGACTTTTTTTGATGAACTATAAATAGACGTTGCAGTTCTTAGTGCAGCAATCACAGAGCTTAATGCCGAAATCACTGAACCTAATAAGATAAAGTGCACGACATGATTAAACTGTAAAATCATCATCACGATTTTTAATTTTCTATCATCTTTTTGATAAAAAGTTAAAACACCCAAAATAAAACTAACAAAACCAAATGCTTGAGCAAGTGAAAGATGTTCTATCATGTCATCACCACTGATAAAATATTGTGTGATTTATATTGTCATTTTTTGCTTGGTTGTTGATTATCGTGCTAACCAACCGCCATCTACAGCAATCGTGTAACCATTAATGTAATTTGCTGCATTTGACGCTAAAAACACACATGGGCCAGCTACATCTTCCGGTGTACCCCATCGGTCGGCAGGGATACGCCCAAGAATTGCCGCATTACGCTCTTCATCTGCACGAAGTGCTTCTGTATTGTTGGTTGCCATGTAACCAGGTGCAATCGCATTCACGTTAATGTTATGTTTTGCCCATTCGTTTGCCATTGCTCGAGTAATGCCCATTACGGCACTTTTAGAAGCAGTGTAAGAAGGAACGCGTATACCACCTTGGAAAGAAAGCATTGAAGCGATGTTAATTATCTTGCCGCCATGACCTTGTGCTATCAATTGTTTAGCAACCGCTTGAGACATAAAAAATACCGTTTTAGCATTGATATTCATTACGTCATCCCAATTCGACTCAGAGAAATCAACTGCATCTTCGCGGCGAATAATGCCTGCGTTGTTAACTAAAATATCTACTTTGCCAAACTTGGCGATAGTTTGTTCAATAATGCCAGGAATATCATCTTGCTTAAGTAAATTAGCGCGAACATCTAAAAAGCTATGACCTGCTGCCGACATTTTTTCAATTGTTTCTGTTGGTTCAATATAGTTAACACCAACAACTTGACAGCCAGCCTGCGCCAAACCAATTGCCATACCTTGGCCTAAGCCGGTATCACATCCAGTTACGATTGCGACTTTACCTTGTAAACTTAATGCATCAATTATCATTGTAATTAATTTCCTTAAATAGGATTCTTTGTTATGAATAGTTAAAAATTGTTCACTGACGATAGGTTTAATATACATAAAAAAAACAAACACTGCAAATATTTATGAAACATTGTTTTATTATGTTTAAATTACCGTTTTTTAATGGACGGGAGACAATTATGGTTCTAGTATTTTTAAAAGGGCTTTTTAAAAATACTGCAAGAAAGCTTTATACGATGTATAATACAGCTTAATTGTCATACAATAAAACATAATAAGGGAAATATGATGGAAAAACAAACTCAGCCAGAATCGGTCTCTTCTGTACTGAAAGTATTTAGTATTCTTCAAGCGTTAGGTGATCAAAAAGAAATTGGTGTATCAGAATTGTCGCAGCGTCTCATGATGTCAAAGGCAACAACATACCGATTTTTACAAACAATGAAAACCTTAGGATATGTAGCGCAAGAGGATGAAGCAGATAGGTATTCGCTGACTCTAAAACTGTTTGAATTAAGTGCGAAATCACTCGAACACGTTGATTTAATTGGCTTAGCTGACAAAGAGATGCGAATTATCTCTGAACAAACAAATGAAGCATTGCACTTAGGCGCATTAGACAGCGAGTCAATTATCTACATTCATAAAATTGACTCTAATTACAACTTAAGAATGCAATCTAAAATCGGCCGCCGCAACCCACTTTATAGTACAGCTATCGGTAAAGTGTTGTTAGCCGAGCGTGATGAAGCATTTGTTCGTGAAACACTGTCTCATATCGAGTTTATTAAGCACACAGAAAAAACGCATGAAAATACTGATCAGCTTTTATCAGAGCTTAAATTAGTTAAAAAGCAGGGCTATGCTGAAGATAACCAGGAACAAGAATCCGGTTTAAGATGTATTGCAGCGCCTATTTACGATAGATTTGGCATGGTAATCGCGGGCATTTCCATCTCATTTCCAACTATTCGTTTTGATGAAAAACGTATGCCATATTACGTTGACCTTTTACATAAAGCGGGAAAAAACATCTCATCACAACTGGGTTTTCAAGATTACCCTGTGATATAAAAGTTGCTAACAAAAAGAGATTAAGCTTAAGGTGAGGTAACAATAAAAATTTTAATGAAACAGAGAAATTTAATATGCTTCTGAAGTGTTATTTACAACACTTCAGAAGAAATTCTATTTAGAACCGCCTGATATGGCAGCTAAAACATGAGGTAGATTAAACTTTTACAATTAACTTTTAAACGACCAATTCTAATTAAGAAATAATTCCAGCAACTTCACGTACTAAAGCCGCTAGTTCATCCCATTTATCATTTTCAATGAATTCATTTGGTATCATCCAGGTACCGCCGCAGGCGATTACACTAGGAATCGATAAATAGTCATTAACATTATTTGGGTTAACGCCGCCTGTTGGCATAAATTTAACGGGATAAACGGCACATAATGATTTTAACATTGCAACACCACCAGAAGGTTCAGCAGGAAAAAATTTAAGCGTATCCAAGCCCATTTCCATCGCTTGCTCAACCAAGCTTGGGTTATTAACACCCGGTACAATAGTAACATTACGTTGCTGACAATATTTCACTGTCGTCGGGTTAAAACCAGGGCTAACGATAAAATCAACGCCCGCCTCAATTGATTGGTCAACTTGCGAGGTCGTTAATACCGTTCCAGAACCTATTAGCATATCAGGGAAGGCTTTGCGCATTGCTTTAATTGCATCAGCAGCTTGTTCAGTTCTAAAAGTTACCTCTGCACATGGTAAACCATTATTACATAAAACTTCTGCAAGTTTGGCCGCTTTAGAAGCATCTTTAATTGCAATTACAGGCACCACTTTGATAGCCGATAATCTGTCATTAATTGTGTTCATTTCTCTCTCCATTAAATTTTTGGCATTGCGTTATTTGGAATAATTGCACCGCGGTGTTGTATAACGGTGCCAGCTAATGTGTGTCCTGCAGCTGCAGAATCTTCTCCCGAACCACCTAATACGCGTTTTGCTAAATAACCCGCACTAAAAGAATCCCCCGCGGCAGTCGTATCAATAACGTTATCTATACGATGAGCCGATACACTGATATGTGATTCTGGTGTCACAACATAACAATCATCAGCGCCTCTTTTAATTACAATTTCTTGTACGCCTAAAGCTTGGGTTCTTTCAATGGCTTGTTGTTCATTTTGATCGCCATACAACATTTGCTCATCATCAAAAGTAAGAAATGCAATATCTGTAATCGCTAAAATTTGTTGATAACATTGCTGAGCTTGCTCAACGCCTTCCCATAGGAGCGGCCTATAGTTATTATCAAAGACAATTATAGCGCCATTTTTACGACAAAAAGCCAGCAAATTAATTAATGCTTCTCTGCAATCAGGTGATAATATAGCCAAGCTAATCCCACTTAAGTAGATCATTTGATGTTCTCTTAGCTGCTTGGCTAACTCGACCACTTCGCGCTCTTTTAACCAATATTTAGCTGCAGAATCATTGCGCCAGTAATAAAAACTGCGTTCACCATCCTCTGCAGTTTCAATTGCATACATGCCAGGAAGCTTATCTTTAGATAGCTCAACCAACTCTGTACTAATCCCTTCATTTTGCCAAGCGGTTAACATCTCAGCACTAAATGGGTCACGCCCCAAATTAGTGACGTAGGATGTAGTCACTCCACTTTCTTTAGTCAATCGTGACAAATAGACAGCTGTATTTAACGTATCACCACCAAAACTTTGCTCGACAGAGCCTGCATTTTTTTTTAATTCAACCATACATTCGCCAATGACAGCGATACGTGTAATAGGAAGCATAGGGAGTACCCTCAGAGATTTTATTATCAATTTAAAGACAGAACAGTATTCATTAAGTGAGCAATGATCTATTACACACTAAGCTAGTTATACCAAAAGAACTAAAAAGGTGATCACCCTTGTAGGTTAAATTAATCACAGACCATGCAAAGAGCTTGGCAATAACAATAACACGCTTCAATGTCGCGCCTTATTTGTGGTAATTTCCCTGCATAATTTCGAATGCATATTTAATTCTATTGGTATTACTACGTTTTAATAGGGAACGTAGGCCCCATCTGGATAGTTCTTAACGCGCTAACCAACCGCCATCGACAGCAATGGTGTAACCGTTAATATAATCAGCAGCCTGTGACGCAAGGAAGACACATGGGCCAGCAACATCAGCAGGCGTCCCCCAACGATCAGCTGGAATTCGTTCAAGAATCTCAGCACTACGTACAGGGTCAGCTCGTAATGCTTCGGTATTATTAGTTGCCATATAGCCTGGTGCGATTGCATTAACGTTGATGTTCTCTTTTGCCCATTCATTAGCCATTGCACGAGTGATACCCATTACCGCACTTTTTGATGCTGTATAAGATGGCACTCTGATGCCACCTTGGAAAGATAACATAGAAGCGATATTAATGATTTTACCGCCGTGACCTTGTTTAATAAACTGCTTCGCAACAGCTTGAGACATAAAGAATACCGTTTTAGAGTTAATACTCATTACGTCATCCCAATTCTGTTCAGAGAATTCAACAGCATCTTCACGGCGAATAATACCTGCGTTATTTACTAACACATCAAGTTTACCAAATTTAGCAACCGCCTCATCAATAATACGAGGAATATCATCTTGCTTGAGCAAATTGGCACGTAAATCTAAAAATGTATAGCCAGCAGCATTCATTTTTTCAATTGTTTCAGTAGGCTCAAGATAATTAACACCTACAACTTGGCAACCAGCTTCCGCTAAGCCAAGTGCCATACCCTGGCCTAAACCTGTATCACAGCCCGTTACGATTGCCACTTTGCCCTGTAAACTTAATGCATCAATAATCATTTTAATTTCCTTATTTGGAGTTCTTTGCTGTGAACATTTTAATTCTGTTCACTACGGTGCCAATAATATACACAAAAAAACAAAAATATCAAAATATTTTTAAA
>Ga0316197_10000834_pt1 | contig 21686 bp, 16 predicted proteins | sample OudBiesiAoxic_MG_FD_204939 | JGI IMG/M metagenome (GOLD analysis project Ga0316197, IMG submission 204939) | Coastal sediment microbial communities from Oude Bieten Haven, Netherlands - site A oxic | ecosystem: Environmental > Aquatic > Marine > Coastal > Sediment | place: Netherlands... | reverse complement strand
ACACCACATGCCGTTGCAAAACAGCACCAGGGTCTTCACACTCGAAAAGTTCCAGAACGATTCTTCATCCACGGCCCCGAAACGGTCTTCAAGGATGCCGGCAATGGTCATCGGATTGGATGTGTCCTCCTTCAGCAGTGTCCATGGAATATTGACCGACCCGGGAATGGTGCCCTTTGCGACCCAGTCCGGCGTGCGGGAATCGATTACCAGTATGTCGCTGTCGGGTTTTCCCGCGGCGACCAGGTAATCCATCATTTCCAGTTCACCGATGGTTTCAACGCCCGGCGCCAGCTTGATGGGTCTTATACAAAATGGTGGACATGGGCGCGAAGTCAGTGCGTAATCAGCAGCAATGGTGTTTTTATTATCCTGGTTTCGTTCGATCGTCACCGGTTTCCCGTTGTGGATGACTTCCACGGAAGACAGGGAAGGTGTTATACCCACAGGCTCCGCCATCAATGCGGGGCTATAGATCAAAATCAAAACCAGTAGTGTACTTGAAAAGTTTGCTTTCATTGGAAAACTCCTATTCATCAGTGGGTATATGCGAGTCAGGCAAATAGCCATAAACACGATTATCGCAACCCCTTACTTTTCATTATACGTTATCACTAGCACGGCTTTTAGATGCATGGCTTTATAGGATTTAACAGCGGTTCGAGGCCTCATTCCCATGGAAACCAACCAGCTTGTTGCCTGCAAAAACTTTGTGTTTACTCACCCGGAGTATGTTCAAACTCAGCTGCGCGATACAGATCACCCAGGTTGTTGATATCCATCCAGTGTCCGTTGACATACTGTACTTGTGGAGCATGTCCATCCTTGATCAGCTGGTTAAGCAAGTCCGGCACACCGAGGCAGTTGAAATTCTCTGCCTGCCTCAGTGTCTGCATCGCAGAACGCAGGTAATCTACCCCCTGCCCCGTCACCCGCATCATGCCTATCCAGCGACCGTCCGCCTTTCGACCCTGGAATTCCGGTTCGGAGCTGACTTGATCGAGGCTGACTCTCTGTTGATACATTGCGCGATTGTCCGGCGCCGAACAGAATGCCAGGTCATTCGCATCCCCTACCACATTTGAAAGTACTGAGGAATCTACAGCCACCAACAATTCGGCATCCCAATCCAGCAAATTGTGCAGCATGTAAGAACGGAACAACAAATCTCCGTAAATAATCACGGTGTCGGAGGTGAAGTTGTCCATCGCACAAGCCAGCGAGGCAAGTTCACCTGTTGACTCCCAGTTTTCATTGAGAAGGACATTCGCGCCCTGCACATCAATGGCATCGTGGCGATAACCTGCAACCACGTTAATATCATTGACACCCTGTTTTTTAAACTTATCAACCTGGCGGCGCAGCATGGGCACACCTGCAACCGGAAGCATCACTTTTGGTCTTTCACGGGTCAGGTCATCCATACCATGACCTCTTGAAGCTGCCAGTATGATCGCTGAAACCGGGCGACTGCCACCTCGGGCATAACGTTTTTCGGCCTCCAGCAGTTCGTCAGCACCCTGTAAGCGAAATATCTCAGATACAGTTGCAATACGCCCTTCACATTCAACCAGTGAGCGTGTTGCATGGATATTCGATGCCGTAGCCTGCATGCCCGAGATACAGGTGCGTATCATGTGGTTGGCCCAGATTACCAGACTGATTCCAGCTTGTTCAAATACTTCGGTGGGGGTTGCATAGTATTTGGTAGGAACGATCACCAGTGGGCAACGATTGGCCCACTCAGCAGCAAAATCCAGTACCTGGTCCGGTTGACTGAGTTTGCTGTGAATCAAAATGGCATCTGCACCCGCAGCGTGATACGCCTCTGCCCGCTTCAGGGCCTCATCCAGACCCCAACCAGCAATAAAGGCCTCAACCCTGGCAACAATACAGAAATCATCATCCGCCTGGGAATCCTTACCCGCCTGGATTTTTCCGCAAAAAGTCTGGATATCCTCCAGCGGTTGCGCTTCGCCCTGGATAAAGCTGTTGGTTTTGGGAAATAACTTATCCTCAATACAGACCCCGGCAACACCGATCTGGCCGAGTTTGCGCACCAGTCTGCGCATATTGTTGAAATCCCCGTAACCGGTATCACCATCCAGAAGAATAGGTATATTGGTAACATCTGTCATGAATGCCAGTTGATCCACCACCTGGGTCCAGGACAGCTCATTGTTATCACGGACGGCATGCTGGGCCGACAGGGCCAGGCCCGAACCCCAAATACCTTTGAAGCCGGCCTCTTCAACGATGCGGGCAGACAGGCCGTTATGCGCCTCAAGAATAAACTCCGTTTGACCGGATTGCAGTAGGTTTTTCAGTTGGGTAGTCTTATTCAGCATTCTTTTGTCCCAGGCTAAAAATCAGCAATTTCGTTTCGAATAGCGGGCAACACCTGTTTTATCGCCCGCTCTACATCTTCGGGAAAATCTACTTCAAGCCAGGGCAAGCCACTGACATCCTCACAGGCAAAAGCAGATGGTGTCTCAAGCAAAACATCCCGCAAAGCCTCTTCATGCGGTGCATCCATCAAACCGTCCGTATTATAACCAGCGCAGGTCTGTGAAATTCTGGCTGCAGTCTCACCATTAAACTTGAAAAACCCCACCGACTCACCAAGGGTATCGAACTCGAGCTCTGAAGGCAGCGCCTTTCTGAACTCGACCATCCGGCCCTTGTTGATGGCAATTTTGACCGGCTCATCACCGGCGACAAAATCCTGGTCGATCAGGTAACAATTCTGATGTGATGATTCGACAAGTGCTTGCATGATCCGGGGATGAAACAGAACGTCCGCATCCAGTACCAGGACGGCTTCACCACTGGTCATCACATCCTTTGCAGCCAGCAGACTAAGCACACTACCCAGGGTATATGCGGGGTTATAGACAAAAGCAACTTCAGGCCGGGATGCCAGTGTGCCTACGTGATCAATGATCTGATCAGCCTCATAACCCACCACCAGGGTGGTGTGCCGGATACCATTTTGGAAAAGGATATCCAGTTGGCGCGCCAACAAGCTTTGGCCACCAAACTCCATCAGGCACTTGGGCCGGCCATCAGGATTGAATTCAGCCAGTCGGTTTCCCCGGCCAGCTGCGAGAATAATTGCATGCATGGTTGCTTCCCTGTTTGAGGGGGTATTGTAACCTGAGGTGAAGAGAATTTGATGACGCTGCACGCTCTTCCTACAAGAACCCTCGAAACCCGGGCTGGGATGTGGTTAATACTCTCTGGAACCATTGCAGGGTGTTTCACTCAGCGTGGGAGCCAAGGCCGCACAGCGCAGAGGGTGTTAGGATCCTGCAGGGATTCGCCGGTGGCAGGGGGTTCCTCCCAAGACACGCCGTGAATACATCCGTGTAGGCTCTCCAAAAACATCCCTGTTTTTGAAGGTCTTGGGAGGAACCCCCTACCCCCTGCGAATTGTGCGAAACCGGAAGTTATATAACTTCGGCCGTTGATATATTCCTGGTTTTTCTAGACGAAAAAAAGCCCGGATAAACCGGGCTTTTTCAACTTTCTGGCTTAAGACAAATCAGTCTTCTTTGCCAACCTCTTTCATAGACAGGCGAACGCGACCCTGCTTGTCTACTTCAAGAACCTTGACCTTGACCATTTCGCCTTCTTTGACCACGTCAGTTACATTCTCGACACGCTCATCAGAGAGCTGTGAGATATGTACCAGGCCATCGCGACCGGGAGCCAGGGAAACAAAGGCGCCGAAATTCATGATCTTGATGACCTTGCCTTCGAAAATCTGACCAGGTTCGATATCGGCAGTGATCTGCTCGATACGTTTGCGGGCTTCATCACCGGCTTCCTTGTTAACAGAACCAATAATGATAGTGCCGTCGTCGGTAATATCGATCGATGCACCGGTTTCTTCGGTGATGCTGCGGATGGTCACACCACCCTTACCAATCACGTCACGAATCTTGTCCGGATGAATCTTGATCGTTACCAGGCGTGGTGCGAACTCGGACATCTCACCGCGTGGTTCGCTGATGACCTTGTTCATTTCACCGAGGATGAAACTACGTCCTTCATGAGCTTGCGTGAGTGCGATACGCATGATTTCTTCATTGATACCTTCGATCTTGATATCCATCTGCAGCGCAGTGATGCCATCGGCGGTGCCGGCTACTTTGAAATCCATGTCGCCGAGGTGATCTTCATCACCAAGGATGTCACTCAATACGGCAAAACGATCGCCTTCTTTGATCAGACCCATCGCGATACCGGCAACCGGCGCCTTGACAGGAACACCTGCATCCATCAACGCCAGCGAGGTACCACAAACAGAAGCCATTGAACTGGAACCATTTGATTCTGTAATCTCGGATACAACACGAATCACGTAGGGGAAATCTTCAATCTTCGGCAGAATCGCGGTCACACCACGACGTGCCAACCAGCCATGACCGATTTCACGACGCTTCGGACCACCTTCAAAACCGGTTTCGCCAACACAAAATTTCGGGAAGTTGTAATGCAGCATAAACGGGTCTTTATACTCGCCATTGACCGCATCGATCATCTGAGCATCACGGGTCGTACCCAAAGTGGTGGTTACGATTGCCTGTGTTTCACCACGAGTGAACAGGGCAGAGCCATGTGTACGTGGCAAAAGACCAGGTTTAACCGTGATTGGACGTACGGTGTTTACGGCACGGCCATCTATACGGGGATTACCGGACAGGATGTGATCACGAACCAGGAATTTCTCCAGTTTGCCAAATGCACCGGCAACATCAGATGCAGAAGGTGCGTTCTCATCAGCTTCGTCACACAGAGCGTCGATAGCGGCCTTTTTTACTTCACCGACAGCAACCTGGCGTTCCAGTTTGTTTGCGATGGTATATGCAGCAACCAGACCGTCTTTGGCAACCGTTTCAACTTTCGCTTTCAGATCGACATCTTCAACAGCGGCTTCCCATTCCCACTTGGCAACATTGGCTTCTGCTACCAGTTCGTTGATGGCTGTAACAACAGCCTTCATGGCATCATGCCCAAAAGTTACCGCACCCAGCATCACTTCTTCAGGAAGAAGGTCAGCTTCCGACTCAACCATCAAAACAGCTTTTTCAGTACCGGCGACAACCAGGTTCAGCTTGGAATCTGCCAACTGCGTAACCGTCGGGTTTAATACATATTCGTCGTTGATGTAACCGACCCGGGCAGCACCAATCGGGCCACTGAATGGCATTCCGGAGAGCGCCAGTGCAGCGGATGTGCCAATCAGGGCAGGAATGTCACCCTCCACGTCCGGATTAGAAGAGATCAGGTTAGCTGTTACCTGTACATCGTTCAGAAAACCTTTTGGAAAAAGCGGACGGATCGGACGATCGATAAGACGACAGGTCAGTGTCTCTCTTTCGGTAGGACGGCCTTCACGCTTGAAGAATCCACCCGGAATGCGTCCGGCAGCGTAGAATTTTTCCTGGTAGTTAACAGTCAAAGGGAAAAAAGACTGGCCAGGCCTGGCTTCCTTTTGTCCTACGACTGCGACCATGACTACGGTATCTGCAATGTTGACCATAACAGTGGTTGCCTGGCGGGCAATCTCACCGGTTTCCATGGTGACGGTATGCTCGCCATATTGAAATGTCTTCGTTAGTTTTTGCACTTTAGTTTCCTGCTTTATGTGAAGAGCCACCTGGCTCTTTTACGCCTGTTTTCAGGCATTTCCTTCAAGTACGGTCAATTACTGCCAGTACGCTTGTTGTGACGGGCATGACCAATTGGTAATAATCGAAAAAGAATTAACGACGCAAACCAAGACGTTCAATCAGATCACGGTAACGCTGAATTTCCTTTTTCTTCAGGTAATCCAGCAGGCTGCGGCGCTGATTAACCATTCGCAACAAACCACGGCGGGAATGATGATCGTGCTTGTGGGTTTTGAAATGGCTGGTGAGGTATTGAATTCTCGCGGTCAACAATGCGACCTGAACTTCTGGGGAGCCGGTATCGTTCTCAGAACGTTTAAACTCGCTTACAACTTTACTCTTTGTTTCTGCATTTATAGACATGGTTCCATCTCCATGAATAGAGCCCCATGACTTCTGGAAATCCCGCACTGCATTATTGCGGTGGAGTTTCACAGAAACCGGTAGCCCCGGGATTGTGTTAGCCGCTCATTTTAACTGCCACGGTTACAGCAAACAAGTACTGACACGCTTCTTTCATGTCAATGCGGGACCGGAAATGAGTAATTGAGATACCAATTAGGCTACAGGTTAAAAACCCGGGATGGTTTCAGCTCGCCACATGAAGTGACCTCGGCCAGTCCCAGCACGTCATCATCCGGACCATAAACACGAACTTTACCCATGTTTGACTCACCATCCGGTACCTGAAACTGTTGTCCATGCTTGAACTTTCGGCGCTGGACCGAATCCAGATCGACACGTGGCCAACTCAACAGGCCGACATCGATGGGAAGCAACAAAGCTGATAAGCCACCGGAGTCCTTTGCCTCCTGTAACACATCCAGAGTCACCATTGGGAAGTTGTCAAAAGGCTCAACCACCGTGCGCCGCAACTCAACCAGGTGAGCACAGCTTCCCAGTGCCGTGGCAATGTCTTCCGCCAGTGTTCTTATGTAAGTCCCCTTGGAGCAATGCACATCGAATCTCAGCCTGGGTGATTGCCAGTCCACCAATCCCAGTTCATGGATGGTAACGCTTCGGGAAGAACGCTCGATCTCGATACCGGCACGTGCGTACTCATACAAGGGTTTACCCTCGTGCTTCAACGCAGAATACATGGGTGGCACTTGTTTGATATCACCGACAAACTGTTGCAGTTTTTTCACGAGACTGTCGGGATCGATATCAGGTACAGGGCAGGTTTGAATAACCTCCCCTTCCACATCCCCGGTAGATGTTGCTACACCTAACAGGGCAGTGGCGCGATAGCGTTTGCCGGCTTCGAGCATAAAAGCGGCCGTTTTACTCGCCTCACCTAAACAGATGGGCAGCATACCGGTTGCAAATGGATCAAGACTGCCGGTATGACCGGCCTTACGGGCCTGGAACATTCCCCGGACCTTTTGTAACGCACGGTTTGAAGATATACCAACAGGCTTGTCCAGCAGGACGATACCGTGAATATCCGCCCCGTGTTTGCGGCGACCCATCAGCCAGTCTTAGTCCTGATCAGGCTCTTCAGAATCGGCCAGCGTTCTCTCGAACCCGTCTTTATCAGCGCCAAGAGCCTTTGATATCAACTCGTCAATATGGCTGCCCTTTTCCACTGAATCGTCGTGAACAAAATGCAATTCCGGCACATGTCGCAGACGCAGTTCCTTAGCCAGTCGAAGACGAAGAAAGGATGCAGCACCACGCAAGGCTTTCAGACTTTCTTTGGCTTTTTCAGGCTCGAACACGGTAATGAACACTTTTGCATGTGACAGATCACGGGTGACCTCCACATCAGAGAGACTGACAAAGCCCACCGCAGGATCCTTGATCTCCTGCTGGATCAGCTTGGCAAGATCGCGCCGCAACTGGCCCGCGACACGTTCAGATCTTTTAAAGTCTCTTGGCATATTCGTTCAGGGCCCCTTATTTAAGGGTCCTGGCAACCTCGGTTCGCTCGAAACATTCGATATGATCACCCGGCTTGATATCATTGTACATCTTGACGCCAATACCACATTCCGTACCTGATACCACTTCGTTGACATTATCTTTAAAACGCCTCAACGACTCGAGTTCACCCTCGAAGACCACCACATTCTCACGCAGGACCCTGATTGGGTTGGCGCGTTTCACATGACCTTCAACGACCAGGCAACCGGCAATGGCACCAAATTTGGATGAGCGGAACACATCTCTTACTTCGGCCAGACCGACAATTGATTCCTTCGTCTCAGTACCCAGCATGCCCGTAATGGCGGCTTTAACTTCGTCAATGGCCTCATAAATAATACTGTAATAATGAAGGTCCAGTTCCTGTTCCTGGATGACTCTGCGCGCACTGTTGTCAGCACGAACATTGAAACCGATGATGATGGCGCCTGACGCATGGGCCAGGGTTGCATCAGACTCGGTAATTGCTCCAACACCTGAGGCCACAATATTGACCTTGATATCTTCATTACTGAGACTAACCAGTGCGTCTTTCAACGCTTCAACGCTGCCCTGCACATCGGCACGGATCAACAGGTTAACGACCTGCTGTTCACCTTTACCCATATTGTCGAACAGGTTTTGCAAATTGGCTGCCTGCTGCTGTGCAAGCCGGTTTTCGCGCTTGCGCCCCTGACGCTCGGCGGCAGCTTCACGGGCCTTTCTTTCGTTGGCCACGACCAGTACTTCGTCGCCGGCAAAAGGTACACCGGATAAACCAAGAATCACCGCAGGCATCGAAGGCCCGGCTGATTCGACTGGCTCGCCCAGCTCATCAAACATCGCCCTGACACGTCCGAACTCCTGACCTGCAAGAACCATATCGCCACGCTTGAGAGTTCCGTTTTGTACCAGCACAGTCGCTGTCGACCCACGGCCTTTATCCAGGCTGGATTCGATCACCAGACCCTGAGCACGACGCTCCGGATCAGCCTTCAGTTCAAGCAGTTCGGCCTGAAGCAGGATGCCCTCGAGCAGGGATTCAATACCTTCACCCGTTTTGGCAGAAACCGCGACAAACAACTCCTCACCGCCCCACTCTTCAGAAATAACTTCCTGTTGGGAGAGTTCGGACCTGATTCGTTCGATATCGGAGTCAGGCAGGTCAATCTTATTGATTGCAACAATCAGCGGTACACCGGCAGCGCGGGCATGTTGAATCGCTTCCTTGGTTTGTGGCATGACACCATCGTCCGCCGCAACAACCAATACAACGATATCCGTTGCCTTTGCACCACGTGAACGCATAGCGGTGAAAGCCGCATGTCCCGGTGTATCCAGGAATGTAATGATGCCGCCTTTTGTGGCGACATGATAAGCGCCGATATGTTGCGTGATACCACCGGCTTCACCATCGGCCACCTTGCTAGCCTTGATATAGTCAAGCAATGATGTTTTACCATGATCAACGTGACCCATCACCGTAACGACAGGTGGCCGCATGACACCATCTACCTCGTCCATCCCGGCATCGGCATCAATCAGTTCCTGCTCAATACCCTTGGCTTCTGCCGGCTTGGCGCTATGACCCAGTTCCTCAACCACGAGGATGGCCGTGTCCTGATCCAATGGCTGATTGATGGTTACCATCATGCCCATATTCATCAGTACCTTGATTATCTCAGCCGCCTTGATAGCCAACAACTTGGCAAGATCCGCAACAATAATTGTCTCGGGAATGGCGACTTCACGAACGACTGGTGCAGTTGGTTTGGAAAAGCCATGTTCGGTAGGTCGTTGGTTTTGGCTCACCCGCCTGGCAGGTTTACGACGCCGTCCACCCGCGCCCACATTAACATGCAATTCCTGGCGACCATAACGGGTTGCCGGCTTGGTGCGTTCTTTTTTACGTTTATGCTGCTCTTCGGCAATTTTCTGGAGACGCGCTTCTTCTTTTTTGCGGTCTTCTTCCTCAGCCCTAAGCCTGGCTGCAGCTTCTTCTGCCTGCTCTTCCTGCTCGCGTAATGATTGTTCTTCCCTGGCTTTCAGCGCAGCTTCTTCAGCAGCCTTGCGGGCGGCCTCTTCAGCTTCTTTACGCTCATTCTCAGCGGCTTCAATACGAGCTTTTTCTTCAGCTTCACGCCGATCCTGGGCTTCTTGCAAAGCCTGTTGAACCTTTTCTCTCTCAGGGTCTTCAACCTGTAAAGCCTCGCGCTTCACATAGGTGCGACTCTTACGGAACTCCACGTTTACCGTTTTGGTTGACGCACGTGGCCCACTTCCCTGGATACGCAGTTCACTGACCGACTTGCGCTTGAGTGTCACCTTACGGGGCGCGGTCGCATCGCTTTCCGATTTGCCATGAGATGACCTTAAGTGAGCCAGTAACTTTTTCTTGTCGTCATTGGAAACTGCATCATCACCGGATGTGAGGTTGATGTTGGCTTTACTCATCTGGGTAATCAGCTTATCAACACTGATACCCAAAACTTCTGCCAATTGTGCAACGGTAACTTGGGACATATATTCTGCTCCTTGAAGAACCTATCGGCTCTTTTTTTCAGGAATCCTGGTTTTCTTCTTCAAACCACGGGGCGCGTGCCGCCATTATCAAAGCGGCTGCCTCTTCTTCCGACATTTCATCAACTTCCAGCAATTCATCAACTGAAAGCTCTGCCAGGTCTTCCTGTGTGCGGTTACCACTTTCTGCCAACCGGAAAGCGAGTCGTTCGGTCATTCCCTCCAGGCTGAGAAGGTCTTCAGCTGGCTGATTGTCATCGAGCGCTTCTTCTTTCGCAATGAGTTGTGTTAACAGTGCATCTCGTGCACGCCGGCGTAACTCCGTAACCATATCCTCATCAAATTCTTCAATTTCAAGTAATTCAGAATCAGGAACATAGGCAACTTCTTCGATATTACTGAAACCCTCCTGAACAAGAATGTTTGCAACACCCTCATCGACATCCAGGCGTTCCATGAAATTCTTAAGAACTTTTCCGGCCTCTTCCTCACCTTTCTTATCGGCGTCTTCCACGGTCAGTACGTTCAGTTCCCAACCAGTCAGATCGCTGGCCAGCCGGACATTCTGGCCACCACGGCCAATTGCCTGGGACAGGGCTGCCTCGTCAACGGCGATATCCATCATGCGGCCTTCTTCATCCACAACAATGGAGGCAACTTCGGCCGGTGCCATCGCATTGATGACAAACTGAGCCGGATTATCATCCCAAAGAATGATATCGATACGTTCACCCGCCAATTCATTTGAAACGGCCTGTACACGGGAGCCACGCATTCCGACGCAGGCGCCGATGGGGTCTGTTCTTGGATCGTTGGACCTAACAGCGATCTTGGCCCTGCGACCCGGATCGCGTGCACCGCCCATGATGGAGATCAACTCCTGTCCGATTTCAGGCACTTCCAATTCAAACAACGCGATCAGAAATTCCTTGATGGTTCGACTGCAAAACAACTGAGGCCCACGCATCTCTGGTTTCACTTCATAGAGAAACGCGCGCAAGCGGTCACCGGGGCGGACGGTTTCGCCCTGGATCATATGACGTTGGGCAACAAACGCCTCGGCGTTGCCTCCGAGATCCAGGTAAACATTGCCACGCTCAATACGCTTGACAATCCCATTGATTAATTCGCCTTCACGGTCCTTGTATGCTTCAACAACCTGCTCTCTTTCAGCTTCACGTACGCGCTGCACAATGACCTGCTTTGCCGTTTGTGCGGCGATTCGGCCAAACTCGACGTTCTCCATGGGTTCTTCAATAAAGTCACCCACTTCAATTTCAGGATTATGCGCGATGGCATCGGTGTACAGAATCTGGTGATCTGTTGACTCGATCTCCGCCTCGTCCTCCAGAACTTCCCAGCGGCGGAAGGTTTCATACTCCCCGGTCTCGCGGTCGATGGAAACGCGCGCCTGAATTTCGTCATTATTTCGTTTAAGAGTTGCCATAGCGAGTGCCGATTCCAACGCTTCAAAGATGACGCTCTTGGCAACACCTTTCTCATTGGATACCGCATCTACGACCAGAAGGATTTCTTTACTCATGTTCTCTTAACTCCGTGCAGGGACATATCCCTTATATCATCATTATTTCGTTTTGTGACCGGCGAGGATTTCTTCATAATCCGGAACCAACCTGGCCTTCACAACATTGCTTAAATCAAGCGTCACTTCCGTACCGTCCTGTTCGATACGAATACTGTTTTCCTCTGCTCCCAATATCGGGCCTGAAAATTTACGCCGGCCGTCTTGTGGTGCAAACAGGTTAATCTGGGCGACACATCCCTCGAACTGTCGATAATGTGCCGCTGTAAATAACGGTCTGTCGAGACCCGGGGAAGAGACTTCCAGGTTGTATTGACTCCGGATGGGGTCCTTCACATCCAGCAACGCCGCAGTCTCACGGCTAACCGTTTCACAGTCTTCAATACCCACACCATTCTCATGGTCAATATAGATACGCAGTACTGAGTGTTTCGGATTACTATTGTATTCCAACCCGACAAATTCATAACCCAGGTCTTCCACCAGGGGTTGCAACAATTCATTCAGTTTATGAACGCTCAAAACAATATCTCCGGGCACAAAAAAAGGGCAAACACGCCCCCGACGATCAGCCCCGGTCTCAACCGGAACCTTCCACTCACGCCCGCAAGGGCGGATGCGGCAGCATTATTTCATCACACCATCCAATCGTCGCCAGGGATCACCAGCCATCGCCGATGAAACAAAAAAGGGCCCTGCCGGACCCTCGATAAATAGTGGTAGCGGGGGCAGGATTCGAACCTGCGACCTTCGGGTTATGAGCCCGACGAGCTGCCAGACTGCTCCACCCCGCAACGGCAAGGAAGGCATGATAATGATTCAATGCTCTAATTACAAGGCCTTATATTACTTAATCCTTTTAAGCTGGTTCGGCCCACCGGGAAATATTCTTGAATTAGCCTCTAGAGGCCAAAACTGCTCATGCAAATTGCAATTAATGAGCCTGAGAATATCCCCAAACCAAGAATCATGGCACCATTCAACGTAAGCGCGGCGCCAAAGTCCACCGGTACATTAATAACGGATTCGTTCTCGGGATCATCAAAGTACATGTACTTGATGATCCGTAAATAATAGAACGCACCGATCACTGAAAATACGACGGCGGTAATTGCGAGCCACATAAGGCCGGCTTCAATGACCGCTTGCAATACCATCAGTTTTGCAAAGAACCCAACCATTGGGGGCACGCCCGCCATGGAAAACATAATCAGGCCCATGATGGCTGCGTAAAAAGGATTGCGTTGGTTCAGGCCTTTAAAGTCATCCAGGTTCTCCGCCTCAACCCCGCCTGAGCTTAACAGTATGACCATGCCGAAAGATGCTACTGACATGATGCCGTAGACGATGACGTAATACATTGACGCACCGAAACCAAACGCGGTTCCCGGCAGTAAGCCCAACATAACAAAACCCATATGGGAAATGGTTGAATAAGCCAGCATACGCCGGATGTTCGTCTGCATGATCGCAGCAAGGTTACCCAGGATGATTGACAGTACTGCCAGGCTCGCCAGCATACTTTGCCAATGAATGTGCAGCTCGCCCAGGCCGGTATTCAGAAACCGGTATGCCATTGCAAACGCCGCCAGTTTCGGCACCGATGAAATGAACAGGGTTACCGCTGGTGGTGCACCTTCATACACATCTGGAATCCACATGTGAAACGGTACAACACCGAATTTAAAAGCGATTCCGACGACGACGAATACCAGACCGAAAATCAACAAAATATCATCCGGTCCACGGATTTGAATAGCAGCTGCTATCTCCGGCAGAATAAGACTGCCGGTGGCGCCATAAATCATGGACATACCATAAAGCAGCATGCCTGAAGCCATCGACCCCAACACGAAATATTTCATTGCGGCTTCGGTACCGCGGCCAGAGTTGCGATCAAATGCGACCAGTGCGTAAACTGAAAGTGAGATCAGTTCCAGGCCAAGATATATCATCAGCATGCTGTTTGCCGAGATCAACAACATCACACCCAGCAATGCAAACAGACTCAGCGTAAAGAAGTCTGCACGGAACATCTTGAAAGTGCGAAGATAGAATTTCGAATAGGTGAATATCAAGCCCATAATTACGAAACTGAACACTTTCAGTACGTCACCTACCGGGTCCCTGATGAAGCTACCTTTGAAAATGGTCACCGATTGCACACCATCAACAACATAGCCACCACGCAGGGTAATAATGGCGGCAAAAATAACCGTCAGCATCGCCAACATGTGAATAATGCCACGGCGTTCTTCACGTAAAAACAGATCAACGATCATTATTACGCAGGCCATAACCAGGACCCAGAACTCAGGAGCAGCTAATAACATTTGGGCGCCGTTCATGCTATATGACCTTTGATTGAACTATGTGTTGTAACAGGTTATCTACCGAAGCCTGCATCATATCTACCAGGGGTTGCGGCCATAAGCCAAAAAACAGTATTGCTACAGCCAGTACTCCAAGTACCAGTGCCTCACGGGCATTGATATCCTGCAAACTTTCCACCTGTTGATTGGTTACCGCACCGAATATGACACGCTTGGCAAGCCATAAACTGTAGGCTGCACCCAGAATCAGGGTCAGTGCCGCAAGGAACGCAAACCAGAAATTAGCCTGGAATGCGGCCAGGATGACCATGAACTCACCGACAAAACCACTGGTTCCGGGCAGACCTGAATTGGCCATCAGAAAGAACACGGCAAACAGGGCAAACCACGGCATGGTATTTGCCACACCACCGTAATCCTTGATCATACGGCTATGAACCCGGTCATAAAGAACACCGACAGTTAAAAATAGTGCACCCGAGATAAACCCGTGTGAGATCATTTGCACCATCGCACCTTCGACACCCAGCGCTGCGCCGGATACACCACCTGTGTTGCGATAGATCGAAAAGGCAATAAACAATCCGAGTGTCACGAAACCCATATGTGATATGGATGAATAAGCGATCAGTTTCTTCATGTCCTGCTGTGCCAGGGCAACAAAACCAATATAGACCACTGCGATCAATGACAGACCGATAACAAGCCAGTCCAGGGCGGCGGATGCGTCCGGTGTAATCGGAAGACTAAACCGGATAAAACCGTAACCACCGATTTTCAACATGATGGCCGCCAGGATTACTGAACCACCAGTGGGTGCTTCAACATGCGCATCCGGCAACCAGGTGTGTACCGGAAACATCGGGATCTTGACAGCAAATGCCGCCAGGAAACCAATGAACAACCATTTTTGAACGGTCAAACTCAACGGCAGTTCATGCCAGGCCAGAATATCCCAGGTACCGGAGTTGATATACAGGTATATCAATCCGATCAGCATAAACACCGAACCCAGAAACGTGTACAGGAAGAACTTGATGGTCGCATAGACCCTGCGCGGCCCACCCCATATACCGATCACCAGGAACATCGGAATCAGCATGGCTTCGAAGAACACGTAAAAAAGAAGGGCGTCCAGTGCGGAAAACACACCGATCATCAAACCTTCCATGACCAGGAAGGCCGCCATGTACTGGTTTACGTTTTTCTGAATAGAGCGCCAACCGGCAATCACAACCAATATACCGAACAGTGTGGTCAATAATATCAATGGGGCGGAAAACCCGTCGACACCGAGCTTATAGTAGATACTAAAGGTTTCGATCCATGGTCGGGATTCAACAAACTGCATGGCTGCAGTCGAAGTATCAAACGAAAAGAACAGGGGCAGACTCAACAGAAAGGTCGCCGCCGAAATCAGAAGGGCCAGTGCCCTTGCCAGTGACGGCCGTTGATCACCCGCAAGCAAAACCACCACCGCGCCCAGTATGGGCAACCAGATCAAAATACTGAGGAGAAATCCGTTCATTGTCCCATTCATCGTCCTGGCACCATACTTACCCAGACCGCCAGTATTCCGATCAGTCCGATAATCATGGCAAAGGCATAGTCATACAAAAACCCGGTTTGGAACCGGCGAATACGCGCGGCAAACCACTCAACAACCCGTGCTGAACCGTTTACGATGCCGTTATCAATAAAACCGGCATCCGCCTTGTTCCACAGGGTTTGCCCCAGTTTGACACTGCCCTGTGCAAAAACCTTCTGATAAAACTCATCAAAGTAGTATTTGTGGTCAAGCAGGCGATACAAAAATGGAAAACGGTTGCGGACTGCATCTGCAATGGTTGGCCGGAACTGATAAATAAACGTCGCGATTGCGAAACCAGCCACCATCAGCCAGAAAGGTAAGGTGTAAACGGCGTGCATTGCCATGGCAGTGGCGCCGTGAAAATGTTCGCCCAACTCTGCCAGCACATCATTTTTCTCAAGTACGAAGATAGAGTCATTGAGCCAACCACCAAAAAGCACAGGCTCAATAGTCATCCAGCCTATTACGATGGAGGGTATGGCTAACAGAATCAGCGGTACTGTAATCACCAATGGAGATTCTTTCGGCGCATGCGCCAGTTGGCCGGATGGCGGATGATCACCGGCATCATCGACAACCTCAAATCTCTCCTTGCCATGGAACGTGAGATACAACAACCTGAAGCTGTAGATGGCGGTAACCAGCACACCCGCAACCACCGCAAAATAGGCAAAACCGCTACCCCAGCGATGTGAGTCTGCAACAGCTTCGATTATCGCATCCTTGGAATAAAAACCGGCGAAAAACGGGAACCCGATAAGTGCCAGCGTGCCAATCCAGGCCGTCAGCCAGGTTATCGGCATATATTTTCTCAAACCGCCCATGTAACGCATATCCTGCTCATGATGCATCGCAATAATCACAGAGCCCGCACCCAGGAACAAAAGCGCCTTAAAAAATGCATGGGTCATCAGGTGGAATATGGCTGCCGAATAGGCCGAAACACCCAGGGCTACTGTCATATAACCCAACTGCGACAGTGTTGAGTAGGCGATTACACGTTTTACGTCGTTCTGCACGATACCAATCAGGCCCATGGAAAGCGCGGTTACCGCACCGATAAGCAATACAAAGCTTAGCGCCGCCTCACTCAGCTCAAATAAGGGTGACATTCTCGCTACCATGAATATACCCGCGGTTACCATGGTGGCAGCATGGATCAAAGCGGAAATAGGCGTCGGGCCTTCCATTGAATCCGGTAACCACACATGCAACGGTGCCTGTGCCGATTTACCCATGGCCCCGATGAACAGACAGACACAGATAAAAGTCAGCATGTTCCATTCCATTCCGCCGGGGATGGATATTGTCTGATCAATTGCACCACCGGCCTGCGCAAACACATCTGCGTAATCGAGCGTACCGAAAGTGAGAAGCACGGCGGCAATTCCCAACAGGAACCCGAAGTCACCGACCCGGTTAACCAGGAACGCCTTCAGGCCAGCCTTGGTCGCAGACTCCCTTTTAAACCAGAACCCGATCAAAAGGTATGACACCAGGCCCACCGCTTCCCAGCCAAAAAACAATTGCAGGAAGTTGTTGGACATGACCAGCATCAACATGGAAAACGTAAACAGGGCAATATAGCTGAAGAATCGCTGGTAACCCGGGTCATCTCGCATGTAGCCGATGGTATAGATATGCACCATAAATGAAACAAAGGTCACAACGCACATCATCAAGGTAGTCAGGTGATCAATCAGAAAACCGATCTGGAAGCGAATACCATCCGCAACCATCCAGGTATACACACTCATATTGACGGTTCCAAGCGTACCGTCTATCTGCTGTAACAAGAGCCATGCCGACAAGGCAAAGGACAGACCGACACCGAGAATAGTGACTGTATGTGAGCCCACCCGGCCGATCTGGTTACGGAAAAATCCCGCCAGTATCGCACCGCCCAAAGGCAACAGCGGTATCAGCAGCAGCGTGGTTTGCAACGACATGTTCATCCTTTCAGATCGTCCAGTTCGGCAACATTAATAGTCCGCCGGTTACGGAAAAGCACTACCAGGATGGCGAGACCAATACCTGCCTCGGCTGCCGCCACCGTCAGTATGAAAAATACAAAAATCTGTCCGTCGAGATTGCCCAGGAAGCGGGAAAATGCGACGAAATTCATATTTACCGCCAACAACATCAGCTCAATACACATCAGCAGGATGATGATGTTCTTGCGGTTGATAAATATTCCGGCAACGCTGAGGCTAAACAGAATCGCACCGAGGGTCAGAAAATGAGCAAGTGTCAGCATGATATTTCCTCAAGAGCTCCGCGGCTTTTCTGATTTCATTTTTACCAGCCTGACACTTTCGTCACGGCGGGTCTTGACCTGTGCTGACGGATCCTGGGTCTTTATACCCGGACGCGTCCGTAGTGTCAGAGCGACGGCCGCGATGATTGCCACCAGCAAAATAACGCCGGCAACCTCAAACGGTAACAGGTAGTTGGTATACAGCAGCTGACCCAGTTCACGGGTATTACTGTAATCAGCGGGATTGGCTGCCGGTATGGGGAACATTTCTGCTCCGAAACGCCCCTTGCTCCACATGACCATCAACATCTCAACCGCCATGATGAAGGCGACAAGCACAGCCACGGGAAGGTAACGGATAAAACCCTCCTTGAATGGCACCAGGTTAATATCCAGCATCATTATCACGAAGAGGAACAGCACCATCACCGCACCCACATACACCACAACCAGTATGATGGCGAGGAACTCCGCTTCCAGAAGCAACCAGATTGCAGCGGCACTGAAAAATGCAAGAATCAGGAACAAAACGGAGTAAACAGGGTTACGCGCCGTTATAACCGATACGGCTGCAAACACCAATACCAATGAAAAAGCGTAAAATACCAGTTCCAGGACAATCATCGGTAAGCCGCATCCCTGTTACGATTCTCTGCAATCTCGGATTCGAAACGATCACCGACTGCCAGTAATTTCTCTTTGGTCATGATGGCCTCTTCGCGATTTTCCATGTGGTATTCAAGAATCCCGGTTTCTACGATTGAGTCAACAGGGCAGGATTCTTCACAAAACCCGCAGAAAATACATTTAAACAAATCAATGTCGTAGCGTGTTGTGCGACGACTGCCATCCTCACGTTGTTCGGATTCGATCGTGATGGCAAGTGCAGGACACACCGCTTCACATAACTTACAGGCAATGCATCGTTCCTCACCGTTTGGATAGCGGCGTAATGCATGCAAACCGCGAAAACGAACCGACTTGGGTGTCTTCTCTTCCGGGTAGTTAATCGTGATGATTGGACGGAACATATGGCGCATGGTGAGACTCATGCCTTTCAGCAATTCGAGTAACATCAGGCTTCGGAAATATTGAATAATACGTGTCATCCTCAGCTACCCTTCACCACGATTCCAAGAACGGTCATCATGGCCGCAACCATCACCCAAACCATTGTTATCGGAATCAGTACTTTCCAGCCCAGACGCATGATCTGGTCGTAACGGTAACGGGGGAATGTCGCCCGGTACCACAAAAACATGAACATAAATACAACGGTCTTGGCCAGGAACCAGAAAATGCTGCCCTCGGCCAGGAAGGTTTCACCCAAAACCGGCACACCTTCAAACGGCGACAACCAACCGCCCGCAAACAGGATCGCGGTTAACGCCGAAATCAGAATCATATTGGCGTATTCAGCCAAAAAGAAAACAGCAAACGCTGAACCCGAATACTCTACATGGAAGCCCGCAACAATTTCGGATTCACCCTCGGCCTGGTCAAACGGTGCGCGGTTTGTTTCAGCCACACCCGAAATCATGTAAATCAGGAATAATGGCAACAGCGGCAACCAGTACCAGTCAAATATACCGCCCTGCTGGGCCAGTACGATTTGACGCAGGTTCATGGTTCCGGCAAGTATCAAAACGCCGACGAGTGAAAAACCCATCGCGATTTCATAAGACACTGCCTGTGCTGCTGCACGCATGGCACCGAGAAACGCATACTTGGAGTTGGAAGCCCAACCGGCAATGATGATGCCGTAGACACCCAGTGATGTCAGTGCCAGCACATAGATAAGACCGGCATCGACATCTGCCAACACCATGAAATCGTTGAACGGTATCACTGCCCACGCCGCAAAAGCAGGTGCCAGAGAGATGATCGGAGCCAACAGGAACAGGAAGCGGTTAGAACTGGTTGGCAGGATGATCTCTTTCAATAACAGTTTGAAAACATCGGCAAAGGGCTGTATCAAGCCCAATGGGCCAACCCGGCTTGGCCCGACACGAATCTGCATCGCGCCAATGACCTTACGCTCAAAATAGGTATAAAAAGCCACTGCCGTTATCAGGGGCACCGTGATCACCAGGATCTTGAGCACCGTCCAAATCAGGTACTGTGACTGTATCCAGCTGAAAACTGATTGAAGCATTTCAAGCATCAGGCCGCCTCCACGCTAATGGGTCCGAAACTGTCACCGAGCGTCTTGCTGACGCCAGTTGCGCTTTGCACCCAAACAGCACCTGCAGGCAATTCACTGCATAGACGTACTGGAAGGATGACATGTTCATTACCCTGGCTTACCTTGACTTCATGACCGTCAACAAGACCTTTGCGGCCGGCGTCATCGGGATTCAGGCCAACAAAATTACTCTCGGCGTGCACCGTCTGTTGCAAGTGCTCGGAGCGCCTGCATAAAGCATCAACGGCGTACATGGCGACATCGCCAACCCGGCATAAATCGGCTGCGGCTTTCGGCGCGGCCAGCTCAACTTCAGCCACGGACCTGTCTGCCTGGTTGATCCCGGCCAGCATCTCTTCACGCAGCACGGCAATGTCAACCTGGGAAAAGCCATCCAGCTCAAGCTCTGCCCCCAAACGGCGCAATATCTTCCAGCCCGTCCGGGCCTGACCCGAAGGACGCACGGCTCTCTCTGCCACAATGGACTGACCATCGAAGGTATAAAACAAACCTTCAGATTCAGCCAGGGGTGCCAATGGCAAGATCACATCTGCCACCGCTTTAAGACCATCACTGGCAAAAGCGGATACCGCAACCACATGCTCTGCTGATGTCAGCGTCTGCATGGCAAGTGCGGGGTTGGCCAAATCAAATTCAGGTTCGATGTCCCACAACAGATAACCCTTGAGCGCGGTGTTCAGCATTTCACGGGCATTGAGACCATCAACATCATCAGCTGAGCTCGCAACCATCGCTGCACCGGTCGAGTTCCCACCATGTGGTAATACATTGAGTGCGACACCCGTTGCCCTGGCAATCCAGGCAGATAGCTGACGTAACCATGAAGCCTGTTCATGGGCCATGGCTGCCTGCCCCAGGATCAGCATCTTAATGCCTTCACCGTTGAGCATTTCAGCCATTGCACTGTGTGACTCGCCAACCTTGGCATTGGCAACTGCCGCCTGTAAAAACCCGGGAATTTCCTGATTGGTCAATTTGGCAACCGCCACGGCAAGTGCTGATAACTCCGTCACCATGTGTTGTGGTGCCGTGACTAGTTTTTCGGCTAACTCAAAATGGAAATTCCAATCAACCGGATTCAATGCAGCCACCTGCGCGCCTTTACGCCAGGCTTTTCGAACACGTTGACCGAGGATGGGCGCCTCATGGCGGATATTACTGCCAATCAGAACGATTGTGTCAGCTTCATCAATGGAAGCCATCGGTGTCTGGAATGAGGTCTTCCGGTCAAAGGCCTTGTCATCACTGAAATCCTGCTCGCGCAGACGGTAATCCACATTCGGGCAATCAAGGCCTTTCGCCAGTTGACGTGCCAGGTAGTGCTCTTCAGTAGAAGCACTCGCCGACATCAACACACCCAGGTTTGCACCGCCATGTGCGGTGACAGACTTGCGTAACGCCTTTGTGGCGGCACGCAGACCCTCATCCCAGGAAACGTTTTGCCATTCGTCATTTACCTTGACCATGGGTTCGAGAACCCTGTCATCCGAGTAGAGACCAAAATGAGAATACCGGTCACGATCTGAAAGCCAGGTTTCGTTGGTCGCTTCGTTGTCACGGGGAACCGCACGCAGAACTTTTCCGCGACGTGCGTGGTACCACAGACTGGAACCGACACCATCGTGTGCTGCCATTGAAGGCCGCGCCATCAAT
>Ga0316197_10000833_pt1 | contig 21698 bp, 18 predicted proteins | sample OudBiesiAoxic_MG_FD_204939 | JGI IMG/M metagenome (GOLD analysis project Ga0316197, IMG submission 204939) | Coastal sediment microbial communities from Oude Bieten Haven, Netherlands - site A oxic | ecosystem: Environmental > Aquatic > Marine > Coastal > Sediment | place: Netherlands... | reverse complement strand
CGGGTTGTTGGCGCACGCTGCGAGCGTCGACCGGGCCTTGCAACCAGCGGCCATCGTGTTGTCGGAGGCCGGGGCAAGAATCTCGGCGCTCTTCGGGCCGGAGCACGGGTTTGCTGGCGCCGCCCAGGACATGATCGGGGTTGGCAGCCACGATGAATCGGAAGTCCCGGTGTACTCTCTTTACGGGGACGATGCGTCGGACTTGAGTCCGAACCCGGACTGGTTACGCGACCTCGACGCCATCGTGATCGATCTTCAAGACGTCGGCTCCCGCTACTACACCTACGTGTGGACGGCGGCACTCACCATGAAGATTGCCGCTTCCGTCGGCACCGAGGTCATCGTCCTCGACCGGCCCAATCCGCTTGGCGGCGTGCGCGTCGAAGGTGCTCCACAGCGCGACGGCTATCTCTCTTTCGTGGGGTTGTACCCGGTTGCCGTGCGGCATGGGCTCACGATCGCCGAGCTCCTGCAATGGGTCTGCGATTACGATCAACTCGATCGCGCAGGGCTCCACATCGTGCCGATGGACGGCTGGCAACGCGCGATGACCTATGGCGAGACGGGGCTCCCGTGGGTCATGCCGTCGCCCAACATGCCCACGCTCGATACCGCGGTCGTCTATCCCGGCGGGTGTCTCATCGAGGGGACGACGCTATCCGAGGGGAGGGGCACGACTCGACCCTTCGAGCTGTGGGGTGGACCGGACCTCGACATCTCCGCGGTGTTGCAGCTCGAGCTACACGGAGCCACCTTGCGGCCCATCGAGTTCGTTCCGACGTTTCAGAAACATGCGGGGGCGACGTGCACCGGCGTGCAAGTACACGTCACCGACGCATGGGTCTTCCGGCCCTACGAAAGCTACATTCGAATGCTCGCGGCTTTGCTGCCGTCTCTTCCACCGGAGTCACGATGGCGAACCGAGGAGTACGAGTTCGTGTCGGACCGCCCGGCCATCGATCTCCTCACGGGCGGTCCCGAGCTTCGTGCGGCGATTGACGAAAGCACTCCGCTCGACGCCGTGTTGGCGCGTGAAGCTAGAGGCGCCGCCGAGTTCGACGGGCAGCGACGCGCCGCATGGCTCTACGAGAAGTGACGGAAGCCGGAGCGTTTCACGAGGACGGGTCGGCCTTCCGCGTCGATGACGTCGACCCCGTTGCCAGCCGTGATCTCCCCAATCTTGGTCGCGACCGCTTCGGCATCGGACGACGCGGGGGCGGTGAATAGGAGCTCGTAATCCTCGCCACCTGCAAGCGTGAGCTCGAGGGGGTCGAGCCCGAGCGCTTCCGATATCGTCGCGTGCTCCGGGGCCGTAGGCAGGGCGCCCGCCAGCAGCGTGGCGCCAACCGCCGACGCGGTGCACAGATGCTTCAGGTCTTGAAGGCAGCCGTCGGAAACGTCGACAGCCGCTGTGGCGACCCTCGCGAGCGTCTTGGCGGCGTAACCGTTGAGCGGCGGTCGCCGCCACCGCTCGATGAAAGGCTCCGCGTGCTCGAGGTCGGTTCGCTCGGCGTCGAGGATGGCGAAGCCGAGCGCGGCGGAGCCCAGTGTCCCCGTCACGTACACGCAATCGCCGGGCTGCGCGCCGCCGCGTGTGATCGGACGCGCGATCGGGAGTCCGAAGACCGTGGTCGTGACAGACAGCGCCTGCCCTTTGCTCAGGTTGCCGCCAATCACGCGTGCACCGGTTGCGCGCGCGGCGCCTGCTAGTCCATCGATCAGCTCGCGGAAATCCTCGTCTGAGAAATCGGGGGGCAGGTTGAGCGCGACGGTGGACGCGCTTGGCATCGAAGCCATGGCCCATATGTCGCTTGCGGCGGCGGTCATCGCGCGCCGTCCGATATCGCGACACGAGATCAACTCCCGACGAAAATGGACGCCTTCCACCTGCGTGTCGACGGTGATGACCGTTGGCCGGCTCCCAAAATCGAACACCGCAGCGTCGTCGCCGATGCCGACGACCAGCCCCCGGGGCTCGGCGTCGAGCTCGAAGCGGGTCTTCAGCCACTCTATCTTTGCGAACTCGTCATGCATCGTCGTCGGCCGCAGGCAGCGCCACGGTGAAGAGTGTGCCCTGGCCGAGTGTGCTGGCCACTTCGATCGTGCCTTCGTGCCCATCGACGAGTTGCTTGACGATCGATAGCCCAAGCCCAGCCCCGCCGTGGGCGCGAGTCGTGCCGCCGTCGACCTGGTAGAACGCGTCGAAAACTCGAGCGAGCTTGCTCTCTTCGATGCCGATCCCGGTGTCGCGCACCGTCAGCACGACCGCCGGCCGCGCCGACGCAAACAACGCAGCCCCGAGGCCCGACGGGCCACCGAGCTCGAGCTCGCCCTCCCTGGCAGACAAGGTCACCGTCCCGCCCTCAGCGGTGAACTTCACGGCATTGTCGGCGAGGTTGAGCAGGATCTGCCGTAGCCGCACCGCGTCGCCCCAAACCTTGGGCGTGCCTTCGGCCACTTGGATGTCGAGTGTGATGTTCCGGCGATTCACGGCCGGGACGATCGTAGAGCCGATCGCGGAGAGCAGGGCGCGGGCGTCGACCGCCTCGTGATGAAGCTCGAGATCCTTTGCTTCCAGACGACCGAGGTCGAGGAGGCTGCTGATCAGACCGAGGAGCTCGTCGGCTTTGCCGCGAATGGTCTGCAAGAACTCGGTCTGCCCACCGTTTAGCGCGCCTGCCGCGCCGCTTTCGAGCATCTCCGTGTAGCCGATGATCGACGTAAGCGGGGTTCTGAGCTCGTGGCTGACGGTAGCGAGGAATGTCGACTTCAGCTTGTCGAGCTGCTTGAGCTCCTCGTACGAGTCCTTGAGCGCTTCGTTCTTTTCCGCGAGCTCCCTGTAATTCTCGCGAACGCTGGCGACCTGCATCGTCGACGCGAGCTGCGCTCGATGGCCCGAGAAGACGAGCAGCTCGATGACGCCTTTGAGATGGTCACAAAGTTGCTCTGCGATTTCCTCGCGCACGCGCGGCATGCGATCGTAGTGGCCACGAGCCGTGTTGGGGTCGACGGCGCCTTCCACCGAGGTTAGCGACGCGGGTGGGCCGTTGGCTTCGGAAGGCACGTACGGCCCGACGAGGAAGCGCCCAATCGGCCGACCTTGATACACCAGGGGCACGACACGATATACCGCGCCGGTGAAGCACGGATGCACGATCGGCTCTCCGTTCGGCTCGAGGTCTCGCACCGTCGACACGGTTGCCGCGCACCGGTGCGCGCCGTCGGCGAGCGTATTCAGATAGCTGCAGAGCGGTTGGTCGCGGTGGACGTCCGCCAGCAGGTCTCCCTCGTGAGAGATCACGCGGACAGGCAGCCCAAATAGACTGAAGAACGACTTCGACACCGACGTGACGGAGTCGCGGCTAAGCACGTCTTCGAGACGGACGACGTCGCCCATCAAGATGTCCCCGGCACTGGTTTCGTCGTGCATCATCGCTCTGCACGCCTCGCATCGTGTTTCAATTGGGATTCGATCTCGTTCATGAACCTCAGCGGGCTGATGCCGAATTTCTCTTCCAGCCCGTGCTCCTCGTCGAGCTTGGTCCAGGTTTCGCGGATCAAGCCCGTGAGCGTCTGCATGACGCCGTAGCCGCGGGTCGCCACAGCCTTGTAGATCGTCTCTCGACTCTGCTTTGCGATCGCCGCGAGCTCTTCGTCTGTTCGGACATCGTCCAGGTCGCGCTTGTTGAACTGAATGATGATGGGGATGCGTTCCGGATCGATGCCGTTCTCCTCGAGGTTCTTCTTGAGGTTCAGGAACGACTCGCGGTTGGCATCCGCTTCGCTGCGTTGCGAGTCGGCTATGAAGGCAACGCCGTCCGCTGCTTGGAGCACCAGCCGCCGCGTGGCGTCGTGCATCACCTGCCCGGGCACCGTGAAGAGCTTGAGTCGGATCTTCAACCCGCTCCGCGAGGCGATGGATATCGGCAGCATGTCGAAGAACAGGGTGCGGTCGTTCTGCGTCTCGAGCGTCATGAGCTCCCCGCAGGTGCTCGAGGTTCCCAACCAGTGAATCGCGCGCAGGTTGCTAGTCTTCCCGCTCAGCGCGGGCCCATAGTAGACGAGCTTCACGGTCAGCTCTTTTGCTGCGAAATCGACTTGCATCCCCTCACACGAGCGCGCCCAACGGCTGCCGGCCTAGACCCGCAACAGGAGCCACGCCCCCGCCCCCATCAACAACAACATGATAAAGAATGCCGCCCATGTCAGCGTCCTTTTGTGTCCAGTCGTCGCGGGGGCCACCCGGGTGTCTTGGAGCTGCTGGGTCGCCAGCACGATGAGCCGGTCGATCTGCGCGGTGGCATCCGCGGTTCGAGAGGGGTCGCTTTCCCGCACGTGGCGATAGCGTTTTCCCGCTTCCGACAGGCGTTCGAGTGCAACGCAGACGCCCACGAATCGGCGATGTGCCTCTTCGTTCCCCCAGTCGGCCTCGACCTGTGCCCAGGCTTCGTCGATCGGATCCACCGGCCCCGAGTCTAGCATGCGGTCCCGAGCGACAAAATTGGCGGAATACATGTAATATTAGGCCAATTACGCCCAGTCTGGGTATCGAGGGAACAACAAGTCCGGCGCGACTCGTTGACCCAAGGGAGCCCAGTCCGCTGTGCCACCTTTCCCACGTCCCACATCTAGGCACATCATTCCGAAAAACCTTTTTAATTCTATCACTTGGAGTTCAGAAAGAAGTTGACACCGGGCGACCTCCGGCCGTAGTTTCCAGGCCAAGTGGGAAGTAGTGGGATCAAGTGCCAATCCACGCTTCTTTAGCACGAGAGGGTTAGGTTGTTTCGAGGACGCTACGAGCACAGCATCGACGCCAAGGGCCGCACGTCGGTTCCGTCGCGGTTCCGCGAGGTGATGGTGGCTCAGGGCGATTCCAAGCTGGTGATCACCACCGGTCTCGACACCTGCCTCGTCGCCTACCCGATGAGCGAGTGGCTCGCCTTCGAGAAGCGGCTCTCGGAGCTTCCCCAGTTTGACGCGGACGTGGTGACCCTGAAGCGCATCTACGTGTCCGGTGCGATCGAGTGCGAGTTCGACAAGGTGGGCCGAGTTCTAATCCCCGCTTCGCTTCGAAAGCATGCGGGGTTCAGTCGCGACGCGCTGTGGGCCGGCATGGGCACCTACATCGAGCTTTGGGCGAAGGAGAACTTCGAGGACCTTCGCCGGGACGTGCTCGCGGACGAGGATCGCCGTTCGGGGATCGCCAAACGGCTCGCGGAGCTCGGCTTGTGAGCGAGTTCGCGCACATTCCCGTGATGCTCGAGGAAGTGATGGCGCACGTCGCGCCTGCGGCAGGTGGGATCTACGCGGACGTGACGCTAGGCGGGGGAGGGCATGCACACGCGCTCCTCGAGCGGAGCGCTCCCGACGGAAGGCTGATCGGAACCGACCGGGATCCCGCGGCGCTCGAAGCCGCTGGCGCTGCGCTTCGTGCGTTCGGAGAACGCGTCACGCTGCGCAAGGCGAGAATCCGCGACCTGAGAGATGTGCTCGACGCCTTGGAAGTCGACCGCCTGGACGGCGTGGTCGCGGATCTCGGGGTCAGCTCGGCACAGCTGGACCAACAGGAGCGGGGTTTCTCCCTCGCGAAAGACGGCCCGATCGACATGCGCATGGACCCTACCGAGGGAGAGACGGCTCTGGAGCTCATCGGCCGGAGCGACCCGGAAACGTTGGCGAACGTGATCTATCGGTACGGGGAAGAGCATCGCTCGCGGCGTATCGCGCGATCCCTCAAGCGCGCGTACGAAGAGGGCGAGCTCGAAACCACCGGGGACCTCCGGCGAGCGGTGCTGAGAGCGACCGGTCCAAAGCGGGGACGGATCGATCCTTCTACCAAGACCTTCCAAGCGCTTCGGATTGCAGTGAACGAAGAGCTCTCCGACCTCGAAGCGTTTCTCGAGCTCATGCCGAGCGTTCTCAAGAGAGGTGGTGTGGTTGCGGTGATCAGCTTCCACTCGCTCGAGGACCGAATGGTCAAACACACCTTTCGAGACAGCGACAGCCTCGAGCCACTCACCAAGCGGCCGATGGTCGCAACCGACGACGAGCGCGACCGCAATCCACGTTCCCGCAGCGCGAAGCTGCGCGCAGCGCGGCGGGTCGAGGTGAGCCCGTGAGAAATCGATTCCTGCCTCTGTGGTGTGTGGCGGTGTTTGCGACCGCCGCGGCGTTCGTCGTGCACCTGTCGATTCGCTTCGAAACGGTGCGGCTCGGATATGAAGTCAGCGAAGAGCGTCAGCGACAAAGCGATCTGCTCCAGGATCGACGCCTCCTGTCGATCGAGGCAGCGACGCTCCGCCAGAGTGGACGCATAGAGACGATCGCCCGAGGAACTCTGGGCATGGAGGTGCCAAAGCCGACGCGCATCGTGACGATGAAGGAAGGTCGGAAGCGCACCGCAGCGGGGAGGGTCCGGTGAAGGCCCGAACCAATCGGCGCCAACGCTGGTTTCGAGCGCGGGTCGCGTTCCTCGGCGTTTGTTTGATGAGTATGGCGATGCTCGTCGTGATCCGCGCGTTTCACCTTCAAGTCGCGTCGGGCGACCGGCTTCGCGAGATGGCCGAGGATCAGCATCTGCGCAAGCTCCGGGTCTCACCGCGACGCGGCGCGATCTATGATCGTCACGGCGCAGAGCTCGCTGTCAGCGCCGATGTGGACAGCGTGTACGCCAACCCGCGCCGGCTGAAGGCGATGGAGCAAAACCCGAGGCTCGTGGCGCGTAGGCTTGCCGCGGCGCTTGACGTCGACGCCGCGGTGCTCGAACGGCGCCTATCGTCCGACCGCTACTTCGTGTGGGTCGAGCGCCGCGTGACGCCGCACGAGGCGAGTCGGATTCGAGAGCTAGACATTCCAGGCGTGGAGCTCACCTCCGAGTCGCGCCGCTACTATCCCAACCGGCACCTCGGCGCGCATCTCGTCGGGTTCGCAGACATCGACGGTCGCGGGATTGAAGGGATCGAGCTCGCCTACGAGGAGCAGCTCCGCGGCTCCGACCGTCGCGTCGACGCGATTCGCGATCGCCGCGGTCAGGTGGTGTTTGCCGACGAGATGGAAGACGACCGCACCATGCAGGGGCAGAATGTAGTGCTCACGATCGACAAGACGATTCAGCACGTGGCCGAGCGGGAGCTTGCCCTTGGCGTGCGCACCTTCGAAGCGCGTGGAGGCAGCGTCGTCGTGATGGATCCTTCGACCGGCGAAATCCTCGCGCTTGCGAACTACCCGCCGTTCAACCCGAACGAGCCGTCGAAGCATCCGATTGCGCACCGCCGCAACCGCGCGCTGGTGGACCGCTTCGAACCGGGGTCCACGGTAAAGCCATTCACGATGGCTGCTGCCCTTGCGGCCGGTACCGTCAAGCCCAATCAATCGATCAACTGCGAGAACGGTGTCGCGCGTATCGGAGGTCGGCGCCTTCACGACGCGCATCCGTACGAGTGGCTCACCCCGACTCAGGTCCTCGCGCACTCGAGCAACATCGGCACGGCCAAGATTGCGCTCGATCTCGGCAAGAAGGACCTCTACCGCGCGTTTCGCCGGTTTGGCTTCGGCGAGCCGACGGGGATCGGCGTGCCGGGCGAAACCGCCGGGATTCTTCGCCACTATCGGCGCTGGTACGAGATCGACACCGCGACGATTTCGTTTGGTCAGGGCATGAGCGTCACCAACGTGCAGCTCGCCACGGCAATGGGAGCCATCGCCAACGGTGGCCAGCTCATGCAACCGACGCTGGTTCGCAGACTGACGGACGGTCACGGCGCGACGATCGAGGAGAACAAGCCCAGGGTGCGGCGCCAGGTGGTGCCTCGCCGTATCGCGAAACTCGTCGGACAAATGCTCACCGCCGTCACCGAACCCGGCGGGACGGCAGTCGAGGCGGGCGTGGACGGATATCTGGTTGCTGGAAAGACCGGTACCGCACAAAAGGCCGACTACGTGAAGGGCGGCTACGCCAAGGACAAGTGGCTAGCTTCGTTCATCGGGTTCCTTCCTGCGGAACGTCCCGCCGTCGTGATTTCCGTCGTCATCGATGAGCCTGTCATCGCCCACTACGGCGGCACCGTCGCAGGGCCAGTGTTCCGCCGTATCGCCGAGGTGACGTTGCGCCACATGGGCATCGCGCCCGAGGGGCGGCAGGCGATTCTCAAGAAGAAGAAAGAACAACGAAAGGCCGTGGTTGCCGCGGACCCGAACCCTCCGGTAGAGGAGGAGATCGCCAAAGGACAGAGCGCGGTCCCCGACGTTCGTTCGCTTCCGTTGCGGCAGGCGGTCATCGCGCTGCACGCACAGTCGTTGGTCGCGGAGGTCAAAGGCTCGGGTGTCGTCGTGTCGCAAGATCCGCCGCCAGGCAGAGCGGTTGCCCATGGCGCTGTCGTGCGCATCGAGCTCGAGAAACGCAAGTTCGGCGAAGAGGACGGAGTGCCCGAAGTGGGCGGCAAGACACTCACTGCTGCGGTGTCCCGGAGGCCGCATGGCCCGTGACGCGAGTGCTGGCATGACGCTCGCCCAGATTCACGAGGCCGGCGTCGAAGGCCGCATCAGCGGCTCGCCCGCGCAGGTGGTGACCGGCGTGCAGCATGATTCACGTCAGGTTGAGCCGGGCGATCTCTTCGTTGCCGTGCCTGGGGCGACACACGACGGCATCGGCTTCGTCGACGATGCCGTTCGAAGAGGGGCCGCTGCAGTCATGGCGGAGCGGCGGATCGACCACGACCTGCCTCAACTCACGGTTCCGAACGCGCGCAAGGCGCTCGGGCTCGCAGCGGAGCTCGTGTACGGCGCGCCCACCAGCCAGCTTCGCACCGTGGGTATCACAGGCACGAACGGGAAGACGACGACGGCGTATCTCGTGAAGCAAGCTATCGAGGGTGCAAAGGGCAAAGCGGCCTTCATCGGAACGACGGGGTTCTTCGTCGGCGCGGAGGAGCGGCCCTCGCTTCATACGACACCCGAAGGCGATGACATCTCTCGTTTCGCCAGGGAGTCGTTGGATGCGGGCGCGACCCATTTGGTGCTCGAGGTATCCAGCCACGGTCTCGCGCTCAGCCGGGTCGATGCGCTTGCGCTGGACGTCGCGGCGTTCACCAATCTGTCTCGCGACCATTTGGATTTTCACGGCAGCCTCGAGGAGTACGGAGAATCGAAGGCCCGGCTATTCACAGAGTTGTCGCCCGGGCATGCCGTCGTTCACGTCGACGACCCGTTCGGGGAGGCGCTCATCACCCGCATTTCCGGCTCCGTGATCCGCTGTTCGAAGCGCCTCGAAACAGGGGCGGAGATTCTGGCGACGAAGTGGTCTGCGAGCCGCGCCGGGATCGTTGCGGAGGTCCAAACCCCCGCTGGCGAGGTCCACATCGAAAGCCCGATGCTCGGTGAGCACAACCTCGAGAACCTTCTCGTGGCGCTCGGTTGCGCGTACGCGCTCGGACTGGACCTCCAACGCGTCGCGGCCGCCTGGCGAGTTGCGGGTGGAAGTCCTGGACGACTCGAACGAATCCCACACCCCGGTGATGTTGCGGTGATCGTCGACTACGCACACACGCCGGACGCATTGCAGCGCGTGCTCGACACGATGCGCGCAGTGACACCGAAGCGGCTGATCGCCGTGTTTGGCGCCGGCGGCGACAGGGACAAGGGCAAACGCCCCGAGATGGGACGGGTGGCTGCGGAGCTCGCTGACCTCTGCGTCTTGACCAGTGACAACCCGAGAACCGAGGATCCACGACAGATCCTCGACGAGGTCGAGGCAGGAGCGCGAGCCGCGGGCGCCAAGGCCGTCGAAGTCGCGGCGCTCGGCGAAGCAAGCCGCGGCTACTGCAGCGTCCTCGATCGCAAGGCCGCCATCCGGGCAGCGATCGCCGCGGCGAACGCGGGGGACACCGTGCTTGTCGCCGGCAAGGGACACGAAACCTATCAAATCGTCGGTTCCGAGCGAAACCACTTCGACGACCGCGAGGAAGCCCGCGCCGCCGTCGAGGCGCTGAGGGGAGGGGCCTGATGGCTACGCCGATCCCGAGGAACCGCGCGGAGCTTCGGCGCGACAGCGTCTTGGCGGCGACCCGCGGGACGGCGCGCGGTCCGGAGTGGGAGGTTGCACGCGGCGTCGTAACCGACTCGCGAGCCGTCGAGCCCGGCAATCTTTTCGTTGCACTGCGGGGCGGTCGCTTCGACGCGAACGCGTTTGCTACGCAGGCGGCAGCGTCGGGCGCTACGGCCGTCGTGGTAGAACGTGGGACCTCCTTGCCGCCGAACGTTAGTGCGATCGAGGTCGACGACACACTGGTCGCGCTCGGTGATCTCGCGCGCGCCCATCGCGATGGCTGGCGTGGCGAGATGATCGGCATCACGGGTTCGGTCGGCAAGACCACGACCAGGACTCTGGCGGCGGCTGCACTCCGGTCCGCGGGCCGCAGCGTTCTCGCCACGACGGGCAATCTGAACAACCGCATCGGCGTACCGATGACCTTGTTCGGGCTCGACGATTCGGTCGACACTGCCGTCGTCGAGATGGGAACCAGCGAGCCTGGTGAGATCGCGCGTCTGGCCGAGATCGTCCGGCCGAACGCCGCCATCGTCACTCGAGCAAGCCTCGCGCACACCGAAGGGCTCGGCTCGATCGAAGCGGTCGCCGACGAAAAGGTTTCCCTGTTGCACGCGTTGGCGCCAGACGGGCTCGCGGTGGCGTACGGCGATGACGCGCCCATCAAGAAGCGGGCCTCGATTGTCCCGGTCGCCCGCAAGCTCTTCTACGGTCGGGGCGCAACCAATGACGTCCGCGTACTCGACTGGGAGGTCGGCGCAGCAGGCACCCGCGCCCAGCTCCAGGTGCGCGGACAGAGCGTCGAGCTCGAGATTGGGTTGATTGGAGAGGGCGCCGTCCTCAACGCCGCCGCCGTCATCGCGCTTGCGTTTGGGCTCGGGGTTCCGTTGGACGAGGCGGCCCGAGGCATCGTCGACGTGGCGCCGGTGCCCGGCCGCATGCAACCGCTCGCTGGTTTCGACGACCGGCTGATCATCGACGACAGCTACAACGCGAACCCTGCATCCATGGAAGTCGCGCTGTCGACGTCTCGTGTGATTGCCAAGCAACGTGGCGCTCCGCTCGTCGTGGTGCTCGGAGACATGAATGAGCTTGGTGTGCAAAGTGAGGAGGCGCACCGCCGGGTCGGCGAGCTCGTGGCGGACGCCGACGCACTTCTGTTCATCGGTTGTGGCGAGGGTATGCGCGTGGCGGTAGAGGCCGCCAACGGCCGAGGCATCGACACCTTGTGGTTCGAGGACGTGTCCGAATGCGGAGAGATCGCTGATCGTCTCCCGCTTCGCGCGGTCGTCTTGGTGAAAGGATCCCGGTCGATGGAGATGGAACGCGTGATTGCGCCGCTTCGGGAGGGAGAGCCGTCGTGATCTACTACCTGCTCTACCCGCTGCACACGCACGAGTCGCTGTCGTTCCTGAACGTGCTTCGGTATGTGCCGTTTCGGCTCTTGATGGCTACGATTACGGCGCTGCTGCTCTCGTTCGGGCTCTATCCTTGGTTCATTCGCCGGCTCCAGAGCAAGCAGATCGGCCAGGTGGTGAGAACCGACGGGCCCGAGACGCACCTCTCGAAGGCAGGCACACCGACGATGGGTGGTGCGCTCATGCTGCTCGCCCTCGTGCTGTCGACCGTGCTCTGGGCTGATCCGTCGAACTCGATGGTTTGGGTCGTCACCCTCATTACGGTTGCGTACGGGGTAGTCGGCTATATCGACGACACTTCCAAGATCCGCACCAGGTCCACGGGGGGACTGTCCGGGCGGTACAAGCTGCTACTGCAGTTTTCGACGGCGATCCTCGTGTGCGGCTGGCTCTTCTACGGAGAAGCGGGCCTGCCGGGCGACTGGCTCGAGATTCGATATCGCCTGGCGACCCCCTTCCTAGCGTTCTCCAAGTACCCGATCGAGTTGCCGCCCTGGCTCTACGTGATCTTCGCCTCCTTCGTCATCGTGGGCACCTCGAACGCCGTCAACCTCACCGACGGCCTCGACGGCTTGGCGATCGGACCCGTCATGATCTCCGCAGGCACATACGCGATGCTCGCGTACCTCGCCGGGCTGACGTTGTTCGGCAACGTCGTTGCCAACTACCTCGATATTCCCCACATCGAAAGCGCCGGCGAGTTGAGCATCTTCGCCGCGTCCATGGTTGGCGTCGGCTTCGGTTTCCTTTGGTACAATACGTACCCCGCGCAGGTGTTCATGGGGGACGTGGGGTCGTTGGCGCTCGGCGGGGGCCTCGGCGCTCTGGCCGTGCTTACCAAGAACGAGCTGCTGTCCGTGATTCTCGGGGGCATCTTCGTCGTCGAAGCGGTGAGTGTCATTCTGCAAGTTGGGTACTTCAAGATGACCGGGCGCCGAATCTTCCTGATGGCGCCCATTCATCATCACTTCGAGAAGAAGGGCTGGCCCGAGCCGCGGGTCATCGTTCGCTTCTGGATCATCGCGATCATGTTGGCGGTATTCAGCCTCGCCACGCTGAAGTTGAGGTAGTCGTGGAGCTCTCTCGCAAAGACGTGATGGTGGTTGGCCTCGGGCAAAGCGGGCTGGCTGTCGTGCGCTTCCTCGCGGCTCGAGGGGCACGTGTGCAGGTCAACGACCAGCGCGATGCGCAAGCATTGGGAGCTTCCGCGTCGGATGCCGCGGCCCTGGGTGCCAAGCTCGTTTTGGGAGGCCATCCCGATCGCGCCTTCGAGGATCTCGACCTGATTGTCGTTTCCCCAGGGGTGCCGCCTCTGCCTCAGCTAGAGGCGGCCGAGCGGCGCGGGGTTCCCATCGTGAGCGAGATAGAGCTCGCCTCCCGGTTCATCGAAGCGCCGATCGTTGCGATCACGGGGACGAACGGCAAGAGCACCGTCACGACGTTGATCGGCGAGATGTGTGCCCGCCTCGGACGGCCGATGTTCGTCGGCGGGAACTTGGGCCGTCCGCTGATCGAAGCTGTTGGAACCGACGCGGCAGGCAAAGACGGCATCGTCGTCGTCGAGCTTTCGAGCTTCCAGCTGGAGCGGGTTTCGCGGATGAAGGCGCACGTAGCGGTTCTCTTGAACGTCACGCCGGACCACCTCGACCGCTACCCGTCGTTCGATGCGTATTCACAAGCCAAGGCGAGGGTCTTCGAGCGGCAGGAGGCGAGCGACTTTGCCATCCTACCTGCGGATGCCCCAGACCTCCGCGAGCTGGTCAAAGACGGCGGCACGGTCGTCTTGTTTGGCGGCCTTCATGGGGATGTCCGTGTAGCGGACGGTGTCTTGGTCGACTCAGGAGGTGCACTCCGTGTTCCCGTCCGCGACCTTCGGATCCGTGGCTCGCACAATGTCTCGAACGCTTGCGCAGCGGCGCTCGCCGCTCGACTGATGGGCGTGCATGCCGATGACATCGCGGCGGTCCTCCTCGAGTTCGGAGGTCTTCCACACCGCATGCAGTACGTCCGCACCGTCGAAGGCGTTGAATACATCGATGACTCCAAGGCGACGAACGTCGGAGCAGCGGTCGCTTCGATTGACGGGCTCGCTGGCTCCGGCGGTAAGATCGTCTTGATCGCAGGCGGGGTCGACAAGGGCGGAAGCTACCAACCGCTTCGCGATCGAATGGGCGAAGAGGGACGGGCCATCGTCGTGCTCGGCGAGGCCGCCCCTTTGTTGGAGCGCGCGTTTGCCGGCTCGCCTGTCGAGCTACGCCGGGCCGAGTCGATGAGCGAGGCTGTCACTCACGCCGCCGAGCTCGCGAGAGCCGGCGACATCGTGCTGCTCGCGCCAGCATGCTCGAGCTTCGACATGTTTCGTTCCTACGCCGAGCGGGGCGATGTTTTTCAGCAAGCCGTAGAAAATCTTGGAGGGCAGCCATGACACGTTCCTCGAAACCCCCGACTTCCCTCGAGGCAGGACCGATCGACGTCAGTCTGACCGCCACGCTGGTGGGCCTCATCGCGTTTGGGGTCGTGATGGTTTACAGCGCGAGTGCCGTCTACGCGAACAACATGTTCGGGAACGGCTTTCATTTCTTGATTCGCCAGACGGTGTTCGCACTGCTCGCGTTCGCCGTCCTCGCGGTCTTCGCCCACCTCAAGATCGAGTGGTTGAGGAAGGCGACCTATCCAGTTCTGCTCTTGGCGGTCCTGCTCATGCTGGCGGTCGCGCTCGGCCTCGGGCGAAGCGCGGGCGGCGCCACCCGTTGGCTCGCTCTCGGCCCGGTGAACGTGCAGCCCGCCGAGCTCGCTAAGCTCGCGATGATCATGTGGCTCGCGCACTCCTTGGCGAAGAAGGCGCACCGCGTCCGCACGTTCTCCATCGGGTTTCTGCCGCACGTCATCGTCGCCGGCCTCTTGATGCTGTTGTGCCTCGCTCAACCGGACTTCGGGAGCGCCGTGATGATCGCGCTGCTAACCTTCGTGGTGTTGTTCGCCGCCGGCGCGCGAGCCGGTTATCTGCTCGGCGGTGTGTTGCTGGCGCTGCCGGTCGGATACGCGGCCATCGCTTCGTCTCCGTACCGAATGCGACGCATCAAGGCGTTCCTCGAGCCATTCGAGCACAGGCAGGGCGCCGGCTACCAGATCACGGAGTCCCTGATGAGCTTTGGGTCGGGCGGATGGACGGGCGTAGGCCTCGGTGACGGTCGGCAAAAGCTGCTCTTCCTTCCGGAGGCTCATACCGATTTCATCAGCGCGATCATCGGCGAGGAGCTCGGCTTCATCGGCGTGGTGCTCCTCTGCTGCGCGTTCGCCTGGGTCGTCGTTCGCGGGCTCCGATCTGCTTGGCGGGTGCAAGACGAGTATGCCGGCTACCTGGCGGCCGGGATGACTTTGTTCATCGGTCTGCAGGCGTTCACCAATCTTGCGGTCGCCATGGGCCTGCTCCCGACCAAGGGCCTTGCGCTGCCCTTCGTGAGCTACGGGGGGTCGTCGCTCATCGTCAACGCTGCGGCCGCGGGGATCATCCTGAACGTGTCTCGCTTTGGCATATCGACGCCCAAGGAGGCGCAGAGCTCGACGAAGCGCAAGCAGCCACAGGCTAGGCTTCGAACGGCAGCGGGGGGGGCGGGATGATTCAGCGGATCATGGTTGCCGGCGGAGGGACGGGCGGGCACCTGTTTCCCGGTTTGGCGGTTGTGGAGGAGCTCCGGCGGCGAGTGCCGGGTCTCGAGGTAAGGTTCGTCGGCACTGCACGCGGTATCGAGGCCCGGATTCTTCCGGAGCGCGGGGAGGCGCTCGATCTGCTGAAGGTGACACCGCTCAAGGGGCAGGGGGTCGGCGCGCGCTTCAAGAGCGTTGCCCGCATTCCCGGGGCGATGAATCAGGCATCGTCCATCATGCGTTCGTTCGAACCGGACTTGGTTCTGGGCGTCGGAGGCTACGCATCGGGTCCGGTGCTGCTCGCGGCGTCTCTTTGCGGGCGACCGACCGCGATCCTCGAACAGAACGCGCACGTCGGAATGACGAACCGCATTCTTTCCCGCTTTGTCGACCGTGCATACATCTCCTTCGAACAAACCGAGGCGGTCTTCGGCGAGGCGAAGTCGTGCTGGACGGGCAATCCCGTGCGCCACGACTTCGTCGAGCATGCACGGCTTGCGCTCGCCGACCCAGAGGGCTTCGAGTCGCGTGCCCGCACCGTGCTGGTCCTCGGAGGATCGCAGGGCGCGCGCAAGCTCAATGAAGACGTGCCGCGTGCGCTCGCGCATGCAGGCTTTGCGGGGCGAGGCCTTCAAGTCGTTCATCAGACCGGCGAATCGATGCGCGATGAGGTCGAGGCGACGTATCGCGAGCTCGGGATGCCGGCCAAGGTGGTCACCTTCATCGACGACATGGCGCGCGCCTACTCCAACGCTGCGTTGGTCGTCGCGCGCGCCGGCGCCACGACCCTGGCGGAGCTCTGCGCGATCGGCCGGCCATCGATTCTCGTTCCGTTCCCATTCGCAGCCGATGATCATCAGGCCAAGAATGCCAGCGCCCTCGAAGAACAGGGTGCTGCGATCTGCATTCGAGAGTCTGAGCTCGAGGTCGAAGGGCTCGGCAACCTGGTGCGCGCGCTCCTCGACGACCCCGAACGCCGGCGAGACATGGCCGACGCCGCCCGCGCCCACGGCAAGCCCGACGCCGCAGCGGCGATCGTGGACGACATGATGGGCTGGCTCGGAGGCGGGGCATCACTCGAGGAGCCAGACCGGACGCTAGCGACGGAGCCTCCGCGCGGCCATCAGTACAGCGGCCTCGGTGGCGCGCACATCTTTCGCTTCGGGGGTCCCGAAGTTGCGATCCGAACCACGATGCACCGCCCCCGCCGCCCGGTTGTCGTCGACGGAGCGGTGTGGGAGTAAGCGAGCATGTTTCGCGGACGGATTCGGTCGATACACTTCGTGGGCGTAGGCGGCGTCGGGATGAGCGGCATCGCGGAGGTGCTTCTCGACTCGGGCTTCGATGTCACGGGCTCGGATCTCCGCGAGAACGAGTATACGCGGCGCCTCGCTGACAAGGGCGCGACCATCCATATCGGCCACGAGGCCGAGAACGTGCGCGAGGCCGACGTCGTCGTGTTCTCTTCCGCGGTGCCGGCCAGCAATCCGGAGCTGGTCGAAGCTCGCCACGCCGGCGTTCCTGTCATTCCGCGCGCGGAGATGCTCGGCGAGCTCATGCGGCTCAAGGACGGGATTGCCATCGCCGGCTCACACGGCAAGACGACGACGACGTCCTTGGTCGCAACGGTACTTCGCGGCGCTGGCCTCGATCCCACCGTCGTGATCGGAGGCAAGCTCAACGCGCTCGGCTCGGGCGCCGCAACAGGCGCGGGGGATCTGCTGGTTGCCGAGGCCGACGAGTCGGACGGGTCCTTCCTGCATTTGATCCCGTCGGTAGCGGTGATCACAAACATCGATCCGGAGCATCTCGACCACTACGGAAGCCTTGACGGCCTGAAAGAGGCGTTCATCGGGTTCGCCAATCGCGTGCCGTTTTACGGGCTGGTTGTCGCGTGTCTCGATCACCCCAACGTGCAAGACATCCTGCCGCAGCTCGACAAGCGGATCGTCACGTACGGGTTTTCGGCGCACGCGGACTACCGGGCGCGCAACCCGGTGTTTTCAGGGCTCTCGGTCGGCTTCGACGTCGAGCACCACGGCAAGAGCCTCGGGCAGTTCGAGGTTCGAATGCCCGGAATCCACAACGTGCTGAACGCGCTCGCCACCATTGCGGTCGCCGACGAGCTTCGCGTCGATCACGACCAAGTCCGATCCGCGTTGAGGAGCTTCGAAGGCGTTCAACGACGCTTCTCCGTCGTGGGGGAGGAGGCGGGTGTCACGGTCATCGACGACTACGGCCATCATCCGGCGGAGGTCGAGGTGACGCTGGAGGCCGCGCAGCGAGCGTACGGCCAGCGAATTGTAGTCGCCTTTCAACCGCATCGTTATACGAGGACGCGAGATCTGTTCGACGAGCTCACCCGGGCGTTCAATCGCGCCGATGTCCTATTCTTGACCGAGGTCTACGCGGCAGGCGAAAAACCAATCGAGGGGGCCGACGCGCGCCGACTCGCGGACGCGATTCGAGCGCACGGGCACCGGGACGTGACTTTGGTGGAAAACCGCAACGAGCTGGCGGAGGCAATCGGCGCACGGGTGAGGCCCGGCGACGCGGTGATCACGCTTGGCGCCGGTGATATCACCAAGACAGGCCCCGAGCTTCTCGAGGTGCTTCGACGATGAATCGAAGGCGGGCCCCATCGGCAGCTCGGAAGAAACCGGGGCGCAAGAAACCGATCGCGACGAAGCCGGCGACGAAGAAGGACACGCGCAAGCGGCCCGCCCGCAAGAACTCGACGGCCAAGAAGGCTGCGACTCCGAAGGCCACCCGACGAACCGCCGCGAAACGCACGCCCGGCAAGAAGGTGGCGCGCAAGAAGGAGTCGACGAGCCGCGCGCAGAACCGCCGGCGGCCGGCGCCGAGGAAAGCGCGGCGGACCGGACCCAAGAAGAGCTGGCGCGAGCGGTTCGCCGCAGCCCGCCAAGGCGTGGGCGGTTGGGCGGTTCGCTACCGGGCGGGGCTTCGGCGACTGGGCCGGGGCCTATTGCTCGTTGTGGCCGCCTCGGGGCTCCTCTGGCTCGGGACCGAGACGGCTCGATACGCGCGCTCCGCGGACGCGTTCGCGATTCGGGAGATCAGCATCGAGGGCAACACCCAGCTCAAGGACATCGACGTACGCCGCGCCGCCCAGCTACAGATAGGTTCAAACATCTTCGAGGTTTCGGCGGAAGATGCTCGGAATCACTTGATGCAGCATCCCTGGGTCGAGGATGCGACGGTCGTTCGTAGGCTTCCTGGCCGCGTCCGCATCCAGGTGGTGGAGCGCAAACCAGTGGCATTGGTCGCGCTCGATCAACTCTATCTCGTCAGCGAGGAGGGCGCGGTCTTCAAGCGACTCGGAGTGGACGACCCGGTGGACCTGCCAGTGATCACCGGCATCGCCTCGGAGCAATTCTACGATGACCTCGACTACCGAACCGAGGTTCTCTTAGGATCGATGGCGCTCCTCCAAGACTACGAGGGAGCTGGGCTTGCTGATCGCGAGCCCGTATCGGAAATTCATTTTGACGGCGCAAACGGGATCGAGCTCTACATTGGCGACGACGGCATGAACGTGCGGCTCGGCGCCGCGCAACATCGTCAGAAGCTCCGCCGCCTTCGCAGAGTGCTCGAACGCCTTGAGCGAGAGAAAACGCGACCTTCCTACGTATACCTCGACAACGTTCGAAGTCCTGAGCGCGTCACCGTCCGCCTGCCGTAACCAAGAAGGGGTCAGACTCCTTTTGCCAGGGGTTAATTTTCGCGGCGGAAAAAGTGCGTTTCACCCCTTTTTTTTCTGCATAAAAGTTGTCCCGCCAAAACCCGGTTCTGTATGGGTCAGAGAGAGGCGAGGGATGGCGGAAAACGAGATCATTGCAGGGTTGGATCTGGGGTCGACGAAGGTCTGCGCGATCGTGGCCGAGCAGTCGGAAGAAGGCCTAGACATCATCGGGATAGGCTCCGTTCCTTCAAAGGGTTTGAAGAAGGGAGTCGTCGTCAACATCGAATCGACCGTGCAGGCGATTCGGGCGGCGGTCGAGCAGGCCGAGACGATGGCCGGTGTCGAGATCAACGCCGTCTACGCGGGCATCGCAGGGAGTCACGTCCGCGGCATGAACCAGGATGGCGTCGCGGCAATCGCGAACCGCGAGGTCGCCGCGGAAGACGTCACCCGTGTTCTCGAGCAAGCCAAGGCCGTGCCGCTCCCGGGCGATAGACAAGTGCTCCACGTGCTTCCGCAGGAGTACATCGTCGACGAGCAAGATGGCATCAAGGAGCCGATCGGCATGGCAGGCGTTCGTCTCGAGGCCCGCGTGCACATGGTGACTGCGGCTTCGACCTGCGTAGCGAACGTGACGAAATGCGCCGAGCGCTGTGGTCTGTTCGTCGAGGAGGTGGTGCTGCAACCGCTCGCGAGCGCACATGCGGTGCTCAGTGGTGACGAACGCGAGATCGGTGGCGTGCTGATCGACATTGGCGGCGGCACCTCGGACATCATCATCTACGTGGACGGCGCGGTCGTGCATACGAGCTCGATTCCAATCGGCGGAATCAATCTCACCAGCGACATCGCCACGGGACTTCGGACACCGATGGCGGAAGCCGAGCGCATCAAGATCAAATATGGGTGCGCCGCCTCTCGCATGGTCGACGACGAAGAGACCATCGAGGTGCCTTCGGTCGGGGGTAGGCCACCTCGCTCGCTTCCACGGCGCGTGCTCTGCGACATCATCGAGCCCCGCGTGGAAGAGATATTCGCCGCATGCCGTCACGTGATCGCCGAGACCGGCTACACCGACATGCTGGCCTCCGGCGCCATCGTCACGGGCGGAACGACGCTCCTCGATGGGCTGCCAGAGCTTGCCGAAGAGGTGCTCGGTCTGCCGGTGCGCCGGGGCGCGCCCACGGGCATCGGGGGATTGATCGACGTCGTAAAGAGCCCGGCGTACGCGACGGGTGTTGGTTTGGTGAAACATGGGGCGGAGCAAGTCACGGGGACGTCCGCGCCCGAACGCACAGTGGAAGTGGCCACGAGCCGCGGCTTCGGTCGCAGACTCGGCGCGTGGTTCAAAGAGGTTTTCTAGGAGGAATCGATGGGTATCTCGATCGAGTTCGCAGACGACGCAGAGCTTCAAGCACGCATCAAGGTCGTCGGCGTAGGTGGCAGCGGCGGAAACGCCCTCAACACGATGATTCAAAACGGGCTCGAAGGCGTCGAGTTCATTGCCGCCAATACCGACGCGCAAGCGCTGGACCGCAGTCTTGCGCAAGTCAAGATCCAACTCGGTCCGCAGCTCACGCGCGGGCTTGGCGCGGGTGGCAACCCAGACGTCGGCCGAAAGGCGGCGCTCGAAGACGTGCAGCGTCTCAGTGAAGCGCTCGAAGGTGCCGATATGGTGTTCATCACCGCGGGAATGGGCGGAGGCACCGGTACGGGAGCTGCTCCCATCATCTCGCAGGTCGCGCACGATCAAGGGGCGCTCACCGTCGGCGTCGTTACCAAGCCGTTCCTCTTCGAAGGGCGCAAGCGTTCGAAGAATGCCGAGCGCGGCGTGCAGGAATTGATCGATTGCATCGACAGCATCATCACGATTCCGAACCAACGACTGATGGCGTTGGGCGACGACGACATCACGATGCTCGACGCCTTCGCGAGGGCGGACGACGTCCTGCTCCAAGCGGTACAGGGCATCAGCGACCTCATCATCAACGCCGGCATGATCAACGTCGACTTCGCTGACGTGAAGACGATCATGGCGAGCAACGGTCGTGCCCTCATGGGCACGGGCATCGCCAAGGGAGACCGACGAGCGCTCGAGGCGGCCGAGATGGCCGTGAACTCGCCGCTCCTCGATGAGGTGTCGGTCCAGGGCGCCACCGGCATCCTGATCAACTTCACCGCAGGGCCGGACATCAGGCTCCGCGAGATCAACGAAGCGGCGGGTCTGGTCCAGCAAGCGGCGCACGAAGAAGCAGAGATCATCTTCGGCGTCGTCACCGATCCCAACCTGTCGGACACGGTGAAGGTCACGGTCATCGCGACCGGTTTCGAGAAGCCGGGGCACACGCCGATTCCACTCGGTCTCCATCACCAAATGTCGAGCCATCAGGGCGGCAATGGGGCTTCCGCCAATAGGGTCATTCGGAGCAATCCTAACCGCGCCGAGGATATGTCTTCGACGCTCGAGGGGGTGCCGGCGAGTGTGCCGCAACACGCCGGCTCGAGGGCCTTCGGGGCAAGCGCATTGCACGACGAGGCGGTGCTCGACATCCCCGCCTATCTCCGCCGCGGAGCCCGTGGCGCGGAGTAGAGCTAGAGTTATTCGATAGACTTAGCTTCAAGCCCGGCACTGTCCGGGCTTTTTGCTGGAAAGGGGCAGCCGGGCGCCATGCCCGACCCAGGTGAAAGTTTCGCAAAAAAACGACGGAATCGCCTTTGCCCGGACTTCGAAACCGGGTAGCTTCATCCCGGCGCGGGGCTGGGGCTCTGTTCGAAATTGACCCCTGTAGATTAAGGTGCTCCGCTCTGGCATGATGGGGATGGGTTGTAGGTGAAGAAGAGTGTTCAGTTAGGGCTCAACGCCCCTCGCACATGCCCCTGTTTT
>Ga0316197_10000831_pt1 | contig 21721 bp, 12 predicted proteins | sample OudBiesiAoxic_MG_FD_204939 | JGI IMG/M metagenome (GOLD analysis project Ga0316197, IMG submission 204939) | Coastal sediment microbial communities from Oude Bieten Haven, Netherlands - site A oxic | ecosystem: Environmental > Aquatic > Marine > Coastal > Sediment | place: Netherlands... | reverse complement strand
CCGGCTGAAGAAGGGGGAGCGCTACTACATCGAGGCGCTACTCACAGCGGGCGTTGGTGAGAACCACCTGTCGGTCGGCTGGAGGCGACCTGGAGGCGAGGATATCGAGGTGATCAGTGGGGAGTTCCTCTCGCCCGTCGCGCCTGAGGATCTTGGTGGAGACGGGGGCCGGGTTGCCCAGGCGGAACGTTCGCGAGAGGATCTGACGCACCGCCTCGAGGCCTTGGGTAAAAAGGAGGGGGACCCGTTCGAGAAACTCGAAGAACTCGAATCGCTGCGCGGCCAGGTGAGCGTGCTGCAGCAGAAGCTCGGTGCCGCGGTGCGCGACTCGTCGCTCGCCTACCTCGAGAGCAAGCGCAGCGAGCCCGAGTTCGAGGAAGCGCTGGCCGAGTTCGATCGCTCGTCGCGGCTGGAGCGGATGCGGCGCCTGCTGCTGGATGAGGACACCGGCATTCTGCGCCAGATCGCGAAGCAGCAGGACATCGAGCTGGTCGCGATGGCGAACCGTGACGTCGAGACGCTGTGGTGGCAGCGCCGCGCCGGAAAGAAGTCGTCGGGAGCTTTCCCCCACGAGTTCGCGCTCGGAGAGATGGGGTATCTGACAGACCTGAGCCACTCGATCAACTCGATGATGGAGGGCGAAGAAGAGGGTGTCGGCGTGATTGTTCTGACGGATGGTCAGCACAATGCCGAGGGCTCGCCGGTGGAGGTGAGCCATGTGTTCGGCGAACGCGGGATCCCGATCTTTACGGTCGGATACGGCAACGAGGCCGCGCCGATGGACATGGCGCTGACGGAGGTCAGCGGGCCGCCGACGGTGTTTGCCAAAGATCGCGTCCATGGCGAGCTGGTGCTGCGCGACTCGATGCGCGCCGGGATTTCATACCGCGCGGTGATCGAGCACGAGGGAGAGGTCGTCTGGGAGCAGCCGTTCGAATCGGACAACTCACTCCTGCGCAGCGTCGAGTACGAGTTCCCGGTGCAGGAGCTGGTCGACAAGATCACGGCCGCTGGCGCCAGGGATGAGGTCGAGAGGCGCGCGGTGGCGCTGCAGTTCCAGGTGAGTGTGGATCCGGTAGGGGGCCGGCTCGACGAATCTGGCCAGCCGCTGGAGAAGATTACCGAGAACAACCGCAAGAGCTTGTTCGTCCAGGCGGTGGCACACCCGAAGAAGGTGCTGATCATCGACTCGCGCCCGCGCTGGGAGACGCGTTACTTGCAGTCGATGTTCGAGCGCGACGATCAGTGGGAGTCGAATGTGCTGATGGAGGTGTTCCCACCGCACCTGCCGCAGAAGAGCTGGGAGCGCGGCGATGGGCGGGGGATGTTCCCGTCCTCGCGCGAGGAACTGCTGACCTACGAGGTCATCTTCTTCGGCGATGTCCCGCGGCGCCTGTTCCGCGACGACGAGCTCGAGTGGATGGCCGAATTCGTCGGCAGCCGGGCCGGTGGCCTCGTGTTCATCGATGGGCAGCGGAAATTCCTCCGCGAGTATGAGGGGACGGAATTCGGCAAGCTTCTGCCGGTCGCGCGCAGGTCTGCCGGAGGCGAGCGCTCGAAGGAGGACATGCCCCATTCGCTGGTGCTCAACCCTGACGGCGAGGGGATGGAGGAACTGCGTTTTGCCAGTTCGGGTGTCGAGAACGCAGAGATCTGGGGGCGCCTGCGCCCGCCGGCCTGGGTGGCTCCGGTCGAGGCCTTGCCGGGATCTCAGGTGCTCGTCGAGGCGGTGCTCGGGGGAGATCGACAGGTTCCAGTGGTGGTGACCCGCCGCTACGGTGCGGGGGCGGTCCTCTATCTCGGCACCGACGAGCTGTGGCGCTGGCGCTACAAGGTCGGCGACCGCTACCACCAGAAGTTCTGGGTGCAGATGACCAACTGGGTGGCCGAACAACCGTTCTCGGTGCAGGGCAAGAACGTCAGCATTGCCGCCGACCAGATGGTCTACGATCCGGGCGGGCGCGCCTCGATCCGCGTCCGCGTGCGCGACGACCAGGGGAAGGCGCTCGACAGCGGCGATTTCGTCGCGCTGCTATACCGCAACGGACAACTGTATTCGGAGGTGGAGCTCGAGGCGGACTTGAACCAAGGCGGGATCTTCCGCGCTCGAAGCGGGAGCCTCGAGGCAGGCGACTACGAGATCGCCGTGCAGCAGAAGTATGTGCTCAAGGGCGATCGCGAGTTCGGTGCCCGGGCCGAATTTGTCGTCCGGGCGGGAGATAATCGCGAGCTTGATAACCTCAGCGTCAACCGCGAACTTCTCGAGACGGTCGCCCGCAACTCGGGTGGCCAGTACTTTGCCGAGGAGGAGGCACGCAACCTGGTGAATCTGTTGGAATCCATCGATCGGAAAAAAGTGGTCTCGAGCGAGAGCAATCTCTGGTCGAGCTACTGGTGGTTCACCGCGATCATCGGGCTGCTTGTAGCCGAGTGGATCATGCGCAAACGCGCCGGCTTCCTTTAGACTTAGAATGGCTTCAAGATGAGTGCGACCCTAGACCCGAGAACCCAGAAGAAGATCAGAGCCTTCGCGACCCGCCGCCGCGAACTCATACTCCTGAGGGGCATCTGCTCCCTGGTCGGAGGCGTGCTGCTAGCGATGACCGCCCTCGCGATACTCGACTCCCTCATCATTCTGCCAGACCGCGCGCGCTGGGCGCTCAGCGTATTCGGGTACGGGGCCGTCGCGACCTTGGTCTGGCAGTTGAGCCTGCGCCACCTGATCGGCAGACCGGGCCCAACCGAGATTGCACGCCTGCTCGAGCGCGCCGAACCGAGCATGCGTGAAGACCTGATCTCCGCGATCGAGCTCGGCGACGCTGAGAGCGTGAGGGAGAACTATGACTCCGAGCGCTTCCGCGAGCTCGTGCAGGCAGACGTCGGCGAGCGCGCATCGCGCATCGATGTGCCGCAACTCCTGCCGCTCAGCATGGTCTCGAAGTGGCTGAAAGGGGCGCTTGCAGCAGTGCTGCTCGTGGTGGTGCTCGCCCTCGTGCCGGGGCTGAACTTCGGGAAGATGTTCGCCCGCGCGCTGTTGCCAGGGGTCGATCTAGCCCGGCCATCGAAGTTGCGGATCGAGTTCATCGAACCGGATCCGGCCGACCGGATCGTGCCGGCGAACGAGGCGGTGGTGGTGAAAGTCTCGATCACCGGTGGCGATGTCGAGCGCGCTGAGCTGGAGGCGCGCGAGCAGGGGGGCAAGGTCGAAAAAATCCGCCTCACCCGGGAGCGCGACAACCGCTTCTCGGGTTCGCTCACCGTCAAGCGCCACGACGTCGAATACCGGGTGCGCTCCGCTGGAGCCATCACGCGTTTCCACACACTCGAGTCGCGTGGGCGACCCCTGGTTGAGGAGTTTTCCAAGACCTATAGCCAGCCGTCCTACACTGGCGTGGCTGCTTGGACGGATGTTGAAGATCACGGAGACCTCTCGGCGATTGAGGGGACGACGGTACGCCTATCCCTGCTCCCTGACCAAGCGATCGCAGAGGCGGAATTGCGTTTGAGGGGCGGCGTACCGGAGCTCGAGGATATGACCATCCCGCTGGAGGTCGATGGGGATGGGAGATTGGTGGCACAGGTGCCGATCACGACCGATTACAGCCTCTACCGCGTCCACCTGGTCGCAGACGAGAGCGGCTTCTCCAACGAGCATAGCCCGGACTACGAGATCCGAGCCGTGGCCGACCTGACACCGGAATTGCAGATCACGCAGCCCGCCAACAACCTCGAGATCCGTAGCGACGCGACCCTGGAGCTGAAAGGGATCGCGCGTGACGACGTGAGCTTGGAGGTGGTCAAGCAGGCCTACCGTCTCAACCGGTCGGATTGGCGGGAGATGGTGCTGCACACTGATTGTGGGACAGAGCAGCTGATCGACCACCGCTGGAGCTTGCGCGGGATCGGCGCGAAACCTGGCGATCTGTTAGTATTGAAGCTCGTCGGGATCGATTCGAAGGGGAGCGTCGGCGAGTCGACCCCGGTGCGCCTCGCCGTCACCGGGTGGGATGAGGACCCGTCCAGGCGCGAGTGGGCGGAGCGGGAGAAGGCGGTCGCCGAGGAGCTGAGGAAGGTGGCGAAGGAGACGCGCGAGATGGCGCACGAGGTAGAGAGAGCCAAGGAGGCGTTGAAAAAGCAGCCAGAGGATCGCTCGCTGGAAGAGCAGCAGGCGGTCGCGCGGGCGCAGAACGAGGCCGAACAGGCGCAGGCAGAGGCGGAGCAGGCATTTGAGAAGCTGAAGCAGGCGCTCCTCGAAGCCCCGTCACGCGCCGAGGCGGAAGAGTTGCAGGCAGCTGCAGAGATGCTCGCGGATTTTAAAAACCAGAACCTCGAGCAGGTGCCCGAACTTGTCGGGGAGATGGCGGCAGGGGAGCGGCGGGAGCCGGAGGATGGCAATCGGCGGCCACAGCACCTCGCCTGGGAAGCGGCGAAGCGCGCCGAGGTCTTGGAGCGAGCCATCGAGAGGCTCGCCGCAGAAGACAATGCGGCGATCGCGGCGGACGACCTCTCTCACCTCGAAGAGCGGCAGGAGGAGATCGCGCAGGACGCCCATGAATTGGCAGGAGACTCCGAGGCGGAAGCGGGACTCCTGAGAGAGGAACAGGAGGTCGCCGCAGCGCGCGCCGAATCGATCGGACAGGATCTAAGGGAGCTCGGCGAGATGTTGGATGGCGGTGAGAAGAACTTGGCAGAGAATGCGGCAAAGAAGTTGGACGAACAGCGGAGGCAGCTTGAGGCTGCCCTGTCGGAGGAGGAATTTTCCGAGAAGCTGCCAGGGGAGGCGCAGAAGATGGAGAAGCGCTTAGAGGACGTCGAGCGCAATGCCCAGCAGCTAGAGCAGCAGACGGCCCGCCTCGCTGAGCAGGCGCGGGAAGAGTTGTTCCGCAAGCAGCCACCGGCCTCGGAGTCGGTCGAAGAGGCGAAGCGGCAGGCAGAGCAGGTCGCGCGCGATGCCGAGCAGGTCGCGCGACAACAGGCGGATGCGAATGCCAATCCGGAACAGTTGGCGGAGGGCGAGGAGCGACTCGCCGAACGGGGCGAACAGCTCGCGCGCCAGCTGGAATCGCTGGCGGAGCAATTCGAGGACCTCGCAGACCTCGAGGATGCTTCACCCGTCGGGGAGTCACAGCAGGCCGCCGACCTTGACCAGGTCGCGCGCGCCCTAGACGACTTGGCGAACCGCGCTGAAGATGCGGATGGCGGTGAGGATTCGCAGCAGGTCGCACAAGATCTAGCAAAGCTGCAAGAGGCGATCGAGGCGATCGAAGCAGGAGAGAATGCTGGGGATCTCGCGGCCGCACTCGCCGAACTCGAGCAGGCGGAACGAGCTCCAGAGCCAGAGGCAGGGGAGCAGAATGCGGATGCTTGGGATGTCGCCGAGCAGCAGTTGAAGGCTCTTCCGCAAGACCTTCAGCGCGTGGAGAACTCGGAGGAGGCGCAGCAGCAGGCCCAGCAGGCGGCGAATTCCCAGGAGTCGCGCACCCTAGAGAATGAGATGAACCAGCGCGAGCAGGCCGCAGCGCGCAACGACGAGAACCGCAAAGCCGAGGCGATGGCGGAACCGTTGGGAGAACTGCAGGATCAGGTCGAGAAGGTGGCGGAGAAAATCGAGCCGGCTGTCGAGAGGGCGCGCGAGGACGTGGCGGCTCTTGCGCCGAGCGTGCCAGAAATGTTGCGGGACCTGGCCGAACAGGTGGGAGAACAGCAGATCGCAACCGAGGAGTTGGCAGAGCTGGCGCAGGCTGTCGAGCCCGGCGATGCCGGTGAGGTCGCCGAACAGGTGGCGGAGAGGATGGCGGAGAACGAGCAGGCCAGCGAGCGGCTGGAGGAGGCGATGGACGCACTGCGCCACGAGGCGAATGCCGAAGACCTCCTCACCGAGGAGGGGCGCGGACGGGCACGGGATGCAGATGACGCCGCAGCGCAACTCGCCCAGGCAGAGGCACAGAAGGTCGCGGAGCAGCTCGAGCAAGCCGCCACCTCCACAAGCCCCCAGCAACAGGCGCAGGCCCTCGAAGCCGCCGCTGACGATCAGGGCAAGCTGGCTGAGAGACTCAACGACCTAGCCGAGCAGCTCGAGGGGCTCGATCAGGACGAGGCGATCGCAGCCGAGGCGCGCGAGGCCTTGCGCGAGATGGAGCAGTCGCTCGGGGTCGAGGAAGCGCTGGATTTGGCCTTCGATCGGGCCGAGAACGTCGCGGAGATGCTCGCCGCCGCAGAGCAGGATCCGGCCACCGCCCTCGAGGCCCTCGAGCGCGAACTCCAACAGAACCAGGCGATGCAGGATGCCCTGCAAGACTTGACGCAGGAGACACTGGCGGAGGCGGCTGCGCAGATGGCCGATGCGGCATCTGAGGAGTCGCGGCTCGGCGACCAGCTGTCCGAATCCGGACAAGAGCCGCAGGCGGAGCTGAGCCAGCAGGCGATGAGCCAGGCTGCGCAGCAGCAGGGGGCAATCAATGACGCTGTCACGGAAGCTGGCGAAGCCGTCGAGCGCGCCGCACGCCACGAACAGCGCCTGGGCAATGAAGCGGCGGCCGAGTCGCTGGCCGAACTGGGGGAGGCGGCCAAGGCAATCGCACAGCAGGGCGAGGCTGCTGAGGCACTTGAGGCGATGCAGGGGGCGAACAAAAGCCCGACACAAGCTGCCCAGAGCGCACAGGCCGCCGAGGCTGCGATCGCTGCCCAAGCTGAGGCAATGCGTGCGTCTCAACCAGAGGCCTCCCCGCAAGACCAGCAGGCACCTAACCAATCGCAGGGGGCTTCGGAGAGCCCGAGTCCGGGCGAGGCAGCTCGGGCACAAAGCATGGCGCAGGCACTCGATTCGCTCGATCAGATGTTCGCGGCACAAGAGGCTTCGAGCCCGCGGACACCGCTAGCACAAGCTCAGCAGGCGGCCGCCCAACAGGCATTGGCCGAAGCGGCACAGGCCCAATCCCAAGCGATGGCGCAGGCGCGGGCACAGGGGCAGATGACTTCTCCTCAGGGGCAATCGTCCCAGGCACAGGCACAGGCACAGGCACAGGCACAGGCACAGGCACAGGCACAGGCACAACGGCCCGGCCAGGCAGCGCAGTCGCAGCAGGGGGCGCAGCTCACGGCCAGTGCTGGTTCCCCGCTCACGGGCGCAGCCGCATCCACATTCAGCGCGGGAAGTTCCGAGGTCGGTGAGGATTGGTCGAAACTCCCTTCGAAGGTCGCCAAGGATATCGTCGAAGCCCAGCGCCAGGGCGTGTCTCCCGAATACCGCAGCGCAATTGAAAGTTACTACAAGGCGATCGCTGATCGCGCACGCAGGAAGCAAAATCCATGATCCGGCTAACACTAGCACTTACCTTTTTGATCCATCTCACACTCGCCCTGACGGCGGCGGCCGAGCTTGACCGCGTCGCGAACGAGGAGGTCGACGAGTCGTGCAATCGCGCCGCGAAGTTTCTCATCAGCCAGCAGTTCCCGAACGGCTGCATCCAGGAGCTGAAACGGATGAACCGGAGGAATGACGGCCAGACTCCGAAGCAGGGGGTCGCGATGACGGCGCTCGCGATCATGGGCCTGGCGTCGATCGGCCACCTCCCAGGCGACCCGACCGATGAGGGTCAGGCAATGCGCAAAGCTTTGGAGTTCGTCCTCGATCCAAGACACCAGCACAACGAGGAGGGCAGCCCGAGCGATGGCTATTTCGGCAATGCCGACCGCTCGCGCATGTACGGTCACGGGATTATCACGCTGATGCTTGCGGAGATGTTGGGGATGGGCGTGGACGAGGCGATGGACGCGCAGATACGCGGGAGCTGCCAGCGCGCGATCAACCTGATCCTGCGCTCGCAGAATGTGAAGCGCCAGAAGCGCAACCAGGGCGGGTGGCGCTACGAACCAGGGCAGGCGGATGCCGATCTATCGGTGACCGTCTGGCAGCTGATGGCCCTCCGCGCCGCAAAGAATGCTGGGCTCGACGTGCCTACAGAAGCGATCGCACAGGGCGTGCAATACGTCCGCAACTGCTACCACTCACGCTACAAGGACGGCAAGCCGATCGATAAGGATCGCGGGTTCGGATACGAGGCGGGCGGCGCCGCAAAATTTTCCACGACCGCAGAGGGCCTGCTTTCGATGCAGGTCTGCGGGCAGTACGAGGCACCGGAAGTCATCGGTGCCTCGAACTACCTGCTCGAGAATGGGCCGCGCTGGGGCGATGAGTGGTTCTTCTACGGAACCTACTACTATGCCCAGGGGATGGCCCAGCGCGGTGGAGAGTATGCTAGCACCAGCAAGCAGAAAACCGCGCTCGAGATGCTCAAACGACAGGAGCGGGATGGATCGTGGCGGAGCGGCGAAGGGCACGGCGCCGGGTCGATCTATTGCACCTCCCTGGCACTGTTGAGCCTTTCGGTGCACCACAACTACTTGCCGATCTACCAGCGCTAAGCGATCAGGGGGCCAGAGCATGGCTGAGACCGGCACTTGCCCGGGTCGGATTGGCGGTGTTAGTTACCGGCCTATGGGTTTAGACAATCGCGACTATGTCCGCTATTCAGGCCGCCAGGGCGGCTTCGGTGGCGCGGGCGAAACCTGGCCACCAGTGGTCAAGGCGCTACTGGCGATCAATATCATCGTATTTCTCGCCCAGCTATTCTCGACCCCCCCGCGCGGTGGTTCATCGCCGATCCAGCTCTGGTTGGGGCTGGATTGGGGCCACCTGACGAGCGGCCAGATCTGGCGGCTGCTGACCTATTCCTTCTGCCATTCGACGACGCAGCTGTTCCACATCATCTTCAACATGCTCGGACTGGTGTTCTTCGGCCGCCCGATGGAGCGGGTCTACGGCTCTGCGGAATTCCTCGCGTTCTACCTCGTCTCAGCGGTGATCGGCGGGATCGCATTCGTCTTAGTCAACCTGGTGATCGGCCCGCCCGGCATGGTGATCGGCGCCTCCGCTGCCACGCTGGCGACGCTGGTGCTCTTCGCATTTCACTACCCGCGCCAGGAGGTGCTCCTCGCCTTCGTCCTCCCGGTTCAGATCCGCTGGGTCGTCCTGTTTATCATCGCCGCAGATCTGCTGCGCGCGCTTTCCGCCCGCGCTGGCGTCGATGTCGGCGTCGCCTTCGCCGCCCACCTCGGTGGGATCGCCTTCGCCATCCTCTACTGGAAGTCAAACCTGCGCCTCGCCCCGTGGTTCCACAAGGTGAGCCCAGTGCGACCGAAATCGGGGAGCGGCGGCGGACGCGAACCAAAGCAGAAGAAATCGGACCTCAGCACCGCCGGGCGCAGCAAGGTCGAGATCGACAGACAGGTCGATGCCCTCTTGCAAAAGATCAGCGACAAAGGATTCCAGAGCCTGAGCGAAAAAGAGAAGAAATTCCTCGAGAAAGCCAGCGACAGATTCGGCAAAGGTTAGCATTGCAGGCAGGGAGTGAGCCGCAGGAAGAAGAAAGTAGTGTCAGACACTTGACTTGAGGAATTGCCTGACCAATGTTGGTTTATGCGACGATTGCGCTCTGCCCTACTCGGTGATTCTCGGCAGTCGAATTGCTACCATGTGGTGTCGCGGGTGGTGAATCGGGAGCTCGTTTTTGGGGATGTGGAGAAGGAGTGGTTTTTGAAGATCCTGCGCAAGCAGTTGGAATTTAGTGGGCTGGAGTGCCTCTCCTGGTGTGTGATGGGGAACCACTTCCATCTGCTGCTGCGGGTGCCGGACAAAGAGACGGCACTGGCGGGGTGGACTGAGGCCGACTATATCGCACGGCTCGGAGTGCTTGCTGAGGAGAAGTACACCCACCAGTTGCTCGGGAACGTGAAGATGTGGCGCGGGAATGGATGTGAGCATCTGGTGGCGGAGTTGGCGGGGAAGGTGCGAGCGCGGCTGTTTGATCTGTCGTCGTTCATGAAGGAGGTGAAGCAGAAGTTCTCGGCCTGGTTCAACCTGACGCGTGGGCGCAAGGGGACGCTGTGGGAGGATCGCTTTCGCAGCGTGTTGGTGGAAGGGACGGGTGGGTATTCGGCGGATGGATTGGGCGCTCTCTTGGCGGTGGCGGCCTACATCGATCTGAACCCGGTGCGGGCAGGTCTGGTGGATGATCCGAAGGCGTACCGCTGGTGCAGCTACGCGGCGGCGGTGGTCGGGGACAAGGCGGCGCGGCGTGGTGTGGGTGACTGTGCCGGTTTTGGCAAGCGGGCGAAGTGGCGCCCGGTGGCAGCTGCGTATCGCAAGGTTTTATTTGGTGTCGGTGAGATGAGAGCCGGTGGGGTGACGGCGGATGGTCAGACGGCTCCGCGACGCGGGTTTACGCAGGCGCAGATCGAGGCGGTGTGGAAAGCGGGGGGCAAGCTCTCGCCTGCGGAGGTGCTGCGCTGCCGTGTGGCGTATTTCACGGAAGGCTTGGCCCTGGGTCGTAGGGGCTTCCTCGGGTCGTGTGCCGAGGCGCATGCTGGGCGGGCAAGTGCTCGAGTTCTGGAGGGGGCAGATTTTGGTGGTTTGATGTTCTGCGGTTCTCGGGCGCTCAGGCGGGATGGGATTCGTGCGCCGGGGTGAGCCGATTGCGCCACTGTGGTTTGACGCCCGGTCGTGGGACGGCGGGAGTGGTTCAGCACCTAATCTTCTACCGCCCCGATCGATCCTACGCCGCATCAGGATCTCAGAGATTGTAGTCTTTCTCTGTCTGCCTACGAAACCGGGATCGACCGAACCGTCCAGTTCTTTTGAACCCGTATTCCCTTTTTTGGACGGCCTTGAACGTTGTGGGCTTGGGTCTTGTCGAATGATGTTAGACCTTGTCTGCCTCCGGCACTTCGAAACCAGCGTTGTTCGGATCCTTGAGCAGCTTGTTCGCAGCCTCCGCGTGATCACCGGTGTGGGATTCGCTGGCTGGATCGAAGGTCAAGCGTGGTCCGACCGTGTATTCGTTGCCGTCCTCGGGGATGCCGACCCCATTGCCCATCACCTCATGGAGTCTGCCGAAATGTTCGGCGGCATCCTGGTTGTCACCAAATCTCCCAGCCTTCAGATCGAATGGAACCTTCTCGCCGAGCCGGTAGGAGTTATTCATAAGGTGGCCGAGGACGCAGCCGTAGTGGGCATCGTTGACGTTGCCGTTGGCCATCTCTGGCTTGCCCTCGCGGCAGGCGGCTATGAAGCTGCCCCAGTTCCCGCCCGGCGTGACTCTGCCGCCGGGGATCTTGACCTTCTCGCCCTTGTCGCTGCCTCTGGCGAAGTATTGCCCGCGGACGATTCGACCACCGTCTTCGAAGTAGTATTCGTTCTCGACCTGTCGCTGGTAGCCTTTGTAGTTCACGTTGCGAACGTTGAAGAATACCTGCTGGCCATTCGGATACTCGGCCATGCCGAACATCGTGTTAGGGGTAACCCCCTGATCCTTCCAGAGGAAGCGCCCGCCGATCGCCATCGCATTGACCGGGTGCGTTTGATCGTCATCGATCGCCCAGCGCGCAATATCGAGCTGGTGGGTGCCTTGGTTGTTGAGGTCGCCATTGCCCGATTCCCAGAACCAGTGCCAGTTGTAGTGCACGTAGTTGCCATGGTACTGGTCGATCACAGCGGGCCCTTTCCAGAGATTCCAGTCGAGGTTCTGTGGCGGATCGGCAGGTTTTTTGAAGCCGATGCTGGCGCGCGGCTTGCAACAGTATCCGTAGGAGATCTTGAGTTTGCCCCACTTGCCGGCTTTGATCGCCTCGTGGAGGCCGGCGATCCCTGAGCTGCTGCGGTTCTGGGTGCCGTGCTGCACGACGACTCCGTATTTCTCCTGCGCGGCGACAGCGGTGCGCCCCTCGGCGACGTCGTGGCTCATCGGTTTTTCGACGTAGACGTGCTTGCCGGCCTGGGCCGCCCAGATCGTCATCAGCGAGTGCCAGTGGTTCGGCGTGGCGATCGAGATCGCATCGAGCTCCGGATCCTCGAGTGCCTGGCGCACGTCCTTGAAACCTCGGCACATCCCTCCCTGCTTTTTGTTCACGTTCTCGATCGCCCGGCGGAGGACGTTCTCATCTGGGTCGATCAGCGATACAACCTCCACATTGTCCTGGCCTAGCCAACCGCCGATGTGGGATCCGCCGCGCCCGTTGAGTCCAGCGACCGCGATGCGCAGGCGGTTGTTGGAGCCGATGGCCCTGGCATAGGTCGGAGCCCTGCTATGGAAAAGGGCGGAGCCGCCTGCGGCGGCCGCGATGGAACTACGGATGAACTGGCGGCGATTCGGTTTTTTAGACATCTGGAGGCGTTGTTTTTTTGGTTCCGGTCGGAATCTTACCTCATGTATGCAACTCGAGTCACGTAAATGTTCTTTGCAGGGTGCCGGATGTCGTTCACGGTAGCGCCGATGTCAGCCTCTCGATTTCTACTACTTTCGCTCGCGCTTGGCGCTGTCTTCTTCGGTGTCGCTTGTCAGGAGCAACTATCGCCAGCGCAGGAGGCACAGATTGCGCGGATCAAGTCCGAACCTCGCGGGTCGCATTTCATCGGACGCCGCTACTATGTAGAGAAGACGCGCTTCTGGGGTTACGTGCGGCGCCCGGGTGAGCCGTGGCAGAAGGCGCGCCTGGTGGTGATGAACGAAGATGTCAGCCGCACGCCAGACCGCTTGCCCGAGCTCGGGCTTGGCGAGCACGGCTACGGCTTCGATCACAACTACGAGTATAAACTCAACGGCCGCTTCACTGGAGAGCAGATCTACGACCCGAATGCGAACCTGTTCCTGCCAGAGTTCCAGCTCCAGTCGTACGAGCTGATCAGTGCGGTGCCCGGGTGGTTGTTCTCGCCAGACGAGCGCTACGACTCGCACACGCTGCCGGGCCAGCGCTAGGGATGCGCCAGGCTTAGGGGGTCCAGATGATGCGGTAGAATCCGCTGCGGGACTCCATCGGGACCGCCATCTGCGTGAATGGCTCGTTCTCGGCCGAGGCGGTCACGGTGAAGAGATTTTTCCAATCGCTCAATTCATCTGAATACTGGAGCGTGTAGGACTTGCCGATCACCAGGTTGGCCAACTCCAGCGAGACCGTGCCGGACATCGGATCGATCGCGCCAATGACCACCTGCGGCAATCCTGAGAGCTGGTTGTCCCACGCGATTGCGTAAGGGCTCGTGGTATCGGTCTCCGCGGTAATCGTGTACTCGCCGGCCGGGAGTCCCTCGAGGTAGAGGTGCTCGACATTGTCGATCGGGCTGTCACTCGCGGCGAGCAGGCGACCCATCGTGCCCCGCTGCGATTCGTAGAGGCGGAGTTCGAAGTCTGGCAGTATTGGGAGGTCGCTGAAGTTGTCACTCGCAGGGTTGCCTCCGAACTGCCGGAACCAGGTGAGCACGATCGAACTGCTCCTGGCGACTTCCTCCTCCGGAATTGAGAAGGTGTAGCTGGCGGTCGTTGCAGGTGTCAATTCCGCGTAGTCCCAGCCGGTAGCTGGTACCGCCGCGCCGGCAGTGTGCTGGCCTGCCGTGAGGAGGTGGAAGCTATTTAGGATGTTGGCTGTGCCTGCCCCGAACACCGGGTCGAGCGGTTGGCTGCTGGTGTTCGCCCAGCCGTCATCTTTGGTAGCCCCAGCCATAATAATCGCCTTGTTGACTTCCGGGTGGTAGATCTGGCTGAGCTCCGGATGATCATAGGCGTGGCCGAGTAGGAGGGCGGCCATTCCGCTGACATTGGCCGTGCTATAGCTCGTCGCTGCATCATTCCCGGGTGCGACAATGTCCGGCTTCTGCCTACCCGCCCCATCGACGCCGCCGACGGTCCCGCCGCGGCTGTGGCCGCCATCGGTTCTTCCGACAACGATACTGTTGTAGGAGCAGCCCCAGATCTCCGGCACGGCGCTGGACTGCCCATTGTTGAGCCCGACCGCGCACAGTGTCTTGTCGCGTCCAGCCATGTAATCGAAGCGGCGCAGCATGTTATTGAGCTGCGAACTCGGATACTCCTCAGCCGTGGCTATCCACGAGTGGTTCTGCACCTGTGTCAAACTTGGAGCCGGTTCGGCCTGGCCGCTCCTCAGCAGCCCCGGTCCAAGAAAATTCTCAGCTTGCCAGGATTTGATGTGTGTTAGGAAATATCCTGTCGTGCTGGGGTAGCGGTAGGCGAAAGTGGCGACGTTGGCAGCGTGGGTGGAAGTCGCATAGCCGAGTTCACTGTCGACGCTACGGATTTCAAACACCTTGTGCCCGAAGGCGCCGGCGCCCTGGAACTGGTAGCCGACCGCAGGGGTCAGGTCGGGGGATGCGTCAGGGAGGAAATTGTCGGGCGAACTCGCCTCGATCTGGCCGTAGTCGAGCCGTGGCCGGGCGAGTTCGAGGTCGATTGAAAAGTCACTACTGCCCAGGCTGCCATTGAGCCCGTGGATCGCGACGGTATTTGTTCCCTCGATCACGATGCCCCCGGTGCCGGCGACGAGGATATCTCTCCAGCTCGCATCGTCCACCGTCGAGGTCGCAGTCGACCCCGCGCCCGGGTTCTGGGTCATGACATTGACGCGTCCGATCTCCTTGCCGTTGAGCCAGACGATCGCTCCATCATCGACATACAATCTCAGGTGCAACAGCGAAGGCACGGCTCCGGCGGGAACCGTGAACTGGTGGCGCAGGTATACCGAGCTATAATTGTCCTCCATGCTGGAGAGGATTGTGTTGTCATCTCCGTCGTCGTATCCGACCGGAGTCTGTCCGCTGAGCCATCCGGCAGGTTCGGCATAGCTACTGAGCCGCCAGTCGCCAGAGGGTGCGCCGAGGTTACCAGTCCAATAGTGCCATCCGGTCGATTGTTCAGGAACGTAGACGAGCCGCGAACCGGAAGTCGGGGTGAGATTGTCTCCCTGCTCTACCACCAGCTGCGGGTAGCCGAGCTGGGCGACGGCAATCTGGGGAAGCGTTGCTAGCAGCCACAGGGCAGAGCAAGCCGCCGCCGCCAGAGAATTGGGGATCTTCGGGGGCACTGCGGAACTTCGCCCTTCCAGCAGGCCGCGTCAACGGCGCGTCGCCCGAGCGCCTGGCGGTGGTCTAGGGTGGGCGGCGGCGTGTTGGGGGGAGATGGTAAGCCCCAAGCGGCGTGCTGTTCGGGGGATGCACGGATCAGCCCATTCCACGCCCGGTGCTTGATTGGGGGCTGAATCCGCCGGGGCGTGTGGCGGACACGAGTTGTCTAAATGATTGGCTTTTTCCCCGGAATTCGCTACGAAAGTGGGTAGATGATTCGAGCTAGCCTGCGCGACAACCAGAACGGATGTGAGATCGAGGTAAATGAGACACTCATTATCGGGCGACGGGAGGGTAGCCAGTTGCAGATCCGGGAGACCAAGGTCTCTCGGCAGCACGCGATGGTCAGGCTACAGGAGGGGAGGTACTGGTTCTATGATCTTGGCAGTTCGAACGGGAGCTATCTGAATGGCAAGCGTGTTGTCGACGGCGAACGACTGCGCGATGGCGATGTGATCGGTGTCGGCTCACGAACGTTTACCTTCTTTGCTGAGGGCGGATCCCAAACCTCGGTCGACACGACGGTCGGGCAGTATTCGATGGATCAGACCCGTCTCGACATCCGAACCGTATCGGTACTGATGCTCGTGAGCGATGTGCGGGGGTTTAGCACGATCTCGGATCGTTTGCCCAGTGAGGTGCTCGCCCAGGCGATGAGCTCCTGGTATAGCGAGTGCAAGCACGTGCTGGGCAAGTGCGGAGCGACGGTCGACAAGTTTATTGGCGACGCCGTGTTGGCCTACTGGATGGATGTCTCGGTGGCCTCGCGCCTCCAGGCGCTCCATGCTGCGCACCAGCTCGGCAAGTGCTGCGATCGGATCTTGGATCTCAACCGTGAGGTGTTCGAATCGGTTGGGGCGGAGCTGAAGGTAGGCTGTGGCATCCACCTCGGTGAGGTCGCCCACGGCAAGATGGGGCGGGACGCCTTCACCCTGCTCGGGGGCGCCGTCAACGCGACCTTCGGGCTCGAGGCTCTGACACGTGTGATCGGTTGCGATGTCCTGCTAAGCGACGTGGTGCTGGCAGGATGGGACGAGGGTGATGCCTATTGCGAATCCTGCGGCAAGCACCAGGTGAAAGGTCGCTCGCTGCCAATGGAGGTGTTCACCGTGAATAAGTGGCCAGAACCGACCGATCTGGAATAAGGCCGCCACGGAGGCCTCCAACCCTTCGGAGCGACCCACCGCGCGGCCGCTCACCCCGGACACCCTCGAGAAAATGAAATCCCTCTGGACTACAGTTGCCCTCGTCGTCGGGCTGGCAGTCACCGCGACCGTTGGCAAAAATGCGACTGAGCGCGATCAGGCGATCGAGGTGGGGGAGGTGAACTGGGGGCGGGATTTCGCTGCCGCACTCGCAGCCGGGAAGGCTGCGGGAAAACCGCTGTTCCTGCTTTTCCAGGAGGTCCCGGGTTGTGCGGGATGTAAGAACTTTGGGGGTGAGGTCTTATCCCACCCGCTCATCGTTGAGGCGATCGAGGACGAGTTCGTCCCCATGCTGGTTCACAACAACGCGAGTGCCGGTGCGGATCTGGAGATTTTGAAACGCTACCGCGAGCCGGCATGGAACTACCAGGTAATCCGATTCTTGAACTCGGCTGGCGAGGATCTGATCCCACGCCGCGACCGCGTGTGGAGCTTGGAGGCCGTCGCGGGTCGCATGGTCGAGGCGCTCGAGGCGTCCGGTCGCGAGGTTCCGGCCTACCTCCGCGCCCTCGGCCCCCAGCCAAAGACTGCCGAAATCGCCTTTGCCATGCCCTGTTTCTGGACTGGGGAGTGCGAGCTGGGCAAGATCGAAGGGGTGGTCTCGACCGAGGCAGGCTGGCTGGATGGTCGCGAGGTGACGCTGGTTCGATACCTTCCCAGCGAGTTGGATCTGGAAAAACTCTCCGCGCGCGCTGCCGCCGCCAATTGTGCCGATGAGGTCTATCGCAGTCCGCGGAAGCACTACAAGGCGGCGAAGCCTTCCGATCAGGCGCGGCAGATCCGAGGGCTCCGCCTGGAATCCATCCCCGGGCTGACCGAGTTCCAGCGCACCAAGTTGAATGCGTTCTTCCGCAGCGAGCCCGCGAAGGCAAAGGCGTGGCTCAGTCCACGTCAGCGGCTCGCTCTAGCACGACTGGTTGGGAACCCATAGCTCCCGACTCTGCGGCGACGATGCCGGTACATGGAATGAGGTGGCACCAGCAATTTGAACCTCAACCCTAAGCATGCTGGTGCCACCCCGTATCCCCTCAACACATAAACAAGTTAACTATTGCTAACTTTGTGTAGAACTTGAATATAAACCCACCTCTCTGGATTATACAAGTTTTTTAGTCAGTTTTTTTTCTATATTGGTTCCGAAGCTCTGGTTTGGCCTTGATGGGGTGGAAAAATCTGTTCTGGCAGGGCTTATCTTGAGGAATCCGTGACCAACGAGCCACGCAGGAATCGGGAGAGCGATCTGGTTAATTTGATAAGGAAATTACCTGGCAGGGCACTAGGGTAGGCCGTCGGATGAGCCCACCTTTCCGCCAGATATTCTACATGCCCTGTGCCGAACCGCTCGACGGGGCTCTGCAGATGGCGATCGACGAGCTGCTGCTGAGAGACGTTTCTGGCGTCATCCTCCGCGACTATTGCTGGTCGATGCGGACGGTTTCGATCGGCTACTTTGGGAAGAGTGGCGAGATTTTTGAGCTCGGTTCACCGGCTCCAGCCGCAGCCCGAGCCTTCGTCCGACGGCCGACCGGTGGGGGAGCGGTCGAGCACGGTCATGGCCGAGATTATACCTACTCAATCGTCGTTAGTGCAGACGAAGCACGGGCGCTGAATCTTCGACCACGTGCGTCCTACCGCACCTTTCATCAACGCTTGTCCCAGGTGTTGAGACGATTTGGCTACCCGGTCAGTCTGGCCGATGGAGGGCAGGGCGGCGCTGGCGGGCAGGCTTGTTTTACCAATCCGGTCGGCGACGATCTCATGCTTGAGGGGCGGAAAATCGCCGGTGCTGGCCAGAAGCGGAGCCGAGGAGCCATCCTTCACCAGGGCAGCGTTCAGCCGATCGAAGTTCCAGACGGATTCGGTGGCGCCTTCGCTTCGGCACTCGCCAAGCAAGTCGAGCCGCTCGCCCTCGATCCCGTGCTGTTGTCTCGGGCTGAGGAGCTTGCGGATGTAAAGTATCGCAGCGATGCATGGAATCGTCGCCGTTGAAACAGAAATCGGTTGCTCTTAGGCAAAGATGGAGCTAAAACTCGACCTACCACATGGGGAATTGGTAGTTTGTCGATTGCCGACTTTACAGAGCCGATTGCTTCCCTAGCCTAAGCAGCCAACGATCCGACCAAGCAATGCAGTCCTACAAGCTAAATCATATCAGCCAGCTCGAATCCGAAGCGATCTTTGTCCTTCGTGAGACCGCGGCCCAATTCGAGAAGCCGGTCCTGCTCTTTTCTGGTGGTAAGGATTCGATCGTGATGGCGCATCTCGCCTACAAGGCCTTTCATCCGGCGCGTTTGCCCTTCCCGCTTTTGCACGTTGATACTGGGCACAATTTTGTCGAGACGATCGAATTCCGCGATCGCTTCGTCGAGAAGATAGGGGCGCATTTAGAGGTCGGGCATGTCCAGGATTCGATTGATCAGGGTCGGGTGGTTGAGGAGCAGGGTGCCAACGCGAGCCGCAATTCGCTCCAGACCGTGACGTTGCTCGATGCCCTCGAGGCGGGTCAGTATGATGCTGCGCTCGGTGGTGGGCGCCGCGACGAGGAGAAGGCGCGAGCCAAGGAGCGCTTCTTTTCGCACCGCGACGAGTTTGGACAATGGGATCCGAAGAACCAGCGGCCGGAGCTGTGGAACCTCTTCAATGGACGTAAGCGGCATGGCGAACACTTCCGCGTCTTCCCGCTGAGCAACTGGACAGAGATGGATATCTGGCAATACATCAAGTCTGAGGAGATCGATCTCCCCAGCCTCTACTTCTCCCACCAGCGCGAGGTGGTCGAGCGCAACGGCACGCTACTGGCGCTGACCGAGTTCATCTCCGTGCAGGAGCACGAGACGGTCGAGATGCGCACGGTGCGCTTCCGCACCGTCGGTGATGCGACCTGCACTGGTGCGGTCGAATCGGAAGCCGCTGACCTGGATGCGATTATTGGCGAGGTGGCCGCGGCGCGGCAGACCGAGCGCGGTACGCGGTCGGACGACAAGCGCTCCGAGACTGCAATGGAAGACCGCAAGAAGGAAGGTTACTTCTAGAATAGGAATCAGATCATGAGTGAATCCCAAGGATATCTAGACATGGACCTACTGCGGTTTACCACCGCGGGCTCGGTCGATGATGGCAAGAGCACGTTGATCGGGCGCCTGCTCTACGATTCGAAGAACATCTTCGAAGACCAGCTGGAGGCAGTAGAGACCTCGTCGCGGAAGCGCGGCGACGAGAACGTCAACCTCGCCCTGCTGACCGACGGCCTTAAAGCCGAGCGCGAGCAGGGGATCACGATCGATGTTGCCTACCGCTACTTCGCGACCCCGCGCCGCAAGTTCATCATCGCCGACACCCCGGGGCACATCCAGTACACGCGCAACATGGTCACCGGAGCCTCCACCGCGAACCTGGCGATCGTCCTGGTCGATGCGCGCAAGGGGGTGATCGAGCAGACCTGCCGGCACGCGTTCATCGCGAACCTGCTGCGTATCCAGCACGTGGTGGTCGCGATCAACAAGATGGACCTCGTCGATTACTCGCAGGAGGTCTACGAGGAGATCGTGGAGAAGTTCAAGGAGTTCGCATCGCGCCTCGACAATCTCGTCGAGATCACCTTCATCCCGATCTCTGCGCTGAAGGGCGACAACGTCGTCGACAAGTCGAAGAACATGGACTGGTACGACGGATCGACCCTGCTCTACCACCTCGAGCATGTCTATATCGGCGCCGACTACAACCATGTGCAGGCGCGCTTCCCGGTGCAGTGGGTGATCCGGCCGCACTCTGACGAGTTCCACGATTTTCGCGGCTACGCTGGCCGCGTCGCCGGTGGTGTCTTCAAGCCTGGCGACGAGGTCATGGTCCAGCCTTCCGGCTTCTCCACCAAGATCAAGTCGATCCACACGGCCGACGGCGATCTGGAAGAGGCGTTCGCGCCCCTGTCATGCACGGTCACTCTCGAGGACGAGATCGACATCAGCCGCGGTGACATGATCGTCAAGCCGAACAATCCGCCGGGGAAGGGGCAGGACATCGAGGCGATGGTGTGTTGGTTCTCCGAGAAAAGGATGGTGCCGCGCGGCAAATACATCCTGCGCCACACCACCAAGGAGGTGAAGGCGATCGTCAAGGAGTTGAACTACAAGGTGAACATCAACACCCTGCACAAAGTCTGTGACGACGGCGAATTCGGCCTCAACGAGATCGGGCGAGTGCAGTTGCGTACCAGCGCCCCGCTGTTCTACGATTCCTACCGCAACAACCGCATCACTGGCAGCTTCATCCTTATCGACGAGCAGACCAACGAGACCGTCGCCGCCGGGATGATCGTCTAGGAGCGCTCCTCCACCAGATCCAAGGTGGAGGGATGGAACAGCTCTTCGATCTCGAGACGGCGGCTGGCCAGACCCTGCTCGTGGGAATACTGGAACAGTGCCTCCAATGCTTTGCGGTTGGGGCCGATTCCATATGCCCAGTAGTTGTTCCCCATCAGGGCGCGTGTTGATTCAAACTCCTGGCTGACCCACGGGAGGGCATCCTGATACCACGCTGCTCTCTGCAGGCGCTGATACGCCAGTTGCTTGGAGGCGGAATAGGCATCGAAAACCGCTTTTGTGAACCCAGGCCTGGCATCTGCAAGATCTCTGCGGATCGCCACCGCATGCATGATCGGGAAAATGCCTGTGTTCTTGTAGTATGCTTGTTCGGTGCCCTTAGAATCAGCGAACAGGCGGGTGACCAGCGGGTGGCCTTCGATGAAGCATTTGGGTTCGGCTGCGTGGAAGACCGCGTCTACATCACCATCCGCGAGCATCGCAGACTCATCTTTCCCATCCGGACCGCTGGTGATATCGAGCCCCTCGGGCAGTAGGCTTTCTTGTTTGGATTGGATACCGGATTCCTTGGCCGAAGAATCTTTGGAAGAGATAATCCACTTTACGTCTTCTGGTCCCACGCCGTATTCGTGCTGCAGGATGCCACGGATCCAGGTCAGCGAGGTGGAGGAGTAGCCGGCTGCCCCAATCTTTTTGCCGCGTAGATCCGCCGGTTTTGCAATCCCCCGGTCGCTGCGGATGAAGATGCTCTTGTGCCGGAAAACGCGCAAGGGGAAGACTGGGATCAGCGAGTAGTCGCGGAACCCGTCATTGGCGAAGGCGTGCATGTAGGGGGAGAGACCGATCTCGGTCACCTCGCGGGTCTGCGGCCCGCTGAACGCGTGGGTGTTCATCTCGCCAATGTTGGCGATTTCAAACTGGGAATCGCAGCCATCTACCTTCACCCGCCCGTCGATCAGGCCGGCGACACGATCCAACTTGTAGCCGGCAATCGTGATCTTGAGCCTGCCCGACCTAGCTGGTTCTGCGCCCTCAGCCCGAGCCATCGGACTCCCGGCCAATCCGAGCCCAAGCGAACCACCGCCGAGGAGGCGAATCGCTCCACGGCGCCCCATCATTGTCTCACTCGCTCTGGATTCAGTCTTCATTTTCATGGTAGCGAGGCTTGAGAGATGTAGGCGTTGCCGCAGGTCGACCGGCGGCAACGCCAGGGAGGAACTATCGGAGCC
>Ga0316197_10000830_pt1 | contig 21733 bp, 14 predicted proteins | sample OudBiesiAoxic_MG_FD_204939 | JGI IMG/M metagenome (GOLD analysis project Ga0316197, IMG submission 204939) | Coastal sediment microbial communities from Oude Bieten Haven, Netherlands - site A oxic | ecosystem: Environmental > Aquatic > Marine > Coastal > Sediment | place: Netherlands... | reverse complement strand
GCTTGAAAAATAGGGGCATTCAAGCAGGGATGCTTGGGCCACTTTCGCCGGCGACGACTCTTAAACTAGTGCCATTGTCGCTAGCCCGGATTTCTCATGCGCTCCCGGTGAATCCTTGCGATTCTCGACGAGCTACTCGTCCAGGTTTGCTTCGCGTTCGAACTGGGCTAGCAATTCTGGGAGTGCTAGTCTCCCGCGGGCAAACTTGGCGGCCTCGGTCTCGGGGAAGTCCCAGCGGCAACGGTTGTACCGGCGGAAGGCGAGCGGGATGTCCCTGGCCAGCCGGTAGCTCTCGCCGCCCCAGAACAGCGCCTGCGGGCTCAGCTCGTCGTCCGGGAAGCGCCTGATGAACTCGTCGAAACTCTCGCCCGCGCGGGTGAAATTCTCATCCTTGTGGTAGCTCTGGCCCGCGCGGAACGCCATCCGCGGGGCGTGCTGGTGGTTGGGGAATTTTTCGACGAACTGCTCGGCGACCCGGGCAGCTACCTCGTAGTTCGCGGCGAGGTAGAAGTGTTCGTTGATGCGCATCATGACGCTGGCGATGAGCGGGCTCTCGGGGTAGGTGGCGGCAAGCGAGACGTAGGCGTCGAGAGCGGCGTCGAATTCACCGGCCTGCTCGTAGCACTGGCCTAGCTTGTACTGGGCGTCCGCCGCGAGTGTGTGTTCGGGGAAGTCGCGCACGATCGTCTTGTAGGAGCCGATCGCATCCGGCCACTCCTCGAGCTCCTGGGAGAACTGGCCGAGCAGGTAGGCGACGCGTGGGGCATATTTCGGATCGGGGAAATCTTCCGAGAGTTCGCGCAGGACTTTCCGCCCGGCCTGCAAGTCAGCGGCCGCCTCGGCGTCGCGCTCGAGTGTGCGGTGGCTCTTGAAGAGTTCGAAATAGCTCTCCGCGATGTGGAACTGGGTCTGGATCGCGAGTTCCTCATCGCCGAAGATTTTGCTAAAGGCGGCGACGGCCCCGTCGGTCCCCTCGGCGATCGATCTTTCGTCTCGCAGCACCAGCTGCGAGTCCTGGCTCGCCGGTCTCTGGTCGAGGTAGGTGGCGCTGAGCCCATCGCCGAAGAACCCTTCGATCCTGCCATTTTCGCGAACCGGTTTCTGGGAGGCGAGGAGGGGGAAGGAGGCGGTGAACGAGCCGCTGTGGGTGAGCGTCTCCTCCAGCATGACGCTCTCGCTATCCCCGCTGGTGGTGGTGATCTGCACCACCGCCTGATCCCGCCCGGCGGAGATGTCGAGGTCTGCATCATCGACCCGGACGAATAGGCGTTCGCCGAGGAACAGCCTCTCGGCGGGGGTTTCGTAGTCCGGTGATGTGATTGCGAGGGTGCCGTCGGCGATCAGGTGGGCCTGGTCTTCCGCCTTCTCCTGGCGGGCCGGTTCGAGGTAGCTTGCGGTGACGGTGTCATTGCCGTTCAGGTTGAGCACTGAGATGAGCGCGCTGTCCGAAGTGGAACCGACGACATTCCCGATCAGGCGCTCGGGTGACTCGTCTGTCGCGGGGATCTCGCGTGGGCTTTCCGGGCCACCGAGCCGCATCGGGATCTGACCGATGAAGCGGCCCGCGGCGAGTGCGGGGTTCCGCTCATCTGCCAGGGTGGGGTCGGTCGGACCGTGGGCGCTGCTGATCCGGCAGGCGAGCTGGATCACCCCGCCATCGCCAGTCCCGAGCGCCACGATAACCTGCGAGCGGCTGTCCTTGGCCGAATCTGGATCGATGACTTCTACCGTGAGTGGGGCGTCGAAGGCGATGCCCTTGAGGGCGACCTCGCGCGGGGGCAGGTAGACGATCGCCGGCGCGCTTCCGCCTGGGGGTGCTGGGTCACGCTCGCTGCCCGGACCATCTGGATCTTCAGCAAGCTCGCTCCTGGTCTCGATGATGCGGATTCGCCCTTCGCTTGGCGTGAGGACGAACACGCGTTCCTCTCGCATCGATGCGTGGCCGGGAAACGTGTTCTGTAAGTCCTCATAGCGGAGGTAGATCGTGTCGCCTGGACTGACCGGCAGCGCCTCTGGATCCGTGTCAATCTGAGTCTTGAAGATGCCGGTGGTGGGGCCAGTCTCGGTGGCGGTCAGCGTGTTGGGTTTGCCATCGTTGACCTGCACCTGGACCTCGATGCTGTCTTGAGTTCCGGTGGAGTCCATGTCGAAGTCGGTGATCTCGACGGTGATGCGTTCGCCGGGGTCGATGCGCAGGAGTTCCTTGCGGATCTCATCGACGGTGCCGTTGCTAGCCCGGACGAAATCGTAAGAGATCGGCAGGATCCTAGCGTTGTAGTAGGTGGCGGTGAGCGTCTGGCTGATGGCGCGATTGCGCTGCAATCCGCCTGCGGTGACTGCGTCGATGTAGGTTCCGGTGACGCTGTCGCCCGCGGCGATCTCGAGGATGTCATTGCTGGCCAGAGCGAGCAGGTCGGCCCCGGTGGGGATGTGGGTCTTCCCCTTGCCGCTGATCTCGACGTGGCTCACCGCAATCGATTCCCCCTCGTATTCGTCGAAGGTGAATCGCAGGAAGCGGAGCTGCGTGGGCGGAATCGAGAAGCTGATTGCACCTGCCTGCTCCGTGCGATCCACGGTGACCGGGGGGACGGTCTGGAGGTCTGCGATTTCGAAATCGGCGGTGGAGAATGGGATCTGGTGGACGCCCGGACTGTTCGGGTTCTCGTGGGCGCGGGAGGCACTCAGCGTGCCCGGGCCGACGGCGAAGATAGCGAGATCATGGAGCCCGGCTTTGAGGTAGGCATCGCAGCTGAGCCCGATGCTCGCGTGGCCGCCGATCAGGATCGCCCCGGAGGATGCGTCGAGCTGGAAGCGCACTGCCCCAGCGCGCGCTTGGCGGAACTTCCCCTGCCATAGGACAGCCGACGCCCCCTCATGGTCCGGTTTTGGTGCGAATGTCAGGGTGTCCACCGGTTCTGCGCTTACGCCCGGTTGCTTCTGGACGAATTCGACGATCTGCTTCCATTCCTTGAGCTCGCCAGGTGCAGTGGGGTACACCCGCTGGACGATTGGGCCGAACTCGGTCGCTAGAGGCTCGGCGAGCTCGCTGGCGAAGGGGAACCAGAACCGGCCATCATGGCTGCCGTGCAGCTGCGTGCGCACGGCAGCGGGAGCATGGACGACAGCCGTGTCGATCTCGCGCAAGGCCTTCATGTCAATGGTGAGATATTTCGGCGAGGCGCCATCGGGCTCGCTGATCCAAGCGGTCTGCCTGTCGTGGTCGATCGCCATCAGCGGGCTGTGGCCGATCGAGGAGTCGCTGGCGAACGCCCCAGCCGGGAGCTCCCCGGTCGAGAGGCTACCCTCGAAGACGCCGGTGTGCGCGCCGGTCTCGGTGAGAATTGCGCCGACGAGATCACCGCTCGAGGCACTCACCTTAAGCGGGAGTTCGTCTTGGGCGTCGCTGAGGTTGCGGTCGTGGTCGATGACACGCAGGTAGATCGGGTTGCCGGGTTTGATCTGGCTGGCGGGGCGCACGATCGATTTGCGCTGGTCGATCTCGATCTCGGCCTCCTCCGCCACCTCGTGGGCGAGTGAGGAGGACAAGGGTTGCTCCTCCTCGCTTTCGATACGGGCGCTGGCCATGCTGAAGCTCCCATCCGAAGCGATCCGGATCCCGCTGTTGGTGGGGAGATCGAAGTTGAACTCTGCCTTAAACGCGTCCGGGTAATCGACGCTGATGTGATCTCCTCCGGTGACCTGCAGGACATTGTCTCCCGGGATCTCGTCGCCGAGGGCGGTCGGGATCTCCGCCATGAACAGGCCTTTGCCAGCCCCGCCACTGGTTAGGAAGGCCATCTCAGAATCCCCTCCGGGTTCGGTTTCGAGCAGCACCGGGATACGCGAGTGGCCGCGGCTGATGCCGAGGTCGCTGTCCTGGATCACGATCGTGAGCGCCCGCCCTGGGGTGTGCCAGCGTTTCGACTCCCTTCCGAGCCGCCCCACGGTGCGCAGGAGGTCGAGCTGGTCCATGTAGCGCCGCTCGTAGCCGTAGACCTCCGAGAGTTCGTAGAGCGCCCGGTCTGCGAGGGCGAGGTCGGGCATGCGAGTGAGCACGTTGCGGAATATCTCCCGCGCCGCATCGCGGTCGCCGCGCTTCGACGCGAGCACACCACTGAGGAAGTTCGCCCGCAGGCTCGTCAGCGGATTCGCTGTCTCGGCGAGGTTGGTGAAGATCTCCTCCGCCTTGTCGTAGATCTTCTGGGCGATGTAGGTCTCCCCTATCCCGAAGCTGGCCTCGGTCGCCTGGGGTGTCTCCGGGTAGCGGTTTTTGACACTGGTGAACTCGCTGCGCGCCACCTCGTGGCGGCCGGCCGCCGAGTAGTTTTGCGCGATGAGTAGCTGGACCCGGGCCTTGTCGATCGTGGGGATCTTCGGATCCTCACTGAACTTCACCATCCAGCTGCGCAAGATGTCCTCGACCCGCTCGTGGTTCTCCTCGCCACCTTCAGCGACATGGATCCCGGTGACGAACTCGAGGATCCCAACCGGTAGATCGAGCCGGTGGGCGTCGAATAGCTCGCGGTTCGACTCGTAGGTGCTCCTGGCAAGTTCGAGATCGCCCAGTCGCAGGTGGAGACCGATCTGGAGCAGCGGGGCGATCGGGCTGTCGGAGTCGATATCGAAACCGAGCGTTCCCATCTTGGCGTAGGCCTTGCGGATCGCGCCGCGCGCCTTGTCCTTGCGACCCTTGTCGACCTCGGTGATCTGTTCGAGCATGGCGGAGATCAGGATCGTGGCCTCGGGAAAATCGCCGCGCGCCATGAGAGATTGGGCGTGCGGCCAGACCCGGTCCCACGCGTGGCTGGAACGATCGATGCCGTCGAGGGCACCCTGGTAGGCGAGCAGCCGTCCGGTGCTCGTAGGAGCCGGATCGAGTGCGAGCAGCGAGAGCGTGGCGGAGGCGCTGGTGCGACCGATGCGCAGTGTCTCGACTCCTCTGTAGATCCGCCGGCGTTGATCGTCATTGAGGTCTTTGTTAGAGCCAGCGCTATCGAGCCATGATTGTGCCGGCCACTCGCCCGCATGCCACTCGCGGAACGGCCGCCCATCTTGGCGGCGGCGCGCCTGCTGGAGCGTGGTCTCAAAAGCCGCGAGGTCACCGGCTTTGAAATAGAGGTCTGCGAGCCAGCAAGAATAGGCGCCGTGATGATCGCTATCGGGGGCGATGAGTTTCTCGAGGAATGCTCCGCGCTGGGCCTCGGGGAGGACCTGGTGAAGTTTCCCCGCGCAGTTCTGCGACTCGTGGTGGTTCCGGTCGACCGCGATGCGCGCCTGCCAGTAGGCACGTGCCTCCGATTCGAGCCCGAGCTTGAACAGGCGCTCGCCGATCTCGCCAGCGTAGTCGAGGCTCGGGGAGGGTTGGGCGGCCGTGATCCATGCGTGGGCCTGCTTTGCCATCGGCTTGTCCTTGGTAACCTCGGCCGCTCTGAGGAGGTTTCGCCAGGTGTAGTGATCGGCCACGGGCTCGATCTGGAGCATGTGTGTGGCGGCCGCTGCCGGATCTCCGTAGTGGGCGGCGGCCTCTAGCCAGCGAGCGGCATGGTCGTGGTCGGTGCGATTGAGCCTGGCGGCCTGTTCGAAGTAGGGGATGGATTTGGCGCGTTCACGTTCGCGGCTGTTGTGGCGCCAGCTCTTGCCCTGTCGGGCGAGGACAGCAGATTTTTGTCCGAGAGTTAGTTTTTGCCGCAGCAGCCAGTCCCTGGCGCTCCGCCCGTGCTGGTGATCCCGTTCGCCCTCGATCCAATTCCTTGTGAACTCGTCGTTGCTGAATGCCTTCCACTGCTGGCGCGCCTCGTTGGCTCTTGCCTTGAGTTCCTTGTTGCGGATCGCCCGGTCCGCCCAGCTGGCGAGGATGCCGCGGTAGTTTTTCAATTCGATGTGCTTCCTGGCGCTCGAGAGAAAGCGTCCGAGATCGGCCTGGAACTCTGCCTCATTGCTGGAGGATTCGAGCAGCCAACCGAGGGCGTGGGTGAGGTGCCCCTCGTCCGTCGGATGCTCGAACAACAGCTCGCGCACCACGGCCTTGGCCCGCGGGGTTTCCTTGAGGCGATCCCGGTAGACATCGAAGGCCAAGGCCCACCGCAGCCGCCAGGCGTCATCGGTAGCGTTTTTCGCAATCGCGCTCTTGAGGATTCTCTCGCTGCGCGCGTGATCCTCTGACCAGCTGACGAACTGGCTCGGCAAGTTCGAGTTGCCAACATTGGTCGGGAGCAATCTCGAGACGATTTCGATCGCCTTGTCGGTTTGCTTTGCCCCATGGAACGCGTAGGCGAGCTGCGCCATCGTGGTGTAGCGAAGCGGGTCATCAGGAAACTGCCTCAGGTGCTTGCTGACCAGTGGCAGCCAGTTGCTGGGATCCGCCTCGGTGTGGGCATGGGCATCGATGAGCCTGCGGCTGGTCTCGGCAGATGGGCGGAGTGTTAGGGAGCTTTTGAAGTGCGCGATGGCGTTCCCGTAGTCCTCTTCTGCCCCATAGTTCTCGGCGATGAGGAAATGCAAATCGGGCTCGCGCTGTTTTCCGATTGGTAGGTTCTTGCCGAGGATGCGCTTGGCGATCGAATTGCTGAGCGTCCAATTCTGGTAGCGCCGTGCAGCGTGGGCGCCTTGCCAGCCGAGCTCGGCCGCCGGGCGGGGCTCGAGCTGGTCGATCAGTCCGTCCGCGATGCCAGCGATCGCCTCGTGGGCAACCTGCTGGTTGATCTCGAGGAAGAGCTCGACGGCATACAGTGCGTCGCCGCTGGCGTTGGCGCTGCCGAGCCGCGCCCAGACATTCTGATAGGATTGGGCGGCCTGCAGCCGGTTGCCGCTGCGCTCGAGGGCGGCGGCCAATAGGCGTTCGGCCTCCGCTGATTCCGCAGCTTGCGGGTGGCGATTGAGGAATTGCCTGGCACCCGCGATCAGCTTCGCATCCCTCGATGTGATCTGGTAGGCAGCGAGGAGCTTCAGGACGACCTCTTTGTGGCGCGGGTGGGCAGGCTGGGCGCTGGCGAATTTTTCTGCGGTGCGAATCAGGCCGAACACCTGTCCGCCGCTCTCGTAGCGGGCGATCAGCGCAAGCATTGCCTCCGCTCCGTCCTTGGTGGTCGGGAGTGTCTTTTCGACTTCGGCCTCGAGGTCTGAAGTGGACGGTTTTGGTGTGGCGGAGTCCTGGGCATGGAGTGACGCGATCAGAATGGCGAGGATGATGGCGGCACGCATTCAGAGAAGATGGGCGTTGGAACCGGGGGCGTCAATTGCCTTAACAGCCTGCACCGCTGTGCGTGCGCAAGGTCGTTCTACTACCTGCCGCACGCTGTCCATTCAATTCTGGAGCCGCCGTCGCCTACTCGGACTCAAGCGTCCGGTCGATGATCTCTGTGTTTTTCGATCCCTTGAGGTGGCATTCGAAAAACGTCCGCACGAGGCGCTGGACCTCATCGCTGGAATTGCCAAAATCCCCGTGCCCGCCACCATCGATGGTGATGAGGTTCGAGCGCACTCCCGCGGCGACAAGTTTCTGATGGAGATCCACCGATTGTGCGAAGGGGACGAGTTCATCGGCGGTGCCGTGGACGATCAGAGCCGGCGCGTCGTCCCCAGTGACATGGGTCAGTGGCGAAGCGCTGCGTGCCCGATCCGGGTTCTTCTGAAGCATCCCGCCGACGAGGAGCGATTCCGGTGAGCCGGCGGCATTGTGTGCGATCTTGCTCGGGTGATCCCCCATCGTCAGCAGATCGCTGGGGCCAAAAAAATCCACGACGCAAGCGACACGGCTCTCCTGGTCAAGGTGGTTCCCGACGCGTCCCTCGAGCCCATCGATCTCGCCGCTGACCCCGAGCATCGACGCGAGGTGCCCACCGGCCGAGCTGCCCCACACGCCGATCCGCCCCGGGTCGAGATTGTATTTGGCGGCGTTGGCTCGGATCCACCGGATCGCGGCCTTGCAGTCGTGGATCTGTGCCGGCCAGGTGGCGTCTCCGCTCAGCCGGTAGCCGATCGATACACCGGCGAATTCGCCGCCCGCCACGAATGGGGCGAGGCGCCCGATGCCCGTGGATTTGTCTCCCTGCCGCCAGCCCCCGCCGTGGATGAAAGCGATGACCGGCAGCGGATTCTGGCTCGAACGCTCTTTTGGCAGGAGGAGATCCAGCTTCTGGCGCGCATGGCCGTCGTGCGCGTAGCCCAAATCTTTGCGGCTGATCGTCCCCGGCGGCGTGGGCTTGACCCAGTCACGGCTACGGAGACGGTTGCGGTTGCGATTGCGGAATGCCGCGTCCTCTGCGGGCGAGAGCCAACCATCGGCGTCCTGGTCCGCTTTTTCGAAGTTCTTGCGTGCCGGCTCCGGTAGCTCATCGCGGCTGAGCTTGCCGTCCTGGTTCTTATCCCAGCGCTCGAATGGCGACCGCTCTTGCGCGATAGCGAGTGAGCCTGTGGTGAGCAGGACGATGGACGCAACTAGCTTCATGCTAGATGGAACCACGGCGAGTCGCAATGGTTGCGCCGACTGACCCCGACCCCGCCGCACGAGAACACTAGCGGGTGACCTGCAAGTTTCCCTAGAACGGGATATCGTCTTCGTCGTCGATACTGGTGTCGAACTGGGCACCGTCATTGCTCCGGCTGCCACTGTCACCGCCACTGTCACCGCCACTGTCACCGCCACTGTCGGCACTAGGGCGCGCTGGTGGCGGTGGGGAACTCGATGCCTGTTGGTATCCGCCGCCACCCCCTCCGTCGCCGCTGCCGCCGCCACCACCATCTTTAGGGCTGCCGAGGAACTGCATGTTCTCTCCGACCACACGGAGCTTGCTGCGCTTCTGCCCGCTGGTCTTGTCCTCCCAGCTGTCGAGCTGGAGGCGGCCTTCAATGAATACCGGCCGCCCCTTGCTGAGGTACTGTTGGGCGAGCTCGGCCTGACGCCCCCAGAGGACGACATCGACGAAGGTCGTCTCTTCGCGCTTTTCGCCGTTCTCGAGTGTGAAGTAACGGTTGATCGCGAGACCGATGTCCGCGACCGCGCTGCCTTTCGGCGTGTAGCGCACCTCCGGGTCACGGGTCAGGTTGCCGATGAGCATTACCTTGTTGACGGAGGCCATGGTGCAGAGAGTCGGGTTGAGGGAGCTAGGGGCGGCTTAGTCGCGGCTCGGTCGCGGATTAGTCGGCCAGGCGCTGGAAGTGCTGGAGGTGCACTGCGGTGTTGAGCTTGAGTGCCGTGCGGACCTTTTCGAGGGCGCTCGGCTCGGCTTTGAAAATGTAGTTCACATAGTGGCCACTGGCGAGATGGCGGGCATTGAAGGAGAAATCGCGGCGGCCGAGCTGGTCGATCTCTTCGAGCTGGGCTCCCTGATTCTCGATCTCTTTGCCGACTAGTTGGACAAGTTCGTCCACTTTGTCTTCGTGGCCAGTGGTGTTGAGGGCGATGACGCCTTCGTATTTATTCTTACTCATGATTGTTTTTGATCCGGTTCGGATTCGGGGTCTGCGGTGGGCGCGTGGGCTTCTGGTTTGGCAGGCTTTATTGCTTCTGCCGCTGCATTGAAGACCGTCATGGCATCCTGCAGCCCGTTGTCGCGAATGTGGCAGGTAGCTAATACGGCCCGATCGACCGCTTTTTCAAGCTCGGATCGCTCAGATTTAGAAAATTTTCCCAATACGTGATCGACCATCGCGCCTGGTAGGTCCACATTCCCGATGCCGACGCGGAGTCTGGGGAACGCGTCGGTGCCGAGATGCTGGATGATGGATTTCATGCCGTTGTGGCCACCCGCTGAGCCTTTCCCGCGGATCCGCAGGCGCCCCAGCGGGAGGGCGATGTCATCATAGATCACGAGGATTTCGGCCGGTTCAATGCGGTAGAAATGGGCGATTCTGGCAACCGCCTCGCCACTCAGATTCATGAAGGTCTGAGGCTTGGCGAGGTATTTTCCCTGCCCGAATCGGGCGACATCTGCCACCCAGCGCTTGGAGTGCTCGAACGGCTCACCGGCGTCGGCGGCGAGCTTCTCGACCACGAGGAAGCCGACGTTGTGGCGCGTATTGGCGTAGTCCGGACCGGGGTTGCCGAGCCCGACAACAAGACGCAGGGGCGTGTCGCCTGTCCCTGGCGTGCTGGGCGCGTCGGATTGGTCGTCGCGGCCTGGGTCTGCGGGCCGGGCGCTCATCGCTAGGGTTAGCCAGCGTCGCCTTCAGCGGCCTTATTGTCGGCCGGGGCAGCGGCTTCGGCGGAAGCAGCTGCAGAGGCAGCCGCAGCCTCGTCGTCGGCGGCTTGGTCAGCGGCGCTGACGCGCGGCTCGCTGATGAGGACCACAATGACGTCTGACTCGAGGGTCGGAAGCACCCCGTCCGGGAAGGCAAGATCACCGATCTGGAGGGTGTCGCTCAGCTCGAGCTCACCGATATCGACCTCGATTGAGTCGGGGAGGTTGGAAGGCAGGCAGTGGACCTCGATCTCGTGGTGCTGCTGCTCGATGACGCCGCCAGCCTTGACCCCCGGGGCCTCGCCGGTGAGGTGGATCGGCACGTTGGCGTGGATCTCGGTGTCCTCGCGCACAGCATTGAAATCGATGTGCAGGATCTGGTTGTTGATCGGGTGCTGCTGGATATCCTGGACGAGGGCGAGTTTCTGAGCCTCTTTCGCGCCCTCGATCTTGAGGTCGACCAAGAAGTTTTCAGAGGCGCTGGCACGCAGGATCTCGCCGAACTTCTTCGCATCGACCTGGATCGGGTATTCGTCCTGGCGGGCACCGTAGATCACGCCGGGGATGAGACCTGCGCGGCGGCTGCGCCTGGCGGCGGCGGTCCCGGAGGTGGTGCGTTTCTGGGCGTTGAGAGTGACGTGCTTCGACATGGCTGGCTGCGGGACGGTGGTTCTTAAACGAAAGAAGAAGTAGTTAGGATAGGTGAAGCAGTCTGGCGACCGCTGACCCCCGCACGGGCGATTGAATTTTACCTGGGCAGAGGGCGGGGATTATAGGCTTCCTAGATGACGATGTCAAAAAGAGATGTGACCGACTCGTCGTTGTGGATTCTGGAGATCCCGTCAGCCAGCAGGCCAGCGATATTGAGAGCCGTCACTTTCGGGCCGGTGGCAAATGGCGTACTGTTGGTGGTGATCAGCTCCTCGATCTCCGAATTCGCGAGTCGCTGCTGGCCGATCTCGCCGAGGACGCCGTGGGAGACACCGGCAAGAATGCGTTTGGCACCGCGCTCGCGCAGGATCTCCGAGGCCGCGCAGAGCGTCCCGGCCGTCTCGGTCATGTCATCGACGAGCAGCACGTTGTGCCCCTCGACATCGCCGATGACATTGATCGCCTCGACCTTCGTGGCTGAGATCCGGCGTTTGGCGACGATTGCTAGAGGTGCGTCGAGCGCCTTGGCGTAAGCGTCGGACATCTTCAGGCCGCCGACGTCGGGTGAGACGACGACGAGGTTATCTAGTTCTGTCTTCTCCCGCAAGTACTTGATCAGCACCGGCGCGGCCCAGAGGTGGTCGACCGGGATGTCGAAGAACCCTTGGATCTGGCCGGCGTGGAGATCCATGGTGAGGATCCGGTTGGCGCCGGCGGCGGTGAGCAGGTTGGCGACCAGCTTGGCGGTGATTGGGACCCGCGGCTTGTCTTTCCGATCCTGGCGGGCGTAGCCGTAGAACGGGATGACGGCGGTGATGCGCTCGGCACTCGCGCGGCGCGCAGCATCGATCATGATCAGCAGCTCCATCAGGTTGTGGTTCGTCGGAGGACACGTCGGCTGGATCATAAAGACGTCGTGACCGCGGATGTTCTCGTTGATCTGGACGAAGGATTCGCCATCGGGGAAACTCTTGACGTCCGCATCGCAGAGGGGCTGGCCGAGCTCATCCGCGATCGCGGCGGCGAGCTTCGGGTGACCGGAGCCTGAGATGATCTTGAAGTTGTTTGAGGATACGGAGGTCATACGATCGAGGCCGCTTCGGGCAGGCATGCGGGCGGGTGAGGTTGGTTTCAGGGCTCGGGCGAATGGAACAGTGAATGTCGCTGGGGTGCAACCACCAATCCGAATTCAACTATTCTAGAGTTTGTGGTAGGTAGTTTGGCTTGAACGGGTGTGGGTTTCACGCTAGGATGGCCACCCCTTTTACCGGCTTTCGAGCTGGGCGGGGTGCTGATTTCTTCTCCAATTCCCTCAAGCATGGCCAATAGCGATCCAAGCCCCAAGACCGAGCCGCGTGCAGATCAGCCCGCTGAGAACCCTAGTAAGGAACCGTTCTCGCTGCTGGCCTGGATCCGCAACAACCCGATCGAGACGGCCCTGTTCGCCGGGATCCTTGGCGTGCTCCTGTATTTCTACGGGATCAAGCCATACTACGGAAACGTGCGGGAACTATCGCCGATCCAGTGGATGTGGAACGTCTGTGGCAAGCCGGACTTCGATTACATGCACGGTCGCCTGATCCCGCTGATCATTGCCGGCCTAATCTGGTACCGCTGGCCGCAACTGAAGGCGGCGGAGAAGGGCTCAGAGCGCTGGGGTCTGGTGATCGCCATCATCGGGATCCTGTTTTTCATCGTTGCCGCCCGCGTCGTGCAGGCTCGCATCGCGGCGGGGTCTTTGCCGATTGTTGCCTTCGGGCTGATTGCTTACATCTGGGGGCGGCACGTGGCGAGATATCTGTTCTTCCCGTGCTGCCTGATCTATTTCGCGATCCCGATGCCGGGATTGATGCAGGCGACCAACAACCTCCAAATCTTTTCGACTGAGACTGCGGCTTTCGTCGGCGGGCTATTCGGCATCGAGCTGCACTCGGCCGGCTCGCAGATCCACTCGGTACCGGCGGACAGGTGGCAGTTCGAAGTCGATACCGGCTGTAGCGGTATCCGTTCGCTGGTGGCGCTAACATTGATCGCAGCGATCTATGGGCACCTGACGCAAGATCGGCTGTGGAAGAAGATCGTCTTGATAGTGGCAGCGCTGCCGCTTGCGGTGCTGGCGAATGCCGGGCGGGTGACGACGATCGTTCTCATCGCGGAGTTCATCAACGCGAAGTTCGCTAGCTCGACCTGGCACAACTGGTCGGGCTTCATCTTCTTCCTAGCATTCGGGCTGAGTGGGCTGCTGCTGCTCAGCATGCTGATCAATGGCGGGTTCACGAAACGGAAGCGCAAGAGTGTGCGCACGAGAGTTGTCGAAAAGCGGGCTGCCGGGTGAGGCGCAAGAACATTCGAAGCAGCCGAAATCCACCTCAACCACGCACCCACCCACCATGTTACGCAATCGCCTCATCATCTCCTTCGTCCTCGTTCTGGTCGGGCTCGGCTCGATCCTGCTGTTGCCGAAATCGTACGGCCTGAAAGATGCTGCGGTCTTTGATGCCTTGCCGGTCGGGGTGGGAGAGTGGGTGGGGCAATACCGTGCTCCGGGGAAGAAGGAGAAGGATGAATTGGACAAGGCGACCGTATTCCGCAAACGCTTCTATTACCGCGAGTCGCCGGACCACGCCCTGAAGGCGGACACGATCGACGTGACGATGGTGCAGTCTGGGGATGACATGAACAACAGTATCCACCGCCCGGAGCGTTGCCTGAAAGCGCAGGGTTACCACAAGATCGAGCCCACCACGGTGAAGATCGAGGTCGGTGGGAGGAGCTTGAAGGTGACGCGGCTGCGCTTCGTGCAGACGCTGCCTGACGGGACCGAGCTCCCGGCGCTCATGTATTACTGGTTCGTCGGCGCCGACCACGTCACCAATAGCCACTACGAGCGGACGCTCTACGACATCAAGCACCGGCTCCTAGAGGGGACCAACCAGCGCTGGGCCTACATCTCGCTGCTGTCTCAGTTCGGTCCGGGCTGGGGTCAGAAGGGGGCGGAGGGCCTGGCGCCGAACACCGAGGAGCAGACTGATGCCTACATGCAGGATTTCATCCGGCGCACCTTCTTCCAGATCCACAAGGCCGATGAGATCAAGGGCTGGGAAGACATGGCCAAGGCTGGCCAGCCCTTGCCCCAGATCACTCTGACGCCTTGATCGAATCCCAGGCCGCGTCCATCTCGGCCAGCGTCGATCCGGCTAGCTGCTTGCCGTTTGCGGCGAAGTGTCTTTCGACCCCGCAGAACCGGCGCGCGAACTTCGCATTGGCGTCGGCGAGCGCCGCCTCCGGATCGACCTTGAGCTTGCGCGAAAGGTTGACGACGGCAAAGAGGAGGTCGCCGATTTCGTCCGCGATCGCCCCGGGGTTCCCCTCGGACATGGCTGCGGTCACCTCGTCGAGCTCCTCGCGGACCTTGGGCAAGACCTGCTCTGGCAGATCCCAATCGAATCCGATCTTGGCCGCCTTCTTCTGCATCTCCTTCGCTCGCATCAGCGCTGGCATGCCCACCGGAACACCGTCGAGCGCGCTCGGCGGCACGGCCGCATCTCCCGCTGCCGCCTTCTCCGATAGCTTGATCTCGTCCCACTGGGCGAGGACCGCTTCGGTGTCGGCGGCATCGCTGTCTCCGAAGACGTGCGGGTGACGGCGAACCAACTTGTCGGCGATCCCGCTTGCGACGTCGTCGAGGTCGAAATCGCCAGCCTCGCTGGCAATCTGGGCGTGCATGACCGCCTGGAGCATCAGGTCGCCGAGCTCCTCGCACATGTGTGGGCGGTCGCCAGATCGGATCGCGTCGGCGGCCTCGTAAGCTTCCTCGAGCAGGTTGGGGATGAGCGATTCGTGGGTTTGTTCGATGTCCCACGGGCAACCGTCGGGAGCACGCAGGCGGCGGACGATCTCGCGCAAACGGGGTAGGGCTAGCTTCGGGTCGGTTTCGTCGTAGGCGACTGGAGTTGGCATGGGGAAGAGGAAGGCACAGATGGCGCCGATGCACCAGATCGAATCTCCAGCCCCACCCAAAATTGCGTGGTCTCCGGCTCGGGCAGGGAAAGCTGGGACTCAAGCCGTCGATGGCTGCCCTAGACGAACGCCGCTCGGGCTAGTTCTTCTCCCTATCGGCGTCATCTCCAGGATCTACCTTCGACCCATCGTCTGCTGGCGGGTCTTCGGCATCAATTTCGTCTGGATCCTTATCCTCAGAATCGTCCGAACCCGGTTCTGTCGAAGGTGCGGGCGGGAGCGACGAGCTGGGGAGCGGGGCGAGCGGCGGGAGTTGGAATCCTTCTGGCTCAGAGTTAGGATCGAGCTGCGCGTCCTCGCCCGCCCCGTCCGATTCCTCCGCTGGCGGCGCGGCAGTGATCGGGCTCTCCGCCGCGTCCTTGTCCCCGCTTTCCGCTTCCGTCTCTCCGGGTTCGTGCAGATCCGATGTGTTGGCGATCCTGTCCTGCAGGTCCTCTGCGACACGCTCGGCGATCTCCCCTTGGCCGCGGTGGAAGCGCAGGACGGTGTGGAGCTTGCTATGCCGGTTGTGGATGACGATGCCCTCGCTGATGAACCGTGACTCGTGCGTCGCGAGTGCGCCGCCTAGATCGATCGCTTCGATGAAGCGCCGGAACTTGCGGCTCCCGGCGAAGAACAGCTTGTCGTCTTGCCCGCGGATGGCGATGAGTTCGCCGAACAGGTTGCGGCAGATCTGCCCGCTGTTGCGGGTCTTGCCGGTGACGCAGTGAATGCACCAGTCGACGTGGTACTTCTCGCCGCCGAACTCGGTCTGCAGCAGTGCTTCGGCATCCGGGCTAGGTTTGGCGGGGAGGCTTTTTGGCTTCCCATCGCGGTCGCCCGCCGGGACGCGGAGTTTTTTCCAGATCAGCCAGAGGATTGCCCGGATCGAACGCGTGACGCGAGGGGTGAGGTAGACGAACAGCGCCAGCGCTGCGGCGAACACCAGGAATGCGACCGCCGGGTAGTGGATGAGGAGCATGAAGCCCCCGATCACTAACAGATCCTCTGCGACGCTGGCGCCGATGTTGGAGAATGGTTCCGGAGAGGTGTTGATCGCCAGCCGTGTGCTCGCTTTGACCCCGTGTGTCAGTAGGCTGCCCGCCAGTGCTAACATGGCGACAAATACCTGCGAGACCGCGCCGGCGTCGGGGCCGAGCGAGGTGAGGGCAAGCAGGACGCCGCCTGCCGGTTTGAGGAAGGTGTGGATCGAGTCCCACAGCGAGTCCAGCCACGGGATCTTGTCGATGATGAACTGAACGATGAACAGCCCGAGCGCGACGGCGATGACTGCCGGGTGACCGAATCCGTCGAGGGCGCCAGCCAGGCCAGCATCCTGGAACCAGCCGAGCTTGACCGCCAGCCCGGTGAGAAAGATTGTCAGGTAGAGATTGATTCCGGCGAGCATCGCCAGGCCGAGCGCGACGCCGAGTGTTCCTAGTAGATCCATGATAGGGAATAATACACCATCTGCCCGCAGGGGGCACCTGCTTCCTTGATGTGCGCCCGCCGGGGGCTAGGGTAGGGGCTAGCGGATGCCTGCGAAAAAGAACAAGGTCGATACCGACAGCCTGAGCGGGCCAGCACTCGTCAAAGAGGTCTGTCGCCAGATCCGCCTCGCCAGGAGCCACTGGGATGCCCACCGCAACGGGGCCTGCCGGCGCGAGCGTGACAAGGCGATCACCCTCTACGAGAGGCTCGGCAAGGACGAGCGCGAGAAGGTGCCGCAGGTGTTGCGCGTGTGGCTGCGCTACCGCAGCGAGAAATACTTTGGCGAAGGGCGGACGAAACCTGGCCGGGGGAGGCGCGGCGATTAGGCCTCGCGGCTCCGGGTCAGCATGATCTGGTTGCCCTCCGGGTCGATGCACATCGCCAGGTGCGGCGGCTCGCCGTCCTCCGGTTCCGGATCCCGCGGGCATTCGCCACCGGCCGCCTTCACGGCTGCGGCGCCTTCGACGACGTCCGCGATCTGGAACGTCAGCCCCGTCCAGGTCTTCTTGCCCTCTCCGCCGCCGTGGATCGAGATCAGGCCACCGGCAATCTCCAGCTCGGTGATGTGCGGGTTCTGCCGGGCGACGCTGGCCCCGAATAGCCCGGTGTAGAACGCGATCGCCCGATCGACGTCGGCGGCCCAGATGGTGTATTTGAGTTTCTCGACATGCATATTGGTTGGAGTGTTAGATATTGAGGTAGGCAGATAGCCCCTGCAGCCCGCCCTCGCGTCCGAACCCGGACTCTTTGTATCCGCCGAATGGGCTCGCGGGGTCGAACTTGTTGAAGGTGTTTGCCCAGATGACACCAGCTTTGAGCTGCTTGGCCATGGCGAAAATCTTGCTGCCCTTGTCAGTCCAGACCCCGGCGCTCAGTCCGTAGCAGGTGTTGTTGGCGCGCTCGATCGCCTCGTCCGGGGTGCGGAATGTCATCACGCTAAGCACCGGGCCGAAGATCTCCTCGCGCGCAATCCGGTGGCTGGCCGTGACACCGGTGAAGAAGCTTGGCGGGAACCAGAACCCGTCGTCGGGCAGGTCGCAGTCCGCCTGGATGAGCTCGGCGCCCTCCTGGATTCCCGAATCCACCAGTTCGCGGATCCGCGCCAGCTGCCGTTTGGAATTGATCGCACCGATGTCGGTGTTCTTGTCCAAGGGGTCGCCGACGCGCAGCGTCTGGATACGGTCGCGCAGGCGCCGGATGAGCTCGCCGTAGATCGACTCCTGCACGAGCAGCCGCGAGCCCGCGCAGCAGACCTGGCCCTGGTTGAAGTAGATCGCGTTGATGACCCCCTCGATCGCCTGGTCGAGCGGGGCGTCGGCCATGACGATGTTGGCGGCCTTGCCGCCGAGCTCTAGCGTGAGGCGTTTGCGCGAGCCTGCGGTCGATCTAGCGATCTGCTTCCCCACCTCGGTCGAACCGGTGAAGGCGATCTTGTCGACCCCCGGGTGCTCTACTAGCGCCTTGCCGGTCGCGGCTGCACCAGTGACGATGTTGACGACGCCGTCGGGCAGGCCCGCCTCCTGGAAGATCTCCGCCAGGTGCATGGCGGTGACGGAGCTGGTCTCTGCAGGCTTGAGGACGACGGTGTTGCCGCAGGCGAGCGCAGGCGCGATCTTCCATGCCGCCATCAGCAGCGGAAAATTCCATGGGATGATCTGCCCGCAGACCCCGACGGGTTGAGGTCGGCGACCGGGGAAGGCATACTCCAGCTTGTCGGCCCATCCAGCGTAGTAGAAGAAGTGGGCGGCGACCAGCGGCAGGTCGATATCGCGGCTCTCCCTGATCGGCTTGCCCCCGTCCATCGTCTCGAGGATCGCGAGCTCGCGCGATCGCTCCTGGATCATGCGCGCGATGCGGAACAGGTACTTCGAGCGTTCGCCTGCCGGGAGCTTCCCCCAGGGGCCGCCCAGTGCTTTGCGCGCAGCTTTGACCGCGCGGTCGATATCTTTCGTCCCCCCCTCCGCGATCCGGGAGTGGGCCTTGCCGGTGGCTGGGTTGATCGAGCGAAAATATTTTTCACTGTGCGGTGCCACCATCTTGCCGCCGATGAAGAGCTCGTACTGTTTGCGCAGCGGGACAGGCGTGGTCTCAGGGGCGGGGGAGTAGTCCCAGGCCGAACCGCTGAAATCGAGGGACGGCACGGCCCGCGAAATGGCTTTCTTTGCCTGCCGCGGACCGGACGAACCCGGGCGACGGCGTGTGCTTGAGCGTTTTGCCATAGGGGGCGAATCCTAGCCGCCCAGCGGCAGCTGCGCAAGAATCGCTGGAAAAAACGTTTCCATGATCTGGGGAGAAAATCGCGCCATCGTCTCCGTCTTGGCGGGAACGGGAACGGGAACGGGAACGGTCGGCCCGGGCTGCCATTCCGAATCTTGTTTTGCTGGCCTGGGCAATAGGCTAGCCTCTCCGAGATGAAATCGATCTCTAGCTACCGCCGGTTGGGGGGCTTGCCTTCCCTCCTCTGTTCGATCCTGATAGCGGCAGCTCCCTGCGCGAACTCGTCTGGCCTGCTCGAGTTGGAAGCTGGTTCGAACCTTGTCCTGCTCGGTGGTGGTTTGGGATCGCGGATGACGCAGTATGGATTCTTTGAGGTCGAGGCCCAGTGGCGCCATGCCGGCGATCAATTGACGGTCCGCAACCTTTGCGACGACGGCGATACGCCCGGGTTCAGACCCCATTCGGCACGCCCGTCACCCTGGGCGTTCCCCGGGGCTGATAAATACTACCCGCCACGATCAGAGGCCAAAGACCGCTGGGGGTCTGGGCATACCGGCACCGGGAGCATGCCGAGCCCAGATGAGTGGCTCACACGGCTCGAGGCGGATGCGATCGTCGCCTTTTTCGGCTACAGCGAGTCGTTCGGCGGCGTCGAGGGGCTGGCATCATTCCGCTCCGAGCTAGGCGACTTCGTCCGCCATACACGTGCGCAGAAATACAACGGGGAGTCGGCGCCCCAGCTCGTCCTCGTCTCGCCGATCGCATTCGAAGATCTGTCGTCGCTCCACGGCACGCCGGATGGCGTCGTCGAGAACGCGAACCTCGCCCTCTACACGGCTGCGATCGAGAAAGTGGCGTCCGATCTCCAGGTCCCATTTGTGAATCTGTATGCCCCGAGCCAGCGCTGGTTCGACCGTCATGAGGAGCCGCTCACGCGCGACGGCTGCAGTCTCACCGAGGCTGGCTATGCCCTGCTAGCCCCGCTGCTCGCCGATGCGCTATTCGGCGAGAGCAAGGGCTCCGCGCCTGCGACCCTGCTCGCCGCTGTGAGAGAGAAGAACTGGATATGGCATCATTATTACAAGATCCCCAATGGCGTACATGTCTACGGGCGTCGGCACCGCCCGTTTGGTCCGGTGAACTACCCGGCCGAGCTGAGGAAGCTGGCGCAGATGACCGCCAACCGCGACCGGGCGATCTGGGCGCTGCTCGAGGGGGAGAGCTTCGATCTTGCCGCCGCAGATGCGCGGACGGAAGCCCTGCCGGAGATCGAGAGCAATTACCGGCCGCGCACTGCGGATGGGAACCCCCGCTACCTCTACGGAGAGGAGGCGCTCGCCACCTTCGAGTTGGCAGACGGGTATGAGATCGGCTTGTTCGCATCGGAGAAGGAGTTCGAACATCTGGCCAATCCCGTGCAGATGGCATTCGACAATCGCGGGCGGCTGTGGGTGGCGACGATGCCGACCTACCCTCACTATCGTCCAGGGGACCCGAAGCCGGACGACAAACTGATCATCCTCGAGGACACAGATGGCGATGGTCGCGCCGACAAGGAGACGATCTTCGCTCGGGGTCTGCATCTCCCGACCGGCTTCGAACTGGCGCCCGACGGCGTCTACGTCGCCCAGGGATCGAACCTGGTCCTGCTGCGGGACAGTGATGGGGATGACCGCGCCGACATCACCGAGCTGGTCCTGAGTGGATTCGACGACCACGACACCCACCACGTGATCAGCGCGTTTTGCGCGGATCCGTCCGGCGCGATCTACATGGGGGAGGGGACATTCTTGCACAGCAATGTCGAGACCGCCTACGGGACGCTGCGCAGTTCCAATGGCGGATTCTTCCGTTTTGATCCGCGGCGGCGCCATCTCGAGCGCAGCGCCCGACTATCGATCCCCAACCCGTGGGGCACGGCGGTCGATCGCTGGGGGCAGACCTTCTTCACCGACACATCCGACCCGAACACCCGCTGGTTGCACCAGGGATCCGTGGCCGTGCCCTACGGGTCGTTTGCCCCACTCCCACCCAACCTCATCGAGAGCGAGCACCGGGTGCGGCCGACTTCTGGTTTGGAGTTCGTCTCGAGCAGGCATTTTCCAGACGAGGTTCAGGGAGACATGTTGATCAACAACACGATCGGATTCCTCGGCACCAAACAGCACACACTTGAGGATGATGGCACCGGCTACCGCAGCAGGCACCGGCAAGATCTGCTGAGGTGTTCCGATGGCAACTTCCGCCCGGTGGACATGGAGTTCGCCCCCGATGGGTCGCTGTATCTCCTCGATTGGCACAACGTCCTGGTCGGCCACATGCAACACAGCGCGCGCGACCCACTGCGCGACCACGTGCACGGTCGGGTCTACCGGATCACTTACCCGGGCCGCCCGTTGGTGAAGGCACCGAAGATCGACGGGGCGACGCTCGCTGAACTCCTAGACAACTTGCGGCTCCCCGAAGACCGCGCCCGCTACCGGACTCGGCGCGAACTCCGCGGGCGCCCGGCAAACGAAGTGCGCGCAGCGATCGGCGTCTGGATCGAGCAGCTCGACCCAGACGACCCGAAGTTCGATCACCACCTCCTCGAGGCGCTGTGGGTGACATGGGGTCTGGATCACATTGATGCTCCACTGCTGCGCCGTTTGCTGGGCTCGAAGGACTACCATGTCCGGGCGGCGGCGGTCCACGTCTTGAGATATTCCGGCCACCAGGTTCCGGATCAGGCGGCGCTACTGGCAAAGTCGGCGGCCGACGAACACGGCAGAGTGAGGCTGGAGGCGATCGCCGCAGCGACGTGGTTGCCACCTGGCGAGGGCGCGCCGATCATCAGGATCGCCGCTGGGCATGAGGTGGACGAGTGGATCCGCCCGCTCGTCGAAACTGCTGAGAGCCTGTTGGCAGGCGAGGGCGTCGCGGCGGTCACCTGGTCGCCACCGGAGACCACGCTGCAGGGGGAGGCTAGAGATCTATTCTTGAAAGGCGCTGAGGTCTATCGCCGCGAAGGCCACTGCATCACTTGCCACCAGGAGGATGGGAAGGGGTTGCCGGCGGCGCAGTTTCCGCCCCTCGCTGGCACCCGATGGGTGCAGGGTGATGAGGAGCGCCTCATCAAGCTTACTCTGCACGGCCTCATGGGTCCGATCGAGGTGAAGGGCGAGAATTACTCAGGTCTGGTGCCGATGACCGCGTTC
>Ga0316197_10000829_pt1 | contig 21742 bp, 19 predicted proteins | sample OudBiesiAoxic_MG_FD_204939 | JGI IMG/M metagenome (GOLD analysis project Ga0316197, IMG submission 204939) | Coastal sediment microbial communities from Oude Bieten Haven, Netherlands - site A oxic | ecosystem: Environmental > Aquatic > Marine > Coastal > Sediment | place: Netherlands... | reverse complement strand
GATCAGGTTATTGATATTAAAAACCTGACTAAATCATTTGATGGTCGTGTATTAATCGACGATTTATCATTGAGTATTCCTCAAGGTGCAATCGTCGGTATTATCGGTGCCAATGGTGCAGGTAAATCAACACTATTTAAAATGATCTCTGGTGATGAACAAGCCGATAGCGGTGAAATCATCATTGGTGAATCGGTTGATTTAGCAAGTGTGGATCAGTTCCGTGATCATATGGATGATACTGTTTCAGTCTTCCAAGAAGTATCGGGCGGCAGTGATATTATCCAAATCGGCAATATCGAAATGCCAAGTCGTGCTTACCTAGGTCGTTTTAACTTTAAAGGCACCGATCAGCAAAAAATCGTCGGTAACCTTTCTGGTGGTGAGCGTGGTCGTTTACACCTTGCTAAACTACTGAAATCAGGTGGTAACGTGCTGTTACTCGATGAGCCAACCAATGATTTGGATATCGAAACACTGCGTGCACTTGAAGATGCTCTACTAAGCTTTGCAGGCTGTGCAATGGTTATCTCGCATGACCGTTGGTTCTTAGACAGAATTGCAACGCATATCATCGATTATCGTGATGAAGGTGAAGTGAACTTCTATGAAGGTAACTACACCGATTATGAAGCATGGTTGAAGAAAACCTACGGTGCAGCTGCTGCTGAACCACACCGCATTAAATACAAGCGTATTAATAAATAAGTGTTAATACCGAACAGGCCGCTAAATTTGCGGCCTGTTTATTTAGCGTCATCAATAAATAAATAGCCCACCTCACTCTCTTAATGCTTTATTAAAGCAGATTTTACTTGAGTCCGTCGTACCATTATTTTCATAGTCACTGATTTGATAACCACTGCTGATCAACAACTGCAGCATGGCTGGATAACGATTCATCGACTTGACACTTATTTCGTTATAACCCGCACTTAACGCCCAGCACTCCTGTTTTTCACGCAGTGTTGTAGCAATCCCTTGTTTCCGATAAGCAGGGATAACCCCACCTAACCAACTATAAAATTGTATTTTTGATAGCGCATAACCGATTTTATAGGCAACCGGCATCTCCCCTATTTTGGCAATAAGAATAAGCGCGTGATTATTAGCAAATCTGGCGTGTATTTTTTGCTCAGTTGTTCGACAATCAAACTCTGGTATTTGCGCATCAACGATTAACACATCATCGACACTGCCAATTTCAAAATGAACTTTCATTATTTCCTTAGGGTTAATACCAACATTATACAAAATGGGTTGAGAGCGTAAATAGTCTGAAAATGTTATTGTGATTCAAACACAACAATAGATAACAAAATATTATTAAATGAATAACTTTTAATAATTTCACGACACAGAAAACATTCCATATACTCACTCCATCAAAACAAACAAGCAACTAATTAAAAGAGAGATTATTATGAAAATGAGTCATGTAGGTATTATGGTTGGCGATATGGACCAAGCAGTAGAATTTTATACTAAAGCGTTAGGCCTTAATATCGTGATGGGCAACTCTAAAGTGATTGAAGAAAAACAAACGGCTATCGGTAGAATGTGTATTGAAGTATTTGGCGAAGGTTTTAAAGGCTTTAACATCGCTCACTTAGTCACATCAGATGGTATCGGCTTTGAATTATTTGAGATGGTTGATCGTGAACAGCGCCACGTTGTTGATTTCACTAAAATTGGTATCTTCCATTACGCATTAGAGACAGATGACTTTGAAGGCGTAATTGAGAAAGTGACACAGTTCGGTGGTAAAGCACGCATGGATACAATGCGCTATCACCCTGAAGATGAAAACCGTCCTTACAAAATGGTTTACTTAGAAGACCCGTTTGGTAACTTAATGGAGCTTTACTCACATACTTACTCTGAAACATACTCGTCAGAATATGAATAAAACATAAGAGCATGGTAAATCGCTAACGCGATTTACCATGAAAAAAAGCGGGATGTGTAAACATCCCTATGCAGATTGAAACGAAAAACTAAAAGTGAAAAGATAAAAATCGAAACTCAGAAGGTAAAGGTACTTAAAGGCACCTCTTCTGTTTCATTATAGGTTTTAACCAAACGTCCATCACCACGTACCGTAACAAAAAATGTTTTATTAAGGCCGGACTTTAATGTCTGGATAATAGCAACAGGTTTGTTGATATAGCGCTCTACAAGCATAACTTGAAGTGACTCTGGTGAATGACACTTAGCGTTACGACCAAAACCTTTAATTGTTACAACGTTCATAGCGACTCCTTGATAACTTTATTAATCCTGATTAATCTTGTTCGGCACATATTATTTATGCCTGCTCACTGTTGATGTTGATTATCTTGCCTATTAAACTTTTCAGTTTTATTACAATCCAACTTTTAATCAAAATATTGCTCAAATCAACATCAAAGCCACCAGCTTCAATTCATCATAATGGCTTAATTACCCTGTAATAACGGTGCTTTAGTAGCAGCATAAAGTGGCTTTTTCCGCTGCGTTAACACATTGCCTAATATAACCAGTAATAAACCGATGGTTGAATAAAGTGTCCACTGATAATCTTCAAAAAATGCTGAAGCCGTTAACGCCACAATCGGGGTGATAACCAATATATACGCAGCATTACTTGCCCCTAATCTGTCCACAATAATAAGATAAAAGGTAAAACCAAGCACCGAGGCAGGAATAGCAAGATATAACAAGCTACCGATATATTGACCAGTAAAGCTAAATTCAAAGGGCAAACCGTGCATTAAAATAATCACTAACAGTGCGATACAACCATAAACCATCGCATAACTGGTGGCGGTAAATGGTTGAATGTTTCGCTTACTGTTACGAATGCTCAACATGTTGCCAATCGAAAAACACCAAGTGCCTAATAGCGCCAAAAGCAGTCCGTATAGGGTGTCTTGAGACCAGTCTGTTTTAAGCAAGTCTCCTGCAAATAACAACATAATCCCACTCAGCCCCAGTGTGGCACCTAACCAAAAGTTAACATTACTCTTAGTTTGGTAAAATAACCTTGCGTGAAAAGCATTAAAAATGGGGGCGGTTGCCATCAACACCGCCACTAAACCACTGGCGATATATAAAGTCGCACTGTAAAAAGCAAGGAAGTTGCAACAAAATAAACATAGCCCCTGCAGTGCGATAAAAGGCTGGTCTTGCATTTTAACCGGTTGCAACTTGTGCCACAGTTTTCCGATAATCAACATAATCAGCGCAGCAAGTGCAAAGCGATAAAAGATAGAGATCTCCATCGGTACATCACCGTGCTGCCATTTGATAGAGATCCATGATAGGCCCCAGATGAAAATCATTGAAACATAAAGTAATGCAGACATAACCGCTCCTTAGAAATATTTTAAGCAGTATTATCAAGACTTTATTATTACAGCCATATCACTATCTAGGGAGCGTTAACACAATATTGCGCATTAATGATTATCAAAGCTAAGTAAAAGTTGAGCTATCTGTCATTAATGCTAATATTTTCTTCTAAATATTAGGGGATGTTGATCTTTGAAGTTTGTTTTTGCAGCAATTTGTTGGCCATTTATACAAGGCTGAGCCTATGTAGTGTGGTTGTTCCACAAAAATAGGCGAAAACGCAACAGAAAGAGTCAACAAATGTAGCCCTTCGTGGCCAAACGGCAAAGGCCAACAATCCCTAATCAAAATAGAGATGGATATTAGCGCAATGCACCTTAAGCCTATTAGCACTAGCTTCGAACAATCAGAAAGTAAAATCTGCTTACGACAAAAGCCGTTAACGGATGCATTGTCATGAACGGATGCATTGTCATGGGCGCATTATCAAAATGAGCATGATCGCATATTTTATGTGAACAATAAGCAACACACATTAAGTCTGTACCTGTCTGGAGGCTATCAAACACACCGAACAGACATGAAATCTGGATTAGGTGCACCAGGGAAGTTTTGCCTGATGCCTAAAGACTCTGAAAGTCATTGGCAACTCGGGCAGAGTCAGCAGTTTATGCATCTTTATTTTAGCGATGATTACCTCAAACAGGTCGCCTTAAAAGTATTTGATATCGATCCGCGTATGCTACAACTGCCAGAATTAACTTTTACCAACGAAGTTGCTACTGAAGCATTATTTCGACACTGTATGGTTAACAGTGACTGGGAAAACAATGGTAACCATCTTGCAATAGAACAAGTGACAAACACTATTATCGTGTCTATGCTGCAGAATATGGGGATCAAAAAGATCAATGCACCAGTGATAGGTGGTTTATCACCCAGGGCCATCGCTTTAGTATGTGATTACATGCATGCTCATTTTCATAGGCAGATTTACCTTGCTGAACTAGCTGGTTTAGCGCAATTAAGTGAATACCATTTTTGCAGAATGTTTAAACAGAGTATGGCACAAACCCCGCAAACCTATTTATTAGAAATTAGAATAGAGCAGGTAAAATTACGTATCTTATCAAGGCAGCAAAGTATCGCCGATATTGCGTTGCAATGTGGCTTTTCTAATCAAAGCCACATGGGGCGTTATTTTAAAAAACAAGTAGGTATATCACCAACTCAATACCGCCAATTAAAAGCAGGTTAACTACCCTATGCAGCGTTATCATTAATCAAATAAAGCACCTAACCGAGCTACTTCAGATTTAAGTTCAGCAACTTGCTGCTCTAATGAATGTATACGTGATTCAAGATCATCGTCTGTTAAAGTCGTTCTTTCATTTCTGTTGCTGGAGATTTCAACTGTTGTAGGTACGGCCTCTGAGATATCAGAGAAAAGATGGATATAACGTGACTCTCTTTTACCTGCTTCCCTTATTAGTTTTTTTACTAACTGTTTGTTATTTAAATCTTGTAACTGCTCTAGAGTATGCTCAACCTCATTAACATTCGCAAAATTAGCTAAACGGCTAGTGCGCGTCCTCAGCTCACCGGGGGTTTGTGCTCCTCTAAGTAACAACACACAAACAATTGATTTTTGTTGTTCGGTGAATTGTAAATCGCCAAAGGAGGTATTACAGAACCGGTGCTTATACTTATTAACCCGCCCCGATGCCCCCGAATCAACCATCAATTGTTTCATTTCGATTAATTGATCAACTACACCTTGTACTTCCACCTCAGAAAGTGACATAACAGGTTCACGGTTGCTCTTTTGGTTACAAGCATTGGTCAGCGCATTTAATGATAATGGGTACTGCTCAGGTGTGGTGCTCTCTTTTTCGAGCATCACACCAATAATACGAGTTTGCAAAGCAGTTAATGTGATCATTTAGTGGGCTTCCTTACAATATTTAGAGTGAATAATATGGAAAATAATTTTTTAACAGATAATACCAATTAAAAGTGTACATCGACTCTTTCAATGAAAACAACAATGAATCTCTTTTAATGCTTAATTTTTTTAGGTAATGCAGCGCTAGCAAAAATAATTATTGCGACACCAAAGAATAGGGAAATCATCGATAAACCAACACGCGCATCACTCACATAACCAATCGTTAACAGCCCCCCACCGAGGAATACTAATAAACTTCCGATCACTAAGAAAAGGCGAGGATAACGACTTAATATAGAGGCTGTTATCTTTTTTACATGTCTATTTTGTTGTGCTTTTTTGTGCTTATGTTTAGACTTTTTCACTGACATAACTTGCATCCCTTTTATGTTATTTTCTAAAACTACATATTACAAAATAGGTATATTGAAACAGTAAGTTCGATCACAACCTTGCTATAAATTTAAAATAACTTCAGCATTTCTTAATAAAAAAACAATCTTAAATATCAGTATTTTAACTGTAAATATTCTGCTTAATGATAAGTTTTAAAGAACACATCTAAAATAAAAAACAGCAATCAAAATTGACAGCCTATTTTACGCTAAAGAGGTTATTTTACGGCATCAATCTATTCCTTTTGAGAGATCTATAAAAAATCACATTAAAACAGTTGCAATCAATGCTGAAACAATCCAGCATTACGGCTGAATCGTTTCAGCAGATAAGTAAATTCGACAACAATATCGACTAAAAGGTAAATTATATGAAAATAGCAATCGCTTGTGACCATGCAGGTTTGAGTTTAAAAGAGGAGGTTAAAAACAGATTAATAATGTCTGGTCACTCTATTTTAGATTTTGGGACCAATAACCAAGAAGCCTGTGATTTATCGGATCATATATACCCCGCAGCTTTAGCTGTTGCTAAAGGTGAAGCTGAACGTGGTATTTTTATCGATGGTGTGGGTTACGGCAGTGCATTAATCGCTAATAAAATTTCGGGTTTATATGCAGCGGTTTGCCAAGACCCCTTCTGTGCTCAGCTTGCACGATCACACTCAAATACCAATGTGCTTTGTATCGGAGCCAAAATAATTGGCTCTGGAATTGCTCTCGAAGTTGTTAATACTTGGATGAACACGGAGTTTCTTAGTCATGACAAAAAATATATAAATCGTGTTAACAAGGTCATTGATATCGCTAACAAACACCTAAAACCACTTTAACTTTAATACTTAACAGAAAATAGATCAGCTATTTAGTGGGATTGGTATGAGTTCCCTGAAACATCAGGCCAGTTATCAGGACTATTAGGGGCCATTCAATTAGCCGCAAAAATTGTTATACCAATGGAATTTAATAGGCGATTAGAGTTTGCGTAGGAAAAATGACTTAATTCAAGGCGTAAGTTGACGTAAACGGTCGTTATTTTTAAGAAAATATTCAGATTGCCATTAATTACTTTGGTATTGATGCTACCAACAAGCGCCCTTTTACTTCCCGCTTTAGTATCTGCCTTTGATCGAAATGTACTTAAAGGTGATCTCTATATCTACCATCTAGCATTTTTCACCACAAGGCAAGCTGCGAATATTATACGATTAGAGCAAGTGATGGTTTTAATCGTATTATGGAAATTTACCCTAATCTATTGCATCAACGAATTCCTTTTTTGCGGAAGCCCTAAAATGATAGATCAGTATTATCCTGAAGCGAACTATTTTCAACTATCCTAAGGGATATTCTTTGAACTGCTTTTTATGATTAATAAAAAGCAACTGATAAGCACAAAAATTCATATAAAAAGATTCTGCTCTAAGGTTAAAAGGCGTTTTTTTAATGGAAGACCACCAGCATAACCAACAAGTGTTCCTTGACGGCCAATGATACGATGACAGGGGATCATAATTGCCAATCCGTTTGCACCATTCGCATTACCTACTGCTCGAACCGCTTTTTCATTTCCAATAGCAATGGCTAAATCTTGATAAGTCGCCACTGTACCATATTGCACTTTTTTTAATGCTTCCCATACCGATTTTTGAAAGTCAGTCCCGACTATTAACAGTGGTATATCAAAGATACTACGTTCGCCTAGGAAATAGGCTTCAAGCTGTGTTTTAGCGGCTTCTAAAATATCATCATTTTTTACCCTAAATGAACTATTCAAACCACGCTGAATGCGGCTATCAACAGAGGATCTCATTTTTCGATAGCGAAAGTCACATAAACAGAGATTATCTTCATATGAACCCAGTATAAATTCAGCATAGGGATGTTTAAAATACTGAATATTAATATGGGGCATGTTTTTTCCTCGATTAAATCAATAGACTTAGTTTTAGTACTCAAACTGTGCAACAATTGCTTTCGTTAATTTATCGCGATCATGGCGCCAGTCTCTATTTGCAGATGCTAAATCTGCCTGGAAGAACGACCATTTTGGATCAAGATTAACTGGCGTTTTTTCACCTATTAACATATCTATTTTTCGACCACTACAGGCCCTTTCACACCATTCAAGCTTTTGCTGAATATCCATTTTACCAGCAGGTCCATGTTCAGGGGAAAGATTTTCAATAAAAATCAATTTTGCACGTTTATTTTTTAGTATCGCATGACCTATTTCTGGCAATAAGAGGGGGGGCATAATGCTAGTTAAGAAACTACCAGGCCCTAAAATAATGCAATCAGCTTGGTTAATTGCAACAATCGCTTCATGTGTAGCTGGCACAGTGGGCTCTAAGTCTAAACGTAATAAAGCATCTTCCATCTCATCAACATCGGTTTCACCGTGAGTCCACTTACCGTTATCTGCCAACGCTTTGAGGTCTGATGGATGCTCAGACATCGGCACAATATTAACTTCAACTTTAAGCATTTTACGAATAAGTTGAATTGCTTCCATTGGCCGTACTGATAAATTATCGAGCGCAGTGAGCATAAGGTTACCGAGGTTGTGCCCATCAAGTTCTCCCTGCCCCTTAAAACGATATTCAAACATAATCGATTCAATCGACGGCTCGGTGATCAATTGGTTAATACAGTTGCGTGTATCCCCCCAGGCAATCCCCCCCTGACAATGACGGATTCGTCCTGTTGAGCCGCCGTTATCTGTTGTAGTTACAATACCTGTTGCATTACGTCCAAAACCTTTCAAAGCCGCTAATATTCGCCCTAATCCATGACCGCCACCTATCGCGACTATTTTTTTATTTTTATATTTATTCATATCGATTTTTTATTATCAGCAAATTCTATCATTCAACTTAAAATAACTACTGCCAGTCATTTTTTCGAGGGTCATCTATTATCGTCCCTGTTTTATACCGATTAATAAACAAAAAATCTTAATTAATTTACTATTTTGGATCCACAATCAATAAGCGCACTATGCTTGAGATAAAAATAGTTAAATTTGAAATTGAAAAAGCCCCACTATCCGTTATTTTCAGTTGCGGTTAGTGGGGCATTATTTAGATAGGATAGATTGTCATAAAAGAGAGGTTAATGTCCTTGCTTAACAGTCTCGATAAGTAATTTACCAATCTCAGTATGATGGGTAAGTGCTGAAAATGGATCAGTAACTTGTACTGGACCATAAGCGATAACCGCCACTGGTGTATCCGTGTGGGTGCCCGTTGACCAAACAATGTTTTGCTCTTCACTGAGGGCGCGCGCAATTAGGTCACTGCGGATCTCATCACCATAAACATAAAACGCTTTAAAATCATTCACCTTTGGAAAGGTGGTTGCTTTAAGGTATTTATTATCAGGGTCGTGGTATGTATTAGGTTCCGTGGCTAAAATATCATTTGCCTGTACCAAGCTTATCTTGAATTCACTATTTTCATTAACAATATTTTGTAGTGATAAAGCTGATTTATCCGTTTCATCAAAAGTACTTAACATATTTCCTAGACTCATTTTTTGAGCGTATAGTTTGTCCAAAATAGCTAAGTTACCAAAATTAAAATTGGGCTTATAATCTCGATTTTTAAAGGCAATACCGGCGCGTTTCTCTGCCTTAGGGGGATTAGCACGTGAGTAACTAAAACCAAAACCACCAGTTTCATGGTCTGCTGTTACGACGACGAGCGTATCCTGACGATCTTTTACCCATTCATAAACATATTGAATGGTTTCATCAAACTTTAACATCTCATGTAACATCGTTGCAGCATCATTATTATGCCCTGCCCAGTCAATCTGCCCCCCCTCTACCATCAAAAAGAAGCCATCAGGATCTTTAGATAATGTTTCAAGTGCTTTCTGTGTCATCTCTTTTAAACTTGGCATAGTACGTTGCTCAGAATGCCGACTGTTGCTATAACTAATACCATCTTGCATGCCAGAATAGGCAAATAATCCAAGAATTTGTTCACCTTTCGCTTTTGCCAATGAATCACGCGTATGTACGACGGCGTAACCAGCTTGCTTTGCTTGGTTTAATAGATTCTTATCATCTTTACGTTTCGATTTTATCTTTATACCTCCCCCTGTTTGAGTCATCAGTTGTTGGTACAACGCCCCTTTCTCATTAACAGCCTGTGGGATCCAATAACGAAGACCGCCTGAAAGCATCACATCGACACCTGCCGCTAACATATCCTCAGCAATTTTATTTTCTAATGAGCGGTGTGGTTGATGCGATGCAAACGCAGCAGGTGTTGCATGAGTAAGGCGAGTATCAGAAACGAGTCCAGTCGCTTTCCCTAACTTTTTAGCGATCTCTAAAACACTTTCCACATGGTTACCATCGACATCAATACCAATTGCTTCAGAGGGGGCATCAACGCCAGATGCGAGATGCGATGCAGAACAAGCAGAATCCACAACCAATGCATCCGCAGGGCTATGTAACGACATACCTAATACACCGTTATCAATTAAGGTTTTTATTGCAGTATCACGGCCATCATAGATAGAGTTTGGTGCTTTACGCGCATACTCTTCCAATAATCCCATCTGCCCAGGCCCCATCCCATCACCAATCATTAAAATAACATTCTTAACAGGTGTTTGGGCAAAGCTTGAATAGCTAGCAAGGGTTAAAGAGGCTGCTATCAAGGTCTTTGTTGCTAAAGTAAATTTACTCATGGTTTTTATTCCTAGTATGTAAACAGATAATCCTTAAAGATAAGCATAAACACAAGATATGACGTTGAGGTTACATTGAGATAAAAATTGATGAGAATTAAAAACGGTGTTAATTAGATATTTGATTAGCAAATTTAAGGCGTTATGCTCAGGCTCATAACGCCTAAATGGTTAACTATTTAGCATTTTTATAATGTTGAACATCAATACCAGCTTTACCATAGGTTAAGCCTAATATCAGTTCACCATCAATCACTTTTATATTATCAGGGGCAAATGTGACTAAGTTAGATTCAAACCCCCAATCTCCTTTCCCCCAGCGCTTATCATCAAAGTGATTAAAATCATCACGCCATTTGAGCGCGAATGTTTTATCCGCTTTGTATTCATGGTACTCGATCCAATCAATAACTTGATATCTAGGAAGTTGCTTTTCATCAAACTTTCCAACCCAATCAATGACTTCAGATATCCAAATATTGGCACGGTAGCTTTGTGGTGTATCGACCATATCACGCGTTTGCTGTGAATCTTTTGCCAAATCAGTGCGTACCGTTTCTCCATCAACTTTCCAAATAATAGCATCAGGCGTCCACTCTAAGGTATAGGTATGAAAACCCTCAATATTATCGACAGGCGTTGTTTTTTCTGAATGGGTTCTCTTTGCAGCTGTCCCTGTAATAAGGTTGGTTTGTAAAAGATCAGGGTGACTACCAATGGTTTCAAAATCGATTTCACGCCAAGGGCGCCCTTCCCCTTGCCAAGATTCATTATCGTAGGTAAAAAATGAAGAGACAACACCGGGCTCAGAAACCATCTTCATGCGCAACATAAATTTACCAAAATGAACGCGCTCTAAACTATGTATCTCCGCACCAAAAAGTGGTGCTGTTGCGCTGTTTTTAGCACTGACTTTAGCACGTGTATCTTGATTAAGATCGGTATCAGCAAAAGCTGCCAAAGGTAATGTTAAAGCCACTACGGCAGCGGCAATCGCTTTGATTTTAAAGTTCATGTTTAATCCTTTAATTAAAAAATGGGAATAGTTATACATGGCAGCCATTTATTATGGCTGCCATTAAATCGTACTTTTAGTGTGAATTCGCGCTAGGAAGTAATTAGTGACGCAACAGCATTTCAGGAATAGTAACTACCACCTTATTTATCTGCGCTGAGCGGGTAAATAGCGATTCACATATCGGAGCAGGAATAAGCAGCGAAGTGAGTGTTTGCTGTGAACCATCATTGAAATAGATAACAACATTTTGATCTACTTGCTCACCTGTTTGATAGATAAAGGGGACCTGACAATAGGTAAAAGCAAGTTGATTTACATTGATAGCAATACTTTGTGATGTACCCGCTAAATCTTGATATTTAAAACTAACCGACTCTGATAAGAACTCATTACGATTTAGTAACGATGGATTAATTGAAATAGTTCCATCTACAACTGCAAGGCCTAATTCACCAAAACGAGTTATCACCTCTTCCTTCACTTGTCCTGTCATACCAGGCTGCTGTGCACCAGAGTGTTTAGGTGTATGTGAGTATGGGTCTGTTGGAAATGCACCGTAATTTTGCGGCGTTTTATTAAAGCCAATACCTGCACGAACACGATAGTAATAACCAGCAAGTTTTTCGGTTTCTTTACTTGTGGCATCCAGACTATGTGATTTCTGATAGTTTTCCTGTACCGCGAGTAGGAGTTTAGACACCATATGCCAATAAATAGAGCCTAATCCTTCATAACCAAACATAGTGCCAGAGCGCCCCGTAAATGCTTTATGGTTAAAGACTTGCTCATATAACGCCTCAACATCACGTATTTCGTTAGTATCAACAGTAGGATAATCGTTGCTCACTTTTTCCAAATTAGCGCGTAGATAGCCGCTGTTTTCGAAACTGGCATTAAAATGATAATCACCATGGCTATCAGCCATTACAATACGCTTATCATTCGCGGCCACCATTAACGAAAGTAAAGTGTTTTGTTCAACTTGTTGCTTCGTTACTCTATTTTTATTCATGAAGGTGGTAAGATCACGATCTGGGTAAAGCATAAAGCTATTTTGATCTGCTCGGTACATCTCACTAGCAAACAGTTTATCTAAAAGTTCAACCGCTTGTTGAGGTGACAAAACCCCAGAGCTCAATACAGCAACCTGTCCTTCTAACATAGGATATAAAGGGTCAACAGTTAAACTTTTTTCGTTGTAATTCAATATATTGTAAGAATTATATAAACCATCTTCGCGTAAGTTATTACAAATGCTTGTATCTAATACTGTTAAGCTGATTGATAATAAATTATCTAACGCAGATATTTTTAACACACTTTTCCCTGAGAAACCGTTTTGAGCATAAACCTTTTCACGATAATCCGCAGCAGCATTCGCTAAAGCAGTAAGTACATTTTTGGCTGCATTTTGACTATCTGGTTGCTTCGCATCAGAAAGTACAGTGGTGATAGCTAACATCCAATCCAATACTTCTGTTGAAATAGTTAAAGAGCTTGGTGCCCTATTGATTAATTTTTGCATAAACACGACATAACGACGCATGTAATAAAGAGTCACCATCGACAACCCATTGCCCACAATTGCATTGTTGGCATCATTCCATTCTGGGCGTTGTGTATTTAACCAAATGCCACCATCCAGTACTAAGTTACTTAACTTAGCTAACAACGGTACTAATATTTTCTCCATCAAGTTAACCATGTACACACTGTTATCACTGCTCAATAACAGTCGACCATCACTGCCTAATATTTCAACACGCTGCTCTGTTAGCAACTGCGTTTTATCATTAAACTCAACGGTATCTTTTGGGTTAGCAAATAGTTTATCGACACCACATAACTCGTAAGGCACATTCGCGTAACTAAAAATGTCGTTATCAAGCAAAGCGATTAGTTTGTTCTGTTCGAATTTATCCGCTAGCTCTAAGAACTTAAGTAAGTAGATAATTTGGTGATCACCCCAATAACCAATATTACTCCAAGGATCATCCGCTTCAAGTTGTTCCCAATCAACACCGTCTTTGGTAATACGATAGGGGTTGTAACCATCAATAGTCGATGCGTTAACAAATTTCGCAATGAATGAACTGATATAACCAGGATAACTTAGAGCAGATGCTTCCCAGTTTTGGAAGATATCACGCCAATTTCCTTGATAAGAGAGTAAGCGATCACCATTTTCATCTTTTAATTTGATCTCATAATGGTTCCAAGGCCTACTTGGATCCCCATGACGTCGACCAAAAGTAAGCGGTAAATATTCATAACTCAAACGAATTAACTGTTTATCCCCAGTGAGTGTTGCCAGCGCAACTAATTGTGAGTGGGTAAATTCATCATTAAGCGTATTAACAAAATCGGGGTGTTGCGCCATAACTTGCTGATTAGCATTAAACAGTGTTTTAACCACATCCGTTTTTTCAAGTCGGTAACCATTAACAAAAACACCACCACGCATATTATTAAACAATACGTTGGCATAATGATGCACACTGGTATTCTCTTCAGCAGTTAATTGCCATGCATCAGCGCCTGACATCAACTTAATAAGATCCTGTTGGTTATTGTCAATACTTTGCTGTAACTGAAGTGCTAACGCTTTAGGGTTTACAAGTTGTTTTTGTAATTCACATATATCAGTGTGGTTTTTATCAATATCTGCAACAATAGACCATGTTTGAGTTTGCTTAGCTGCTAATTGAATGGATTTATGTAATAAATAACTACCGCGAACACCTTTAGTAATTGTCTCGTTATATATCTTAGTGCCATTGCGGAATTGGTTAAGTTGTTTACTCGTTAAGAGGATTTGGTCATCTTTAGTTGCTTCAAGATCCACGCTAAATGCAGTCGTTGTCAATAAAGACTCTGACGGCTCAGCTCTATCACTCAATTTTGCGTACATTGTAAATAATGCTAAAGAGCTACCCGTTAACTGCTCATTCCATTTATAAGCATCCACTAATGCACTGGCATTTTGTAATACCGCTAGAGGTGCCCCTGAAGGTAATAGGTTTTGCAAGCCATCGATCAATTCAATGCTTCGTTCGTTATCTGATAAATTGCTAAGTTCTGCACAGCGAACAAAACCAAACTGCTCACTGGTATTCCAACTATATTGAAATTGAAGCTGTAAGCTATGGTTAATTTCCTCAAAGACTATTTTGTCACCGATTGTATTTTTATAAAGATGTCGTTCAATCTCATAGAGGCTATTTTGATGGGTGTTAAACGGTTCCCAAGTTAACGTTACCTGGCCTTCCTGAATGCGAAATATAGACTTTGAACCGGTGTTTTCAGCATTTTCATGGATATGATCAACAGATTTGTAAGGAAAAAGTGCATTTTCAGGGCGAATACGCCCTGCAGAAAGGCTGCCAGTTGAAGAGATAAATAACCAATGGTCGCTAGCTGAAACAACACTGATAAAAAAAGGCGGGATCTGATCGACATGAGAAATTTTGTAATAACGCTCTCCTTTTAAGTCAACGAACTTGCCTTCGACTTCAGATGCTAAATTAATATTTTTTTCCATTTGTAATTCCATAAACCTATGAAAGCGTTTTCTTTAAAAGTTAATAGTAAATTTCAGGCATAAAAAGGCTATATAGAGCTTATTATCATTTTGTTTCTTCATAAACTAGGTTGTGAGAACAGAAGCAAAATTTAGTATTAAAGCCCGATAGCAGCACAAGAAATAGGTGTTTAAACAAGACAATATAAATTATCTAAGAACGAGGAAGATAAAAAGCAACAAGGTGTGATTCGAAGCACATTAATATAGATAAATTGTGACCGTAATAATCAAATAAAACACCTTAATGAAACCGTTTCATGGAATTATAGACTCATCACTTGAATGTCAAAGTAAGCCCTTACAAATCCCTATTATGCAATTAACTATATTCATTCACAGCTTGATAGCAGTGGATTCAGATAAATGAACAGCTATTGCGCAGGAATAATTGTCACTTCAAAAACACCACTGTTAGGCGAATGTAATTGCGTAAGCATGATCTCTTTTTAAGCTATCTATACTTTATTTTACCTTGCTCACTTTGCATTAAACAGTATTATGCAATTAACCCCTTAGTCTTTGGAGTGTTCTCAATATGCAAAGTCGAGCTAATCAGATGCTTATCTTGCACACCTTAAAAATCAGTGGCAGTTTTACTAAAGCCGCCGAACGGCTTGGTGTATCAACATCCTATGTCAGCAAACAACTCACCTTATTAGAATCAGAACTAAAAGTTCAACTGGTGCAGAGAACGACACGAAACTTGGCATTAACCGATGCAGGGATTGAATATGCCGAGTATTGTGCACAGTTACACGCAACGGTTCAAAATGCAGAGATAGCAATGATGGATGCCACATCACAAATGTCAGGTACAATACGTCTCGCCCTATCTCGCTCCTTTGGCATACTGCATGTGATACCAGTGTTAGATAAGCTACAGGAAAAACATCCAGAAATTAATTTCGAAATCACCCTAACGGATCGCAAAATAGATATGTTAGAGGAAGGGATACATTTGTGGATCACCACCTATGAAAACATCAATGAAGGTTATATTGCCCAACGTGTTGCTGATGGTAAATTTATACTAGCGGCTTCACCAAAATACCTAAAAAGCCATTTACCACCGCAACACCCTGATGATTTAAGGCTTCATAATTGTGTTACTTACCACAGTAATACCCGCGACTACAGTCAATGGCCATTCGTTAAAGGGAATGAAAAGTTAAACGTTCAAGTCACTGGAAATTATCGCGTTGATCTTTCTGAAGCAGTGAGAGATGCAGTTATTGCCTCACACGGGATTGGATACATTGCGACCTACTTATTATCAGATGAGCTTGAAACAGGTAAATTAGTTCAACTACTACCTGACTGGAAAGCCAATTTAGAATTGCCCGTTTACGCTGTTTATCCTCGCAAAAAGTACCTTCCTAAAAGGTTAAATGCAGTTATCTCTTTCTTAAAAGAGAGCATTGAATGTCCACCTTATTGGGATGTTGCGTTAAAACCTTGGCTAAAGAATAATTAACAATCTGTAAGGCTCACTAGTAAACTGCGCCTTACAGATCCTCAATGTACTAGTCTATTTTTTATTTTTATCTTTTCCCTACAGCAACAATGCTTTTATAAAACCCTATATATCGACCGATTATTGAGGCGTAATATTAATCACATCATTTCTTCTACCTATATTTTTCTACTCAAGTAGATACTGGAGCTATTCAATGACAGATTTAAAAGCAGCGGCATTACGCGCACTCAAACTAATGGATTTAACAACACTTAATGACGATGATACAGATCAAAAAGTGATTGAACTTTGTCATAATGCAAAAACAGCCGTTGGCACAACTGCCGCGATCTGTATTTTTCCACGTTTTATCCCAATTGCTAAAAAAACATTAGCTGAAATTGGCGCTTCTGAAGTACGTATTGCTACGGTTACTAACTTTCCACATGGTAACGAAGATATTGATATTGCAGTTGCTGAAACAAAAGCTGCAATTGCTTATGGAACCGATGAAGTTGATGTGGTTTTTCCATACCGCGCATTAATTGCAGGTAATGAAGAGATCGGTTTTGAACTTGTTAAACAGTGTAAAGCAGCATGTGGTGACATTTTATTGAAAGTGATCATTGAAACTGGTGAGCTAAAAGAGCCAGCGCTTATCAAACGCGCTTCAGAGTTGTGTATCGAAGCGGGTGCTGATTTCATTAAAACCTCAACGGGTAAAGTTGCTATTAATGCAACACCAGAAGCGGCTGAAATCATGTTAACGGTTATTCGCGATATGGGGGTTGCTAAAACCGTCGGTTTTAAACCTGCTGGTGGCGTTAAAACAAGCGAAGATGCGGCACAATATTTAGCGATGGCGGATACTATTTTAGGCAGTGAATGGGCAGACAGTATGCATTATCGTTTTGGCGCATCAAGCTTACTAACCAACCTTCTAAATACTTTAGAAGTTACTTCAGAAAAAGCGGATTCAACAGCGTACTAATCCTAGTTAGCAAAATTGTCTATGTCTCTCACTTTTAAAGTGAGGGAACACTAAAGCCAGATCCTAATATTTAAAGCTCATTGACGAGTTTGGAGAGATGCATGTTTTTACCTCAAGAAATTATTCGTAAAAAACGTGACGGTCAAGTATTGACCAGCGACGAGATCAACTTCTTTATTCAAGGCGTTGCCAAGGACACTATTTCTGAAAGTCAGATTGGTGCTTTTGCGATGACTGTTTTTTTCAATGAGATGACCATGCCTGAGCGTATTGCCTTAACGTGTGCGATGCGAGACTCTGGCATGGTGATTAATTGGGATCATATGAACTTTGGTGGTCCAATTGTAGACAAGCACTCTACGGGAGGTGTTGGTGATGTGACCTCATTAATGTTAGGGCCTATGGTTGCAGCATGTGGTGGCTTTGTACCTATGATATCAGGTCGAGGGCTTGGGCATACAGGCGGTACATTAGACAAACTTGAATCTATTCCAGGTTATAACATTACGCCTAATAACGAGACTTTTGGCGCAGTCACAAAAGACGCCGGCGTTGCTATTATTGGCCAAACGGGCGACCTTGCCCCTGCTGATAAACGTGTTTACGCAACCCGTGATATTACAGCTACCGTTGATAGTATTTCGTTAATCACCTCTTCTATTCTCTCTAAAAAATTAGCGGCGGGTCTAGAATCATTAGTGATGGATGTTAAAGTTGGATCTGGTGCATTCATGCCAACCTACGAAGCTTCTGAAGAACTTGCTAAATCAATTGTAGGTGTAGCAAATGGTGCAGGTACCAAAACCACGGCTATTTTAACCGATATGAATCAAGTACTCGCTTCCTCAGCAGGCAATGCACTAGAAGTACGTGAAGCAGTACAGTTTTTAACTGGCGAATACAGAAACCCACGTTTATTTGAAATCACCATGGCACTGTGTGCTGAAATGTTAGTGCTAGGCCATTTAGCAACCGACACGGTTGATGCGCGTGAAAAATTACAGACAGTATTAGATAACGGTCACGCAGCAAAATGCTTTGGAAAAATGGTTGCAGGTCTTGGTGGACCAAAAGATTTCATTGAAAACTATGAGAGTTACCTAGAAAAGGCCCCTATTGCCAAACCTGTTTATGCAAAAACCAGTGGTATCGTTTCAGCAATGGATACAAGAGCGATTGGCATGGCCGTTGTAAGTATGGGCGGAGGACGTCGCGTTGCTTCTGATGAGATAGATTACGCAGTGGGTTTTGATAATTTTATTCGTCTTGGTGAAATTGCTAATAGCGAAAAACCAATAGCCGTTATTCATGCGCGTAATGAAACACAATGGCAAGAAGCCGCTGATGCACTTCTTGAAGCCGTTACAGTTGGCAATGAACCTTATCAAGCAACACCCGATGTTTATCGTCAAATCCGCGCTGAAGATATCTAATTAGTAACTCATCAAATCACTGTAACTGTTATAGCGATTTGATGATGCTCACGGCTATTACTATCGTTTAAACTATTTCTGGAGTTTCCTATGAGCTTATTATTCGCGCTATCAATAACCACGGGTATTATCTCCGGATTATTAGTTTGGTTTACAGGGCTGTTTGATATTGCAAGTTGGTTGGCTTTTTTAGGGGCAACCAGTTACTTTGCCTCTCCTAACAAAGGGTTTAAAGGTTTAACACAAGTATGGCTAACTAATTTTAGTGGTGCTATTTGGGCAATTCTGATTATTGTCGCTTCTAGTTATATTAATACTGATTTTGCTGCTTATGCATGTACCGCAGTATTTGCTTTCTGTATGTGTATTCAAGCGAAAGTTGATTTGTTTAAGTTTATTCCAGGAACATTTTTAGGCGCTGCTGCGATTTTTTCGGCGAATGGTGAATGGATATCTGCCATTATAGGGTTATTTATTGGTGCTATTTTTGGTTTTTTAATGAGCTACACAGGCGAATGTCTACATCAATTTAATGTTAACCGTTTAGCCAAAAAAAATCTGTCACATCATCAAACATGAACTATGTTAGCTAGTCGCCGATCAATTAAACAACTGTTCAATACTTTTAAAGACTAAGCAATAAGCGCTCTGGACAATTAATTTATCTACACTCCTACCCGATATCATGTTAAAAATAACCACTATGTGTTAATACTATCAAAATAGTTTTATAACAATGTATTACCTAACATAATAGCCTCTATTTAATTACATTTTTTACAGCTCAAAGTGTAATACCATTACGCATATTATTGTGGTCAGGAGTTGTTGATAAAAATGATGCAGAGCAAATCGCATTCAATCACAATAGCTAGCTACTATTTTCACCAACAAGATAGATCAGATACTTATGCGGATTTGTACAACAACCATTATCAAGGTCTTAGAATATGCAACAGCCTAACGTTTTATTTAATTATATTGGTAACCTGCCAGAGTGCCCAACCTGGGATGCAGCAACCAATACTTTGCTGTGGACAGACATTATTGAACAACAGATACATCGCTTCTGCCCTGAATCAAAAAATCATACCGTGCTTTCTTTTAACGAAGAGGTAGGTTGTTTTGCACTAAGAGAAAAAGGAGGCTTTATTTTAGCAATGCGCACCGGTATTTTCTTAGCCGATGAACATGGCGCTATACAGTCTCAAGTGTGTGACAACCCGAACAACCCTTTGCTAGCACGCTTTAATGACGGTGGTGTCGATCAAGATGGGCGATTTTATGCAGGCACTTATTGGACACGAAAACCATTTAATGGCGCACTACTCGTACGTGTCGATACAGATCTAACTCCCAAAGTTATCCAAAGTGATATTCTTGGTGCAAATGGGCTGGCATTTAGCCCAGATAAACAGTGGATGTATACCTGTGACACACCCAATTATGTGATGTACAGAACACCAATGCTTGAAGATGGTGGGTTAGGTTTACGTGAAGTTTTCAAGCAATTTCCCATTGGTCAAGGTCGCCCCGATGGTGCTGCAATAGATATAGAAGGGTGTTATTGGACTGCACTGTTTGACGGTCACCGTATTGCGCGTATTAGTCCAACAGGTGAAGTGTTAGAGGAACATCAACTGCCAGTTCGCTGTCCAACAATGGTTTGTTTCGGTGGCACAGATATGAAAACGCTTTATATCACTACAACACGTGAAAATATGAGCACAAGTGAAGTTGAAGCACGTCCTTTATCAGGGGCATTATTTACTATGCGCACTGAAGTAGCAGGTATGGTTAAACCTTATTTTAAAGGATAAGCCTAGCATTCATTCGCTAATGAACGGTCACTTAGATAAACACTAACTTATATTGCTATAAGTTAGTGTTTGATTATTGTTTAGGTAATCTAAACGTTAAGTTTATAAAGCACTTAAGTAAGATTTTAAGGATTTTAAGCGCACAGTTGCACCACCAATAATATCCATAAACCCTAAAATAGGCAGTGGTTTTTCAGCGGATATCCAAGCAGAACCAGTTGCACCAATGGGTATATTGTAACCTTCAGGTTGAACGAACTCGATAATCACGGTACGGCCATGTGAACCAGCATTATTGACCACATGCTGTCTTACTTGCTGATCTGTGGCTCGATTAGTCACCATTGCTTCACCCGTTCCTGCGGTCAAACTGTGTACACGGCCTCGAAATATTTCTCCAGGGAAAGCATCCACATAAAATTCAGCAAACTGCCCTACTTTAATGTAACGATAAGCTTGGTCAGGAATACGCATCTCTAAGAATTTTTTACTGGTATCGTAAATGTGTAAGTTTCCTAAACGACTACCATCAGCGAGTGTTGTGAGGGACATCTGACCATCAAATGGGGCACGTACCGTTTTACGGTCGTTATCCCACTTTGCTGCATTAATATCGGCCTTAAGCTTATTAATATCAGCGTTATTGACGACGATATTCGCTTCAGCACTCTCGATTTTAGCGAGTAGATCATCTCGACTAGATTCGCTTGCGTAATCATTTAATTTCGTTAATCGGGTAAGGTTTTTATAATCATTTTTGATGGTTACATTTAATGATGCAATGGTCGCTTGCTTTGCTTCAACCTGCGCCATTAACGCCTCAATTTTTTCATCGCCATCAATAGAGACAAGCTGATAAATTAAATCGCCCTTTTTAACCACTTGGTTATGAACAACATGTACCGATTCAACTTGTTCGCCAAATAATGGACTTAACACAGCATGCGGTGCTTTTACCGTTGAACTATCAGTTAAATCCGCTGGCGACCAAAAGCGGTGAGCGGTAAATAACATAACGCATAGGAAAAGACCAATGCCGACATAGATAACTGCATTGC
>Ga0316197_10000828_pt1 | contig 21744 bp, 19 predicted proteins | sample OudBiesiAoxic_MG_FD_204939 | JGI IMG/M metagenome (GOLD analysis project Ga0316197, IMG submission 204939) | Coastal sediment microbial communities from Oude Bieten Haven, Netherlands - site A oxic | ecosystem: Environmental > Aquatic > Marine > Coastal > Sediment | place: Netherlands... | reverse complement strand
ATCAATACCCAGTAAGTTAATAATCATCACCCTATCTCCCACTTATCAATTAATTGCTTATTAATTGTCACCATAATCATAGCCTGACGGGACGTTATGGAGTGGGATGGTTCATTACATTAGCCCCTTATCAAGTCCTTATTCACGTTTTTTGAGTATATAGAGCGATTTTTAACAATGTGAATGATTGCTTGATTCTTTAGATTGAGGCTCTTTAAATTGGATAAGACGAATCAATAAATGGTGCCCTATCCAGATAGCAAGTGACGTGCCTATAACTGCAACAAAAATAGAGCTGAAGCGATAGATGATTGAAAAAAAAGCGTCTTGCTGCTCAGGCACAAACGATGTTGTTAAAGGCACCGTTAAAGCAGACATTGCAGAAAAACCAATGCTGGCTTTAATGGTACCCGATGCTAACCACTTACAGAATATACCTGCCGCAATCGCGTACGCCATTAAAAACAGCATTCCGTTATTAGAAAGTGTATATAAACTCAGCTGCACCATCATGCCAGCTAGGCAGCCTAAAAAAGTACCAATAATACGAATTTTTGCAGCCCCTAAAGAGCCAATTAACGTCATGGGGGTTAAGACGATAAGTATGGAAGCTTGTGCTGATAATGAATCATTTAAATCGGCAACTTGGAACAAAATGAATGCAGCCATTGCCACAATCCATCCTAATGCTGCTTGACGTACTCTGCCAATGTCATCTTTCCGTTGGTTACTGATATGTATTTTTATCTCATCTGCTGTTGAGATTGAGGAACTGGCTTCTTGCTTTGAAGTGTTCTCATTCTGTTGTTTTATGACATCTGGCGATGAAAGACCAGCCAATGATGAAGGTGGTTTTTCAGGAAATAAATACAACGCCATCGCCACGATAGGTGCGGTAACAAGAGCTGAAGCCCATAGTCCCATTACAAATTCTTCAAGATCAAAACTATTGAAGCTACCGAAGTTGAGTAAAATTGAGCCAATTAATAGCCCTATATAACCAAATAAGTAACTACTTTTATGAGTCATTGCAATACATTTGAACATAAACATCATGCCAACTGCCAACGTCATTAAAACAGGGTAAGGTTGAAAGAACCCCAAAATAAAAGTGACTTGTATGCTAACCCAAACAACCCCCAATATTATTTGAATTAATATGCCTGAGTTCCAGCGGTCAATTTGTGTTAATACAAATAAGGGTATTAATGCGGCAAACAAGCCGTAAGACCAACCAAATAATAAGGTTACAGCTAACCCTGTGACACAACCAAACCATATACGCATTGTTTTCATTATCGATTACTCACGTTAATAGCGATGTTTTAGTAGATGTAGTGCAACATGCCGACTAGCGAAATTTGTATTTTGGCCAATAATGCCCAGATAGGGTTACTGCTGGGGTAAATAACAACAGTAGCTCGTGACCCGACAAAGAGTTGTTTAGGTAACGGTTCATCTGTTGATAAATTGACACGAACCCGTTGGGCATCTCGTACCCATCTGTTATTTGTTTCAACAGCGGTTAATTTACCATTAGGACTTTGTTGTGCGGCGGCTACACCAAAATCTCGGCTTTGAATATTGAATGCGAATGTTTTACCGGGAAAAGCATCAAAAGTGACTAAGGCAATTGAATGCTCATTCATTAGTGCAATGGCCTTTTCTCGAAAATCAGCCGCTACCCATAACGAATCGGTTGGAATGAATGTCAATAATGGCATATTAGTACTTGCTGTGCTGCCGACTTCAAGCTGTAAGTTGGTAATAACGCCATCACTAGGCGCATTAACTTGGGTGTGTGATAAGTCGAGATTGGCTTGCTCTAGGGCGTTTTCAGCAGCGTGAACCATACTACTTTCTCCGGGAGTTATGCCTAGCTGCACTTGTAATGAAAGTAAGTCTTGTTGCGCGGCATGAAGGTTAGATAAAGCTACACTGTTATTTGCTAACGCGTTATCTAGCATTGATGCTGATACCAGCTTTTGTCGTGCTAATTTCTTAACACGCTGATACTCACTACGCGCATTATTATAAGACGCCTGAGTTGTGGCCACTTTTGCCTTACCTGAGCTCACCTTTGCGTACAAGGCACTTTCTTGTTCATGAGCCTGTTTAAGGGCGACTTCAGCTTTTTCAACTGCTAACGTATATCGACGTGCATCAATAGTAAAAAGAGGTGCCCCTTTTTTGACTGCTTGGTTATTACCGACTTGTACATCTGTAACAGTACCTGTGACTTCTGGTGCAAGCTGAATAACATAACCTTGAACGCGACTTTCAGTTGTTAAAGGGGCATATCTATCTGCCACCACGATGTAACCGGCAAACAGAATAAAAAGAATAATGAGGCTTTGCATCCAACGGCGAAATTTTAATTCAGCAGTTTGCATGGAATGTCCAAATGTCGATAAATAGGCTTCTATTATAGAAATTATTGATTAGATTAAATAGAATGACAGATATGACATTTACAACCTATTAGTGAGACAATGAAAATAAGCATGGATGATCTTTATCTGTTTGTTTTAACAGTGAGGCATGGTGGAATAAGTGCTGCTGCCAAGGCATGTTCGTTACAACGTTCAAAAATCAGCCGAAGGTTACAAGAATTAGAGAAAGCACTTGGCAGTCAATTACTCATTCGAACAACGCGACATATTGAGTTAACAGAAAATGGACGCTTGCTGTATGAGCAAGTGAACCAACCTCTAACAATGGCTAATCAAGCGGTAAACTTGCTTGAAAACCAACAAAAGGAATTACTGGGTGTGTTGCGAATTGCTGTGCCTGCAGCGTTAATAACATCTAATATGTTTGCTGTTCTGATTGATAAATATGCAGCTCGTTTCCCTAATGTGTTGTTAGAAATACAGCATAGCCAAGAAAGCATCGACTTAAAGCGAGATAACATCGATCTACAGTTATTACCTAATATTTTGAAGGTGATTAATGAAGATTATGTCCAGCAAACTCTATTGCCATTTCCTTGCTGTTTAGTGGCTTCTCCCGGTTATATTACTACATATAGTGCACCTCAAAATATTGCTAATTTAATGGATCACCGTATTTTAGTTAGCAGGTATAATTCGACCGCATTGGTCGATGGCTTAACGGTTCGATTGTGTTCTGATGATTTACATTTAATACAACACATGGCGAAATCAGGCCATGGTATTGCATTATTACCAACTATCTTAGTACGTGATAATGTTACTGCGGGTGAGTTAGTTAATGTATTACCCCGTGAACGATTTCCAGAGATTAAGCTCACATTAATCTATCCTTCAAGAGAATACCTACCAGAGAAAACCCGCGCGATGGTAGAGTTGTTACGTGAAACATTTACCAATAATAACGTGGCACTGTAATTCTTGTAGATTTATAACGGGGGTCGTTGCAAATAATCAGATAAAACAGATCTACCCTGTGATGGCTTAATGATTACTGGTAAATCACCTCAATATTAAAGAGACAATTCATGAAGGCGGACTCTCCCGCACTAAGGTTTTATGTTTATCATGACGAAGCCAGTAATCAAACTGACCTTTGTTCAACATCTGTAATGATTCGAATCCCTGGATGGTTGACCAGGCTCGCTTTCATATTTTGAAACCGCCGGTGGCGACAATGAACTTCTTGATAGCTATGTCTGAATAAGCTGTTGCGGCGTGCGCCCAACAGCTTCTAATAAACAATCTTCAGGGGTTATTGCCGTTCGATAGCGTTCTAGCATCCGACGCCAACCTAGATAATTCCCCAAATACTTCGTTGCAACCCCATGAAATCGACGTATCCATCCTTTTAGCCGACTATCAAAGGTATTCACATTCTGAATGTGAAAAATGCCTCGCGCTCGGGGAGCTCGGCTGTGAATGACCTCATGTGCAATCCCCAATTCTTTACAGAAGGCGTTATAAACCGCAGCACCATCGGTATAAAGTATCGCATCCTTATCAACCAAGGGAGATAAAGCGGCTTTAACATGTGCAGCATCGACTCTTTCTAAAATGATGGTCGCTGTCGACAGGTGCCTATCTCTCACGGCTAAAACAGGAATTTGGTCATCACTGGTTCCTCTTGTTTTACCGACACCACCACGCCTTCGGGGGGCCCGAGGTAAGTGCCGCTGACCTTTAAATGATTCAAGGAAAAAAGTCTCATCAGCCTCAATAATTCCTTCTTCATGAAGAGCTTGACGGATATTTATAAGTGTCAAGAATCGATGACACCATAAGAAAGCAGTATTTTTGTCGACATCACATAACGTTGCCGCTTTTCTTACAGACAGGCCATCAATGAGTGCTTGAGCATACATGAGCCACCTATCACGTTTACGTAGTCTGGCAAGTGGTGATTTTGTGAGTGGATTACATGTCTTAAAGCAAGAGGTACACCTATATCTCGGTAAGCCATGGCTTGCTCCCCAAGGCTTTAAAGGCGTGGATGCACAATATGGACACTGATGTAATGCCATCTTCACTGCTAATATTTCTTCGGAGGAAGTTTCATTACTTTCAAGGGAGTGATGAAGTCGTTGTCGTTGGCTAGGGGATAACAAATTAAGATTTTGTAATAATGGAATAAATTCTTGTTCATTAATGATGAGTAAACCATTGCAGTTCTTCACTCATAATTAAGTATGAACGACCTACAACAGTTTTCTCAGACATAGCCTTCTTGATAGGGGCAATCGCATTGGCGTATGAGGAATGCTTGTCGGTGTTTAAGGTTTTAGGCTGATTATCTACGTCGTAATATATCAGGCAGCGCCTTTTCCCCTTCACTTTGACATAAGTTTCGCCGAGCTGCCATGAGGTGTCTGTCCGGATGAATTGATAGCGACGTAATTTCTTCCGTAATACCGAAGCGTATTCAATAAACCAACGATAAATGGTTGAACGATTCACCGAAATCCCTCGCTCTGCCAACATATCGCTGAGGTTAGCATAACTCATTGATGTTGAACCATACTAACGCAAGCACCAAAGGATTATCTCAGGTGCAAACAAAGTGTTTCCATTTGAATTCATTCTTAGTCATTGGGCGCTCAGAGAGTTAGGTAAAAGCAGGATTTTGAGCTGAAGCTGAATTTTTGCAACATATATGAACCATCTCTATTTGCACGTTAATTTTTAATGATGTTGTTCTAGATCTAAGTTACAGTCATATATTCGGCGTCTAAGTTAAACTTGTGCCCTGATGTAAATCCGCACTCTTCTTCCTCATCAACGCTATGACCTTCAACGGCTGTGTTGCAAAACAGGTTTTAGAAGAGCAGGTATGACCTATCGTTTATCATTAAAATCAACTCACGTAAACTTGTTGAAATTACTACCATTTAGTTAATATCAGACTACTTAACATTGTGTGTTAAATAGCCACCTTTTTACTATTTAAATCAAATTCATTTCCTGTATTCAAAATGGACCATATGATCCTGGCATTCTTATTCGTCAGTGCAACCGCGGCCTTGTTAAAGCTAAGTGAGCATTTCTTCTGTGTTAACCAACGGCCATATTCGTCGTCCAAATTTTTACACTTAGATAAGGCAGCTCTGGCACCGTGAATGAGCAATGTTCGAAGATAGACATCATCTCGTTTACTAATACCCAACAACGTTTGCTTGCCTCCACTAGAATGCTGCCTGGGCACCAAACCTAGCCATGCGGACATGTGCCGACCATTCTTACCGCTGAGATCATTGCTGTTGCTGTTAGTTCCCCCACACCGACTATTTTCATTATGCGCTGGCAGGTTCCATTCTGACGACAGATCTGCTTGACCTTTTTTCGACTAATTCATTGTAGAGGCCACTCATGAATTCACGAGACGATACCGTCAGTTCATTGTTTTATCGGAAATAATCAAACAGAGCTTTGCTCTGACCTTTAATGCTCCCGTTGGAATCGCGTTCCCATACTCCAAATTGAGTCCTCTAATCTCGTTAATCAGTACTGTTCTATTTTTAACTAATCGGCTTCTAATTCGATGTAGAGACTGTATATCTTGTTGTTCAACTTGCTTGATAGGAACAAAATGCATTGATGGTCTACTGGCAGCTTCGGTGATGTCTTCGGCATCATTCGCATCATTTTTATTTGTTTTAACAAACGGCTTTACGAATTGAGGACTAATGAGTTTTACTGTATGCCCAGATCGTTGAAAAACACGGGCAGTAGTTGGCTCCTCCACACGATTCCATGACGATCGTACATGGTGGTAAATTGGCGATATATTCAGCCAGTAATGAAAAGTCGGATAGCTAAGGTCGTTCGCCTTGCAAAAAGCAGGAATAGAAAGTTCGCTTACTGTTTGTTTTTCAATGACGCTCGTCCAATATTGCTGTTTTTCAGATTGATTCATAGCTCCTCCTTTGTTGTTGAGGAAACTATGAACGAGATCTAGTGATGTGGGAACGTGGTTTTAATTCGACGCTTACGTTTTAATAAAATAATTGAATATTATCTTAGCGATTCAACAAAGCCGGAAAATCAGCACTGGGCATCAACGAATCAGTTTCTCTCTATAAAAATATAATCTATTTTTTAATGTATTTAATATTTACCATTCAAACTACCTCTTTGGTATGGTGTTGATAATTATCAATAACATCCCATAATGATAAAAAACCACCATGATTAATATAAATATATATATATATATATTTATATTAATCGAGAAAATAACAAAAAAGCCAACCAAATCATCTTTTTAACTCTAAAGTTTTAGCTGTGAATGGTTTTACATACTGCAAATATTAATAGGGGTTAGTGAAATCAGTTTATTGAAAAGACAGATTAATTATTGCATAATGATTACGTTATCAATACTGAGATATTAATAAAGGGGTTTTATGAAAAATATTACCGAATTCATCAGTCTACTTGAAAGTGGAAAACACTATTTCAATATATGGGTATACTCAAATAAAGGTCATTATTGTCCATTCGTTACTAGAAGTAATATGCTGCGTACATCTTCACTACAAGAAGCAATTAAAAATCATTTACAAATCATAGTAGAAATAAATAAGAATGAAATTGATAATGCTTTTCTTTTGTTACCTGAAGTACATATGGTAGTACCAATAATATTCCACGGAGATAAAGTACTCTCAATAACTGGTTGTGTCACAAACTGGGGTGCTGAGTTATGATCTCCGCCAGCACTAATAACCTTTCGCATTATGACTATGAATTTTTCAGGCCGCCACTTTCCATCAGGCATCATCATTCAATTAGTTCGGTGCCTGACGAATCCCCGCTAAATTGATGACTTTTCAATAAAAATAAAGATGAGTTTTTTAGATAAAAGGGAACTTTCATGACTAATTAAGATCAGAATATTCGAGGGGATTGTTGCAAATAATCAGAGAGTGCAGGTCTACCCAGTGAGGCTTTGTTGAATCGTTCAGATAACGCTCAATTATTCCATTGGCACTGAGTTCAGTTATCATGGCGAACCTCTTTAGACTGGTTCGCTATTTAACACATGCCTTACAAACACAATGACAAAAAACGCCATCATTTTAAGAAGCATACCTACGCCTTAAATAACTATCGTGAGTACAATCAGGCGCTCAAGCAACGCGGGCGGTTCGACATTTGGATCTCTGACGATATCATCAAACATTGGCAACATGATGAACGCGTTTATGATGGTGCAGGCTCTTCTGTTAAGTATCCTGACAGCACCATTGAAGCCTGCCATTACATCCGATTGGTGTATAAACTTCCTCTACGTCAAGCTCAGGGATTGATTGAAAACTTACTGATGAAGCTTGGCATGGACAACCTTCAATGCCCTGATTATACGTTGTTATCAAAGCGGCTGAAGCAGCTCAACCTTACGGCGCCACGCTTTAGAAATAATGAAAAATCAGACAACAAAATTGCAGCTATAGCCATTGATTCAACGGGGCTCAAGCGGTTCGGTATGGATGAATGGCATCAAGAAAAACATAAGGTTAATGCAAAACGCAGTTGGCGAAAGGTGCACTTTGCTGTTGATGAGGCTCACTTCATTCAAAGCGCAGTACTCACCAATAAAAATACGATGGATGATCAGGTTGTCGAGGCTTTATGTCAGTCCATCATTACGGATGTCGAGCACGTCAGTGCCGACAAAATGTATGATACCAATGCGGTGTACCAGACATTAAACGCTCATTTCCCGAATGCTGAGATTATTATTCCGCCGAAAGACAATACGTTTGCCGATGAGGTTCATCACCCTAAGAGGATGAGTAACCTGATAGGTTGCTTCGCCCTTGGCATTATCGGTTGGCAGAGCGTGCGGCAATACGGAAAAAGGAACGTCTCAGAAACGGCGATGCAACGTTACAAGAAGATAATCGGCAATACATTACACAGCAGAAAGATTGAAAACCAGTCAAAGGAAATGTTACTCAGCTGCTCTATTTTAAATCGCTTTACTCTGCTCGGGATGCCCAATAGCTACCGAGTCGCCTAACCGTATCAAAAGATCACAAAGTTTTAGTGTTGCAACAATGCCCCTCTACATTGATGCAGGCGAGTATGATGTCTGCCTGATGGCCTTAGCTATATCACGCTGACAGCCCATCGCATCAATAGTGACAAGGCATCCACGTATGTCGAGTAACTTCAGAAGCTCAGGTATAGCAGTGATTTCTCTGATGTTCTGACCTGCCCAATAACCACTTGATTTGCAGCACTAAAAGCACTCACCATGTGGATTGCGCCTTGACGCCTTCCTTTGTCATAAGTGCCACGCGGAGTTTTACCATCAATCGCAATGACATCACCGTCAGTCGCTTGGTGACAGTCATCCATCCACAGAGCAAAGCACTTTTGCATCTGTTTGGTTGATATTATCCCCATCACTCTAGCAATAGTGTCATGGACGGGAATGCCACTCTCAAAATCGCCATATTGCTTGAGCCAATCAAAGTGGTCTTCACCAAAATTTTGTATTTCTTCCCAACCATCAGCATCACCAATAACAGCGACAATCGACAAAAATATAATGTCTGTCAATCTGTGTTCTATTTTCCATTGTTGCCGTGGTCTTTGATTATTGAAATATGATCCAAAAGGCTAAGTCTGTTCATGAATGATATCCATATACCGAAAGATAAGTATATGATCACAGCTGATATAGATCCTAATAGGGATTGCAGTTTTGTGCAATAAACGGTAGTTTTAATTAAATTTCAACAGTGGCTGAGCTCTTTCAGAATAAGGGGGGGCATGATCTTGCCCTGATTAATAGTGCTGAAATTGTAGCATATACCGCCTATTAATAAGACAGTTCATTCAATAACATCAATCTACCGTTGTGATAGCTGAACTTAATGAGTTAGAATTTAAAACTCTTATTAACTTCACACTATTTATTCTTTATTGTGGCTTTTATTACTATTTAGAGGAGGTGAAAGCAAATAAAATAAAAACCTATTTTTATTCTTGAGGTTTATTTTGTAACTTTGTTATTTTTTCTGACCATGTTTCTCTTTTGTTAAATAACGTCCTCTCTATTTAAATACTACTCACTTTTCATTGAAGTGTTGTAAACTCTGTATTCTAAAAAGTAGAATGATACACCTGTGTATATAATTAATTCCAAGCGTAATAAAAGTGTAATTTAGCAATCTATATTATATAGCTTGTTGTATTTCTTGGTTTTACATTTCTTGTTATCGAAGCTTATGCCTTGTTCTTACCTATACTGAGGTGATACGTGTTAAATGAGTCAAATTTACCCATGACAGAACACAAAGCCCCTGAATTGATGATTGCGTGTGAAGAGTGCGGGTTAGTTGTAGATAAGCCAAGGCTCGAAGAAGGACAAAAGGCGGGATGTCCACGTTGCCATCATACGTTAACTAAGCAAATTTTTATGCCGTTTCAGCGTCCGTTAGCCTACGGTATTGCTTGTATGATTATGCTGGTCTTGAGTATTAGTTTTCCGTTCATGTCTTTTAGTGTTCAAGGGATCTCTCAAGAAATAACCTTGTTACATGCTGCTGAAATGCTGCAGTATTTTGAAAATAGCTTGTTGGCGTTATTACTGCTGATGACAGTTATCGTATTACCTGCTGGCTATATTTGCATTGTGATGTATTTGTACTACAAAGCCTCGAAAATTAAGCAAGTGGGGCGTAAAAATGTAAATTTACGAGTGATAAAACGTTTATGCCGTGGTCTTTTTCGTGTTGAAGCTTGGTTGATGGTAGATGTTTTTTTTATTGGGGTGCTTGTTAGTTTAATTAAAATTGCATCGTTAGCGGATGTTGGGCTAGGTATCTCTTTTGGTGCTTTCTGTGTTTATACTGTATTGGTTGTTAAGTGTGTCTCGATGGTTGATAGAACGTGGCTATGGGATCAATTTATTCCGATGGTACCGTTTAGTGACGTGAAACCTGGCGACACGCATATGTCGAATAATCATGTTAACTGCCATATGTGTTCTCAATTAAACCCAATGCCAGTAAAGGAAAACGCAAAGTGTTTACGTTGTGGCAGCCATTTACATCAGTACGCCCCTAACTTGAGCCTGCAAAAGTCGTGGGCATTACTATTAGCGTCATTCATTTTCTATATTCCCGCAAACCTCTACCCAATGATGTACACCGTGAGTTTGGGAAAAGTGGAGGGTTCTACAATTATGGGGGGCGTTGTTTTACTGTGGAATATGGGTTCATATCCTATCGCGCTGGTGATTTTTTTAGCGAGTGTAGTCATTCCATTGGCTAAAATGTTTTCATTGGTCTGGCTATTTATCAGCGCGCGTAAAACTGCAGATTCATCCACCAAACGTGCTATTCAACGTTTAGGTTTGTATCGAATGACTGAGCTTATCGGGCGTTGGTCAATGATTGATATTTTTGTTGTTGCCATTTTAGTTGCGTTGGTACAGTTACAGAACTTAATGGCAATTTTCCCTGGTCCTGCTGCTTTGTCTTTCGCGATTGTGGTTATTTGCACAATGCTGTCAGCCATGCAGTTTGACCCTCGTGTTTTCTGGACACAACCAAGTGGCGATGATGGACATAGCTTGCTTGTAGATGAAATAAAAGAATTCGATACTGCTGACTATGCAGTTCAATCGACAGCCATTTCTAATTTTAATAAGAAGCCTGATTATGAGTGATAACAAGCCAGCGAAGGCTGATGTTCAAGTTTTAAAACAGATATCAACAATATGGTTAGTGCCTATTGTTGCGTTGGTTATTGGTATCTGGATGTTGGTGCAATTTGTTGGAAGTAAAGGCCCAGAGATAACGCTGACGTTAAAAACGGCAGAAGGTATTGAAGTGGGAAAAACCGAGATTAAATCACTGAATGTAAAAGTAGGTGTCGTAACTGAAATCAAGCTGAGTGATGATTATACGTATATCACCGCAAAAGTGCAGATGGATAAAGACGCCGAAAGAATGCTGAAAGAAGATACACGATTTTGGGTAGTAAAACCCCGAATAGGCAAGGAAGGTATTTCGGGTTTAGATACCTTGCTGTCTGGATCGTATATTGAGTTACAACCGGGTATTAAAAAAAACGAAAAACGTGAGTTTACAGTGCTAGATGTACCGCCTGTTGCACCCGCAGAAGCTAAAGGTTTACGACTAATATTAACGCACCGTGAAGCGGATAAACTCAGTGTTGGAGATCCAGTCTTATATGAAGGATTTACAGTCGGGCGAGTTGAAAAGGTGAGCTTTGATACTGACACTAAAAAAGCTAACTACCAACTATTTATTTTTCAGCCATATGACAGCCTGATCCGTAGCCGTACTAAATTTTGGTTAACATCGGGTGTTGATTTACAGATGTCAGCGCAGGGTTTCAATTTAAAAATAGGCTCAATAGAATCATTAATTACAGGAGGAGTCAGTTTTAGAGTACCTAATGGCTCTGAAGAAGGAAACCTCATTACCAAGCAAATGAGCCTGTTTAAACTGTATAACAACTTTAATACGGTACGTGAACGTATCTATGATGAGTATATTGAGTATGTCATGCTATTTGATGAATCAGTGCGCGGCTTAAATGAAGGTGCTCCTATCGAATATCGTGGTATTCGTATTGGTACGGTGAAGAAAGTCCCCCTACGTTTACCAACAGGCGAAGAAGGTTTTTCTAGTGAGCAGATCCCTGTTCTTATTCGAATCGAACTTGGTCGAGTTTATGGTAAGAATGGCTTTGATTCTCTTGATGGTTTGAAACGCAATTTAGAAAGTGAATTTAAAGGTGGGCTTCGTGGTAGCCTTAAAACCGGTAATTTATTAACTGGTGCATTATTTGTTGATACGGATGTATATGAATATGAAGAAATGCTACTAATCAATAAATATGATGATTATCCATTGTTTCCAACCAAAGCGGGTGGTTTTGCTGAAATACAGAAGCAAATTAGCGGTGTACTGAAGAAGTTTAATAATTTACCTGTCGAAGATACGTTAACGTCGTTAACTAAGACCTTAGACACTTCGCAGAAAACCTTGTTAGCAGCAGAGAAAGTAGCGAAAAGCTTAGACAAATTGTTAGCGCAAAAAGATACCCAAGCATTACCCAATGATATGCGTAAAAGTTTACAAGAAATTCAGACAACCTTGAATGGCTTTGGGCCGGATGCTGCACCTTATAGAAACCTTGAGGGAGCATTATCGCGTTTTGAGCAAGTAATGAAAGAGCTACAACCCGTTTTACGACAATTAAATGAAAAGCCTAACTCATTAGTTTTCGGTGACGATAAAGTACAAGATCCTATTCCTGCTGGAGGCCGCCAATAATGAAAATGCACGTATTATTTATGGTAGTCGCAACTGCATTCTTAGTTGGTTGTAGTAGTCAACCCGATGCTGTGAATAGTTATTTATTGCCTACTGGCGCACAAAGTACAACGTCTCAAATTGGGTCTAACCAGCCATTACTGGTTATTCGTCCGATTGAGATGGCTGAACATCTAGCAGGTACAGGTCTTGTGTATCAAGTGAGTGATACCGAAATTGTACAAGCTCAACAAAACCTATGGGCAGAAAGTATTGATAAGCAACTTACACGACGTATTAATCAAGATTTACGCAGTAAGCAAAGTCAGTTCTGGACAACTGAACTGACGCCAGCCTTGAGTACGTATAATTCACCGCGGTTACAGGTGAAAATTGATGAGTTCAATGGACACTATTCCGGCATGGCTAAAATTAGTGGTGAGTGGATGCTAGTAAAAAGTGATGGCGATTTGAATGGCGTACATCCATTTCAGTTCCAAGTACCTTTACAAAAAGAGGGGTACGACGTACAGGTTAAAGCATTATCTGAAGGTATAAACCGTTTAACAACTCAGATTGCACAAAGGTTAAAAGTGGCGCCAGCCTCTTTGTAATGAAAGAGTATAATTTTAAATATTCTCAAAAAAAGAATCTCTTAGGTTTAATGCCAATCAGTTAAATAATTCTCCAAAGCTGTCAAAATCCAAGTGTGATTAATACACTTGGACTTTTATGGACATTTCTCAAACTCTCAATATCCTTATATGTCAGATTTACTTGACCATAACAATGCGACAGGGTCTAAAAGTGATCTTTCATTCACATGGTTGGTTCTCATGTTTTTTATCCCTCCCATCAAAAATTCAGTAGCATTATGCCAGTTACTTAAATTAACCCATGTTTCTCAAAAAGTACTCGTAAAAATTTATCACGAGTGCGATTTGATATTTTCTGGGCTAAACGTATGTATTCTAATTTTTCTAACTTCGTCATACACATCTCAACTTGAAAGCTTCTATTATAAACACACCGTCCAACACACAAGCTGGATAATCCTAACAAAATGGCTTTGTTGCAAAAAATTTCAGCTTCAGCTCAAAATCCTATTTTTACCTAACTCTCTGAACCTCCAATGACTTAAAATGGAAATATTTTTCTCCTGAAATCATCCTTTGGTGCTTGCGTTGGTATGGTTCGACACCAATGAGCGATGCCAACCTCATAACATGCTAGCAGAGCGAGGGATTTCGGTGAATCGTTCGACCATTTATCGTTGGTACATTGAATATGCCCCAGTATTACGTAAGAAATTACGTTGCCATCAATTCATTCGAACAGACTCCTCATCGCTGATCGATGAAACTTTCGTCAAAGTGAAGGGGAAATGGCATTACCTTTATCGTGCTATCAATAAGAGAGACGCTGAATTTCTATTTCTCTCACAAACGAAATAAAGACGTGACTTATCAGTTTCTACTGCGCTGTGTTGAGATATTACGACGTGGACAGCCAGCCTAAAACATTAAACACTGACAAACATTCCTCGCTTGAAAAAAGAAAGGCGATTGCGAACGGTGTTGAACAGCGGCTAGTGAAATGCCTCAATAATGGTATCGAATCAGATCATGCACCTATTAAGAAACTCGTTGTAGCCACCGGTGGATTCAAAATGCAAAAACGCGTCTGGTCAACACTTCAGAGATTTGAGTCATTACGGATGATAAATAAGGGTTAATTTGATTGTTGGTTACGCTATTATGAATATAAAATCCTAGTGCGGGAGAGATCCGCCTTCATGAATCGCCTCTTCAATATTGAGGCTGTTTACCAGTAATAACTCCTCATTACTGGATCGCTCTATATTTTCTAATTAATTGTAACAGTCTCGTTTGCATGGAATGTCCAAATGTCGATAAATAAGTTTCTATTATAAGAATTATTGATTAGATTTGATAGGGTGACAAATACAACATTTGCGACCTATTAGTGAGACAATGAACGTGAGTATGGATGATCTTTATTTGTTTTAACAGTAAGGCATGGCGGAATAAGTGCCGCTGTCAAAGCATATTCGTTACAATGTTCAAAAGTGAGCCGAAGGCTACAAGAATTAGAAAAAGCGCTTGGCTGTCAATTGTTAATTCGAACGACTCGGCATATCGAGTTAACAGAAAATGGACGTTTACTGTATGAGCAAATGACTCAGCCTTTAGCATTGGTAAATCAAGCGGTGAATTCGCTTGATGAGCAACCAAAGAATTACAAGGAGTATTGAGGGTTTTGTCGCAAAGTCACTCTATGAGTTATGATCAGCGAAGCTTTCCACCCAGTGTAATCGCATGACCATCCATTTTCAGCCCGACACTTTTCTTCAGAAATTATTCTCCTGACTGTTTGTTATTACCTTGCTTATAAACTTAGCTATCGTGAAATCGAAGGGATCATGGCTGAGCGAGGTATCCATGTTGATCACTCAACCATCAATCGGTGGGTCATCAAATATGCACTATTACTGGGGTATCGGGCACGTCGAAAAAAGAAGCCTGTTACCTCTTCGTGGCGGATGGACGAGACATACATTAACGTAAAGGTCAGTGGAAGTATTACTACCGGGCCGTCGATCAGTACGGCAATGTCATTGATTTCTTACTGTGTGATCACCTTTACTTGAAAAGGTCGTGATTGATAAGAGTGGTGCGAATGCGTTAGCGCTGCATAATATCAACGTCTAACTCTGGTTGATGGAATATTGAACATTATCTGAGTGCCTCAACAACGCCCTATGGAATGGTTCATTACATTAAAGTTCACCAATTTGTGTCAGCAAAAGTCGTGTCTGAAAGCACCACTCTATTCCTTCCAGCTTCTTTTGCTTCATATAAAGCCTTATCTGCTCGAGCTACCAAGTTTTCACTTGGATCTGATGGTTTGAACATAGCGATCCCCAAGCTTACCGTGACAGGAGAATGATCAATTTCTGATATTCTGAGTTGCTGGATATTGATTCTTACACGCTCTGATAACTGTGTGGCACTATCAGGATCTGACCAAGGTAATATTAGTATAAATTCCTCGCCACCATAACGGCCACAAACATCTGACTCTCGGATACTTGTTTTAAGTACTTCAGCTATTCTCATTATCACTTGATCGCCAGCTGGGTGCCCATATTTATCATTTACCAACTTGAAATGGTCTATATCAATCATGACGACAGCCAGACCACCGCCATAGCGCAACACTGATGTTTGCATCAGTTTTAGAAAGTCCAAAGTGGCACTATAGTTTAGCAGCCCAGTCTTACAATCTTGGGTTGCCATTTCACGCAATTCGTTGTTAGTTTTCTGCAATTCTTGGGTCCGCTTATTGACTAGTGATTCAAGTTCTATGTTTAATTGAAGCAAACACTGGCTGGCTTTGTCCTTTTCTATCAGCAGCAACTCTATTTTGTCCATAAGCGCATACCCGAGTAACAATACCTCGAAGGTTGAGCCTATTTGCATGGCGTAAAAAGTCACAAACGTATGGGGAAGCAAACCAAGAAAGAGTAACCCAGCAACGAAAACACCACAGAGAAAGATACACCAAGCGATCAGGAAATACCGGGCTGGCTTATACCCAGCGATCAAAGAACTGATAGCGCCGAAGAGAACGACAGGTGGAAGAATAATACCTAATATTGTTGCGTATTTTGCCGCTAGCGGAAAATCTCCCAAAAGGCTCATTGCTACACTGGTAGCGCTACAAGCTATCCCGATAAGAAAAACAACTTTAATACGAGGATGTTCATCACCAAATATTTGTAGAAACATGCCAGAGAAGAGCAAACCAAATAAGACAGCAAGACCCACGGAAGCGGCAGTTACACGGTTGCTCCACTCAGGTAATTCTGGCCACAGGTACTGAAAGCCGAAGCCGATCAATGATAGTTGCAGTAGTAGATAACTACTGAGGTATAACGCATAAGCCAGAAATAGTTTGTCACGCATTTTTTGAAAAGCCGCGAGTGCCACCAAAACAAGTAATAGCATGATGCCAAAGTAGACACCGAGTACAATGTTCGTTGTGTCGACATGCTCAATAAAGGCATGGTGTGTCCACAAGGATAATGGAACTTGCAATGAGCCTTCTGTCTGCAGCCGCATGTAGTAGGTTCGTATCTCACCTTCATGGTGCGGTAGATGAAATAAAAAAGAACGGTAAACGACTTCCCTTTGGGTGAAAGGTAGGGCTTCTCCTGTTACTTTTTTATCAAACCCGCCCAGCCCATTCGGTATATACAGTTCCACATTATCAATTAATGGAGAATCTAGCTGCAGCAAGATAGTGTTATTGAGGGATTGTTCAATGCCAAGTGAAAACCGAACCCAATATACGGTCTTAGAAAATCCGAAGGTGTTGCCTACGACAGATGCGGGGGAGAATGATCCCGCGAGATCCCCTGCTATAACATCCTCGATTGTCAGGGACTGACTAGGGTCAGGTAATATGTCAAAGAATGGTAGCAGGTTTAGGGTTCGTGTTTTGTGCCAAAACCATGCTTCATTTAGCTCTTCTGCCATAAGGTAACTGGTCTGGAACATAAGAATAAAAGCAAGAAGGATGCACTGAAAAAAAGTTTTATTGTTCGAGATAAACGTACTTAGCATTAGGATATACCCTCCATGAAACATCCCTGCCTCACTCTTTTTTACTTAATCTTGCAATTCAATGAGCAACCTCTAATTTAAATGGAACACTTTGCCCCTGAGATCATTATTTTGTGCCTTCGTTGATATGGTTTGATACCAATGAGTTACGCGAACCTCTGTAACATGCTGGCAGTACGGGGAATTTTGGTTAATCGATTGACCATTTCTTGTTGGTCATAGAAAACCATTCCGGTTGCGACCCAATTCCAATCACTCTACAACCCAAAATGATTTATGGGTAATAAAGAGCACCGAAATTTACAGTGGCTACCAAATAGTTAAGTGGGGCTAAGTAATGGCAGCAAAAATATATTATCGGTAGAAAGTTGGGTCTATATTTCCCTTCCTCGAACTCAATCCCCGTTCAATTGTTAACCCCTGACTCTCTGAGAGATTGACCATATCTACTTCTATATAATGGCCAAGTTTTACTGAATAAAAGCATTTAATAATAGGCTTTAAAAAAGATGTTTCATTTGACTCCCACACTAAGCCAGCACGTCCATCAGACAACTCTACGAGCGAGCCTACCGGATAGACGCCTACATTTCGAATAAACTCGTACAGTAAGTTGCTATCTAATTGATGAGGTGTCATAGACTTGAGAATTTTAAACGCCGCTGTGGGGCTTATAGACTTTTTATAGCATCGGGTTGCCGTTAAAGCATCATAGATATCAACAATAGCACTCATTCGGCCTACCAAAGAGATTTCATCTCCAGCTAACCCTTTAGGGTATCCGCTTCCATCAAGCTTTTCATGATGCAGTAAACTCACTTGTCGGCTCATCTCAGAAAGTCCCGGTATGCTATCGAGAACAGGTTCAGAAAGCACTTGGTGTAACTTCATATGTTCAAACTCTTCTGTGGTCAATCGAGCAGGTTTATTTAATACCTCAAGATTCACCTGGGTTTTTCCCACATCATGCAATAGTCCCCCAATGGCTAATTGCTTAAGCACTTGCAGGTCTAGGCCTAAGTGCCGACCAAAACTGACCATCAAAAAAGCAACGTTTAAGGAGTGCTCTAACAAGTAGGCATCTTTCTGGCGCAATGCGGCGACACACTGAATTGCATCAGGGTTACAGCGAATGGAATTGACAATACTTTCTGAGAGATCAGCAATGGGAGTAATATCAATGTTTCTCCCTTGGTATAAATTGTTAATGGCTTTATTGAGTAAATCCTTTGATTTTAGCAGGATAGACTCAGCACTTTTAAGTTCCACTTCCAATGAAGTTGTCTTAGACGGCTTAGGGTTGTGCTTATTGAAGCCAGGAACATAGTGGCTTAGATCTGACCGTTCGAAGTCAACCCAAACCGTTTCTATCCCATTGGCTTTAATCTTATCAATCAACTTGCGAGAACTAACTCTGCCTGACTGAGTCACACGCATTCGCCCTTGAGGACTTTCAAGCTCAATGATAAATAGTCCTTCACTAAGGTGCTCAACTGCGACTGCCTGAATCATAATCGGTCAACCTCTACACTTAATATGAATAAATAATAAGTCAACTTAAAGCAAACAAGAAAAACACAAGAATAAAACAATTGGTGCCGCGATTGACGCAATTTAATTCCCAAAGCTCTTGTGGGTATCAACAATTTTCAATTTTGAAAAAAGATAATTCTTCTCTTTGATTGACAGCCAACTCAGAGAGTTCTTTGGCCGCCTGTTGTGCTCGGTTTACTGCCGATACATTTTTATGAACTAAGTCCAGAGTGAAATTGGTATTTGTAGAAATGGTATCAGTTACGCATAATTGTTCTTGTGAAGCCGTAGCAACCAGAGTGTTAATATCAGAAATAGATTGAACTGAAAGAACTATACGATTAAAAGATTGCTTCACACTTTCAGACAAATCCACTGATTCCTCAATAGAAGTGAGATTCTCTATCATATTACTATTTGCTTTTTCGGATTGAACTTGAAGCTTAGTAATAATCTCTTGAATATTCTTTGTAGACTCTTGCGTCTTAGCCGCAAGATTACGAACTTCATCCGCTACCACTGCAAAGCCATGCCCATGCTCACCGGCTCTTGCGGCTTCAATCGCTGCATTTAGAGCAAGAAGATTCGTCTGGTCTGAAATTGAACTAATAACCTCAGTCACTTCGCCTATTTCCATAGAGCTATCTTTCAACTCTTTTAGCATCGTTGCTGTCTGCTGAACGGATGAATTAATGTTTCTTGTTAAAAAAATCGACTTATCAAGTACTTTTTGGCCTTGTGTTACGTTATCAATCGCTTTTCTAGTTTCATCTTCGGCCTGAACTGCATTAAGAGATACTTCCTGATATGTACTTGCCAATTGATTAATAGCTGTTGCTATCAGCTCTACTTGAGACAACTCATCCTGAGAATTTTTAGCTGTATCACTCATTACAACACTCAACTTTTCAGATGAAGATAAAACATTGTCTGAGATAGAAAAAGATGAATTAATAGCACCAGATAATTTTTGGTTTAATACAGTAATAGATGCATAAATTCCTGTTTTTTTACTTATAAAATCAAGTTTTTGTGATAAATTTCCATTAGCAAGATTGGATACTATTTTTTCTATTTTTGAAGGTTCATCACCAATGATTCGAATTAATGTTCGATAACTTAAAATTAAGAATAAGATTAAAATAATTGTAACTACCATTGAACAAATGATTAGCAATTTTTGATAAAAAATCATCTCTTTATCGATAGTGTTTACATTATCTTTAACCCTTTCACTTACTGTGTTGAGTAACTCTTGTACAGGCTCAATGATTTTCGTTAACTCATATTCATATTCATCTGAATACAATAAGTTTGATGCTGCTCTATTATTTCCATTTTTAACAAGAGAGGAAGCTTTCATTTCAAGTTTAACAAGTTTATTGGACAAATTTAGTGATTTTTCATAAAGAGTTATTTCACTTTCATTAAACCCAATATCAAGCATGATTTCTTTTTGAGACTTCTTTTCATTCGGTCTTAATTTATCATTTGGTCTTGGGGAGTCTCCAGCTCTCCATTTTACAATTTTATTATAGTTGTCGAGGAATTTTTCATTCTGAGATGAAGCATAAAGTCGGATATTACTTGTTAGATCTTTACTGGATTGTTGAAACTCATCGAGCATTATTTTACTTTGAAATAATTGTACATCTAATAGGTTTTTTTCTTCATGTAAGCTAGACATAACAAATGTAATTGTTATGAAGTAACAAATAACAAAAAAAACAAATATAGAATAAGTGATAATTCTTTTTTTTAGTGACATTTCAATCGCTCAATATGATTTCTGATTTATATTGAGCTTTATTTTTTTTGTTTGCAATAATTTCAAGTTATATTTTTTTGGTTGTCTAAAGGTTTGTTGAATACATCACAAATTATATGAATATTTCTATCAATATATATGATTCTGTCGCATTTTGAACATAGAGTGCTTACGGCGGGTTTGTTGCAAAGAATTCAGTCTCAGCTCAGAATCCCTTTTCTTCCCCACCAAATCTAGCGACTCAATGACCAACCCCGAATTCAAATGGAAACAATTTGCCCTTGAAATTATCCTTTGGTGCCTTCGGTGGTATGGTTCGACCCCAATGAGTTATGCCAACCTCATAACATGCTTGAAGAGTGAGGGATTTCAATGAATCGTTCGACTATTTATCGTTGGTTTATTGAATATGACCCAGTATTACGTAATAAATTACGTTGCCATCAATTCATTTGAACAGACTCCTCATTGCTGAACGATGAAACTTTCGTCAAAGTTAAGGGGAAATAGCACTACCTTTATCGTGCCATCAATAAGCAAGGCGAGACGCTGGATTTCTATTTTTCCCACAAACGTAATAAAGAAGCCGCGTATCAGTTCCTTAGGCGCTGCCTGATATATTACGACGTAGATAATCAGTCTAAAACATTAAACACTGACAAACATTCCTCATACGCGAGTGTGATTGCTTGCTTGAAGAAGGAGGGACGACTGCGAGCAGCGGCAAGTGAAATGCCTCAATAATGGTATCGAGTCTGATCACGCCCCAATAAAGAAACTCGCTGTAGCCATCAGTGGGTTTAAAATACGAAAACGAGCTTGGTCAACTACCCAGGGATTTGAATCATTTATTCAACGTTGAAGTGATTTACTCGTAATTTTAAGTCAATGACTGACTAGATCTGCTTCATCAGATTATTTGCAACATATATGAACCATCCCTATTTGCACATTAATTTGTAATGATGTTGCTCTAGATCTAAGTTGCAGTCATATATTCGGCATCTAAGTTAAACTTGTGCCCTGATGTAAATCCGCAC
>Ga0316197_10000827_pt1 | contig 21760 bp, 19 predicted proteins | sample OudBiesiAoxic_MG_FD_204939 | JGI IMG/M metagenome (GOLD analysis project Ga0316197, IMG submission 204939) | Coastal sediment microbial communities from Oude Bieten Haven, Netherlands - site A oxic | ecosystem: Environmental > Aquatic > Marine > Coastal > Sediment | place: Netherlands... | reverse complement strand
CGAGCTGAGTGTAGCGCAGGACCCGAAAGCCCGCGTCGAGCAGTGGCGGCACCTGGGCGTCCCACGCGTAAAACGGGATCGTGCCGCCATGGATCAAGAGCACCACTGGCGCATCGGCCGGTCCGCTGAGCTCGTAGTGCGTGACGCCCTCCGGCAAGGTGATGTAGCTACCGCCCCGAGCCTCCCGTGCTGCTGCATCGAGGGTCTTGGTTTCGCGCTGGCGCGTGAAGTACGGTATCAAGATCGCAATCGCGAGCACCGTGATCACGCCGAGCCACAGGTAGCCACTCTGCATGCCCACCGTTCTAGCACTTGGTGGTATGGTGCGCGCCATGCTGGCTCGGCTTGGCGAGGTTTTCAGCCGGTGGGCGGAGCGATGGGTGCCCGAGCCCTTCGTTTTGGCGCTCATCCTGACGCTCATCACACTGCTTGGCGGGTTCGGCCTCACCGGTTCCGCCGGCGAGGTGCTCCAAGGTTGGTACAGCGGCTTCGCGAGCACGCCACTGCTCGCGTTCGCCTTGCAAATGTGTCTCATCCTCGTGACGGGTCAGGCGTTGGCGTCGAGCCCACCGGTGCAAAAGCTGGTTCGCGCGCTCGCGCGTGGGCCCAAGACCACCCCGGCCGCTGCTGGCCTCGTTGCGTTGATCGCGTGCGTGACCGGGCTCATCCAGTGGGGGCTCGGCGCAGTCGTCGCCGCCTTTGTCGTTCGCGAGATCGCGGCGAGCGCGGCCGAAGACGGGCGGCCGATGGATGTGCCTGTCCTTGGAGCCGCTGCCTACACGGGCTTAGCCGTATGGCATGGCGGTCTAAGCGGGTCGGCCCCGCTCAAGGCAGCGGAGTCTGCGCAGTTCACCCAGGGCGCGGGTGAGGCGATTGCCGTCGGCGAGACGCTGTTTTCCTCGCTCAACTTGGTCGTGAGCGGCGGTCTGCTCATTCTGTTGCCATTGATGTGTATCGCGCTCGCGCCGAAGGAGGCATCGGTACCGGTACCGGCGCCTGCCGCCGCGATGACCGCCGGTCGCAGTAGACCGAAGCGCTCTATCCCCGTTGTCCTCATTGGCGGGACGGCCGTCGTCCTCGTCGTGGCGAGCTGGCTGCGAAGCGACCTCGCATTCAACCTCAACTCGGTGAACCTCTTCTTCCTCGCGCTCGCGCTCGCCGCGCACGGCTCCATTCGCGGCTTTCTCGACTCCGTGTCCGACGGGGCTCGCGGCGCTGGCTCCATTATCGTCCAGTTCCCCCTCTACTTCGGGATCCTCGGTGTGATGCAAGCAAGCGGAATGATCGAGCGGCTTTCGAGCGCCATGGCATCCGTGGCGTCGACGACGACCTTTCCGCTTCTGACGTTCTTGAGCGCGGGCCTCGTGAATTTCTTCGTGCCGTCCGGCGGCGGGCAGTGGGCGCTGCAGAGCGACGTGCTTCTCACCACCGCGGACGCGCTTGGGCTCGATCCTGGGCGGACAGTGATGGCGTTCTCCTTCGGCGACGAGTGGACGAATCTCCTGCAGCCCTTCTGGGCGCTGCCGTTGCTCGCGATCACCGGCCTCAAGGCGAAAGAGATCGCCGGCTACACCGCCGTCCTCGCCATCGGCATGGGGCTGTACGTCGGTCTGGTTTTGCTGGTCTTCGGCTAGAGACCGGGCGCGACGCTGTACGCGGCTTCGGTGTTCTCGGCGATCTCTTCGAGTGTGGCGCCTTCGGCGAGCTCGACCAGCGTCATGCCGCCGTCGCCCTTCTTGTCGAGTTCGAACACACCGAGATCCGTGATGATCAGGTCCACCACTTGCGTGCCCGTGAGGGGAAGCGTGCACTCCTTCAAGAGCTTGGGCTTGCCCTTGGCGGTGTGCTCCATGACGACGACCACCCGCGGCACGCCGGCCACGAGGTCCATCGCGCCGCCCATGCCTTTGACCATCTTGCCGGGGATCATCCAGTTCGCGAGATCGCCGTTCTCCGCGACCTGCATTGCGCCGAGAATCGAGAGATTGATGTGTCCGCCTCGAATCATCGCGAACGAGTCCGCGCTCGAGAAGAAGCTCGTCGTGGGAAGCTCGGTGACCGTTTGCTTGCCGGCGTTGATCAAGTCGGCGTCTTCGTCGCCCTCGTAGGGGAAGGGGCCCATGCCGAGCATGCCATTCTCACTTTGCAGTATGACGTGCATGCCTTCCGGGATGTAGTTCGAGACGAGCGTCGGGATGCCGATGCCGAGATTCACGTAGAAGCCGTCGCGAAGCTCTTTCGCGGCGCGCTCTGCCATTTGGTCGCGGGTCCAAGCCATCGTCGTCTCCTCAGGGGCGCGGGCGGGTCGTCCGCTGCTCGATGTGCTTCGAGGCGTCGGGGAAGTGAATGATACGGTTCACGTAGATGCCCGGCGTCATGATCTGATCCGGGTCGAGCTCACCGGGCTCGACGAGCTCTTCGACCTCGGCCACCGTGACCTTGGCCGCCGTCGCCATCATCGGGTTGAAGTTTCGCGCCGTCTTTCTGTAGACGAGGTTGCCTTCGGTGTCGCCTTTCCATGCGTGGACGATCGCGACGTCGGCAAACAGCCCGCGCTCCATGACGAATTGCTCGCCATTGAACTCACGCACCTCTTTGCCTTCGGCCACGCTCGTTCCCACCCCAGTCTTCGTGTAGAAGGCCGCGATGCCAGCTCCGCCTGCGCGAACCCGTTCGGCCAGTGTGCCTTGCGGGTTGAACTCGACGGTCAAGTCGCCATCGAGGAACTGCTTCGCGAAGAGCTTGTTCTCGCCGACGTACGAGGACACCATCTTGGTGATCTGCCGGGTTTCCAACATTACGCCGAGGCCGATGCCATCGACGCCTGCGTTGTTGGACACCACGGTCAGGTCCTTCACGCCCGACTTGGCGACCGCCTCAATCAATGCCTCCGGGATTCCGCACAGGCCGAAACCACCTGACATCAACATCATGCCGTCGCTCAGCAGGCCGTCGAGAGCCGCTGTCGCATCCGGGTACACCTTGTTGGCCATGTTTCGTCTTTACCTTCCGCTGGCTTTCGTGACAATCAGTTGAAGCCGAGCATGGCGCGGGCCTCGGCGGGCGAGGCGACTTCGCGACCGGCGTTCCGCGCACATTGCGCGAGCGCCTCGATCAGCTGGCCATTGCCCGTCGTCTTGTCGCCGTTTGGCAGGTAGAAGGTGTCCTCGACGCCCGTTCGCAGCATGCCCCCGAGGTCCGCCGCCTTCTGGTGAGTTTCCCAGATCTCTTCGCGGCCGATGAGCGTGGCTTGCCAGTGCGCGTCGCCGCTCTTGTACTTCATCAGCAGTTCGAGGAGATCGGGGTCGCAGGGCATCCCCGAGGCGACGCCCATCACGAAGTTGTAGTGCATCTCCTTGGCCATGCCCGCTTTGAGGTAGAGGCCCACCGAGCGAACGATGCCGACGTCGAAGCACTCCATCTCCGGAATCGTCTCCGTTTCCTCCATGACATCGATCATCTTCTGAATCTTCTCGACGCTATTGAGGAACACCATTGGCGGCCACGCCCAGGTGCCGTCTCTCTTCAGCTTCAGGTAGTTGAGGCTGCCGGCGTTGCACGCAGCGATCTCAGGCTTGATGCGGCGAAGGCATGCGCTCGGCCCGGACACGTCGTCGTCGATGACGCCTGTGGTCTGATTGACGATGATGCCGGGGCACGTTTCACGAATCGCGTCGCTGGCGGCGGCGGCCACGTCCGGGTCCCAAGATGGAAAGTGCCCCATCCCGGGTTCCTGCCGACGGAAGTGGATGTGCACGATCGAGGCGCCCGCGTTGTAAGCATCGCGCGCCGAAGCTGCCATCTCCTCCGGCGTGACCGGGACGGGGTGCTGCTTCGGGTTGGTGAGCACGCCATTGAGCGCGCAGGTGAGGATCGCCTTGTCCATCGCCATTCTCCTATTTGTCCAGCTGAGCGCGTTTCGTACGCTAGGTTTACGTATACGTCAAGTGATGACTGCTTGCGTAAATAAGCTGTTGTTACGGCAGGAATGCTGGGCTATCGTCGACCCGATGGTAGCGGCCCCGCGAAAAGACGCAGCCAAGGCTCGCCTGGAAGCGCACGGCGAAACCGAAGCGCCTGATTTCTTTTCGATTTCGGACCTCGCGGACGAATTCGGTATCACGCATCGAGCGATTCGCTTCTACGAGACCAAGGGGCTCCTCGCACCCAAGCGCCTGAACGGCGCGCGCATCTATTCGCGCCGGGATCGCGCTCGGCTGCACATCATCGTTCGCGCCAAGTCGCTGGGCTACACGCTCGAAGAAACCAAGGGCTACCTGGACCTCTACGGCCGGCACGGCGAGGGCCGCATCAAGCAGCTCGAGCTGTCGGTTTCGCGCAGCGCCGAAATCATCGAGGAGCTCGAGGCCAAGAAGCGCCAAATCGAAGAGACGATCGAGGAGCTTCGGCTGATCAACAAGGTTTGCCGACAGAAGATCGCGAAGAAGAACGCTCGCTAACGCTCAGAACCAATCGGGTTCCGCTTTGATGTACGAGTCCTCGTGCTCCCGACAGAGGCTGGCCAGAAGCTCGACTCGGGGAACCTCGGTTCGGATCCAATACTGAGCGGCCGCGTCGATGGCGTGCTTTCGCTCGTCAGAGAGTGGCGCAGACTTCGCGACCGCAGCCATGTTGAGCCACTGCCAACCGATGACGAGCGTAGCGAACATGTCGAGGTAGTCCCAGCTGTGTCCAAGCATGGCGTCGGCGTCCCCCGACATGCCACGCTGGCCCAGCTCGATCGTGATCGCGCCGACGGTACCCACCGCGTTTTCGAGTGCGGTGCAGAGCGTGTCGTCGCACCCCGCTTTGCGGGCGCGCGCGATCGTCGAGCCGATCTCCTCGGCAAGTGCCCGGAGCGGCGCGCCGCCCTTGCTCATCACCTTTCGGCCGAGCAGGTCCATGCTTTGAATGCCATTGGTGCCTTCGTGCAAGGTGTTGAGCTTCTGGTCGCGTAGATACGCCTCGGGTAGGTACTCGCTCGTGTAGCCGTAGCCACCGAGGATCTGAACGGCCAGAACGTTGGACTCGAATCCCTTTTCCGCGGGGAATGTCTTGGCGATCGGGGTGAGCAGGTTGAGCAGAAGGTCCGCCCGCTCACGTGCCTCGTCGGTCGCTCCATGTGCCGCAATGTCGCTGTAGCGAGACACGGTTCCGAGCAAGGCCAGGCTGCCCTCGATGATTGCTTTTTGCCGAAGCAGCATCCGCCGAACGTCGGCGTGCTCGATGATCGAGACCATCTCGCCCCCACGCGAGCCGAGCTTGCGCCCCTGCTTGCGGTCACGCGCATAGGCCAATGACTCGTGGTAGGCGACCGACGCGGTCGCGGTCCCATTCACCCCAACCATGATCCGTGCCTCGTTCATCATCTGGAACATGTACCGGAGGCCCTGGTTCGGCTCGCCAACGAGCCACCCACGGCAGTCACCCTCATCGCCGAACTCGAGCGCGAGGCTCGGAAGGCCCTTCCAGCCGATCTTGTGGATGAGCCCCGCGACGGTGACGTCGTTTGGAACGAGCTCGCCCCCCTCTTCGCGAAGGCGAGGGATGGCGAACAGTGAAATGCCTTTGGTTCCGGCAGGCGCGCCCGCGATGCGGCCGAGAGCAAGGTTCACTACGTTGTCCGTGACTTGGTGGTCCGCGCCCGAGATGAAGATCTTGCTGCCCTTGATGAGGTAGTGACCGTCCTCGGTTGGCGTTGCCGTCGTGGTGATGTCGCCCAGGCTGCTCCCGGCGTGCGGCTCGGTGAGCGCCATCGTTCCGGTCCACTCGCCGTCGTACATCTTGGTCATGAAGCGCTCTTTGACCTCGTCGGACCCGAACGCTTCGATCAAATGTGCGGCGCCATGCGTGAGTCCAACGAAGCCGTAGGCGCCGAGGTTCGCGGCCATGAGGTAGGCGCTTGCCATCGTATACACGAGCATTGGGATTTGTTGACCGCCCACCGACTCGGGTCGCGTCGCCGTGAGCACGCCAAGGTCGATCATCGCCTCGTACAGAGCTGGCAGGGAAGGATGCGTGTGAATCCTGCCGTCGCGGAACACCGGCGGCTCCTCGTCCATGGGCTTGTACGTCGGCAACAGATCCTGGCGTGCGAAACGCCGTACGCTGTCGATGAACATGTCGAACGTTTCTTTGCTGTGCTGCTCATAAGCTTCCAGCTCGCAAAGCGATTCGGCATCGAGAACGGAGTACAGTAAGAAATCGACGAGGCTGTCGTCGATCAGCGGATTGCTTTGTGTGGCCATCGTTTGGGGCGTCCCGTGCGGCGCAACGTAGCACCAGAGTTGCGCACTTCCCGCGTGAAAAGTGCAGGGCCATGCGGTATGACGGCTCTCTATGGATTTCCAGCATTCCGAGCGCGCCCAAAAGGTGATGGCGCAGGTTCAGCGATTCGTCGACGAGCGCGTTCTGCCCAACGAGCAGACCTACCTCGACCAACTGGTCGGGACGGAGGATTGGCGGCAGTGGAAGATCCCGCCGATCATGGAAGAGCTCAAGGCGGAGGCGAAGGAGCTCGGGCTTTGGAATCTCTTCTTGCCGGACGAGAAGCATGGCGCGGGTCTCGACAACCGAGATTACGCACCCATCGCGGAGATCACCGGACGGAGCTTTATCGCGCCCGAGGTCTTCAACTGCAATGCGCCCGATACCGGCAACGCAGAAGTCCTGGTCAAGTACGGGTCCGAGGAGCAGAAGCAACAGTGGCTCGAGCCTCTGCTTGCAGGAGAGATTCGCTCGGGATTCGCAATGACCGAGCCCGCGGTCGCTTCGAGCGACGCGACGAACATGCAAGCGACCTGCGAGGTCGTTGGTGATGAAGTCGTGCTCAACGGCCAGAAGTGGTGGACCAGCGGAGCCGGGGATCCTCGCTGTGGGTTCTACATCTTCATGGGCGTCACCGACCCCAATGCAGGTCGCCACGAGCGGCATTCGATGGTCTTGGTTCCGGTCGACGCGCCCGGCGTGAAGACCTTGCGGATGTTGCCCGTCTTCGGGCACATCGACGAGCCGCACGGCCACGCCGAAGTCCTGTTCGACGACGTGCGATTGCCCGTGAGCAGCATCATTGCCGGACCCGGCCGCGGCTTCGAAATCGCACAGGGCCGCCTCGGCCCCGGCCGTATCCACCATTGTATGCGGGCGATCGGCGCCTCTGAACGCGCCCTGCAGCGCCTTTGCGAGCGCGCCGTTCACAGAGTCGCGTTCGGTAAGCCCCTGTCCAACCTCGGCGGCAACCGCGACATCATCGCCAACTCACGCATGGCGATCGACCAGGCGCGCCTTCTCACGATGAAGGCGGCATGGGCGCTCGACACGATGGGCACCTTTGGAGCGCTCGTCGACATCTCCGCCATCAAAGTCATCGCCCCGAATGTGCTTCAGAGCGTCACCGACGCCGCGATCCAGATCCACGGTGGCGAAGGCATGTCCGACCCGGAGCTTTCACGCTTGATGGGCATGGCGCGCGCGCTTCGCATCGCCGACGGACCGGACGAAGTCCACCGCGGCATGGTCGCCCGGCTCGAGCTCAAGAAGTACGTTTGACGCTACCGGAAGAGCACGCCGAAGTACGGCGTGATCCATTGCTCACGTCGGAAGAAGAAGCTACCGGTCCCAGACAATGAGTACTTGAAGCCAATGTCGAGGTAGGAACCGGACCCAACCTTGAGGGCCAGTCCGAACTTCGCGGTCATTCCGGGTGTGAATCGGAAGACTGCGATACGTGCGCAGTAGTAGTAGTACGTCCCGCCGCACACGATGTTGGTCTCGTTCACGCGCCACCAGTTCGCGTCGAAGGTAATCCCGATGTACGGCAACATGGGCGTGTTGTTGGGGATCTGAACCCGAAGCTCTGGAGCGAGGTACAGGCGGGTCATCGGCTTCCGTTCATAGCCCGTTCCGATGCCTGGGATGTTGTAGAAGTTGATCGGCGTCCACATGGCGCCGAGGCCGAGGCCGAACGCGACGTAGCCCATGTCGTACGCGCCAAAGAAGTTGAGATCGGCGCCGGGCCGCACGACGTCCCGGTCCGCATCGAGCCAGATCGGGATGCCTAGGTTGAACGCCCCCTGGTAGCCCCGATGCATCGCCTGCTGCTTGGCGGCGGACGGGGGGTCGTACTGCTCGACCGGGCGGCTCGGGTACGAGCTACTGGTCGGAGGCGGAGATGACCAAGCACCTTGTGCGGAGGCGGACGAGGCGTAGCCGGCCAGTGCCAGCGCTGTGACGAGGGGGGCGTGCTTCATGAGCATGGCGCATGACCTGACATGCTATCGTCATTCGTCCAGTGGAGCACTCGAGGACGGCAGCAATCGGATGAGAGAGTCACGACACCCGCAGTGGGAGCCCATGACCGCCTACGTCGCGGACATGTCCTACTTCAGCGGCAAGATGGAGGCCTACCTTCGCTACAAAGGGATTCCGTACCAGCGGAAGCTCGCGACCAGCGGCACCATGCGCGACGAGGTCCTGCCGGCCACCGGCTTGATGAAAGTGCCCGTGATTCGCTTGGCCGATGGACAATGGCTGAAGGACACCACGCCCATGATCGACTGGTTCGAGGACCAGTACCCCAATCCGCCGGTCGTTCCGGAGGTCCCCGTCCTTCGTTTCCTGTCCAAGCTCGTCGAGGACTACGCCGACGAGTGGTGCTGGCGCGCGGCACTCTATTGGCGGTGGCGGCCGCCTGCGACGCGGCGCCTCCTGATGCGAAGAATCGGGGAAGAGGTTCTGGCTGACTTCCCTGCTCCGAGTTGGCTCGGCGGGTGGTACTACGGCCGCCGGCAAATCGCGACGTATCTGACCGGGGACGGAATGAGTCGCGAAACAGAACCGGTCATCAAGAGGCACTATCTCGACTTGCTCGAGGCGATGGGGAAGCTTCTCGAAGACCAAGCGTTCCTGCTTGGAAGCCATCCAAGCCTCGTCGACATCGCATTGTTCGGCCCGATGTTCCGGCACTACGCGCAGGACCCTGCCCCGAGTCTCGTGATGGAGCGTCGCGCACCGGCAGTCTATGCGTGGGTCGGACGTGTTTGGAACGCGCGCGCGCTCAGCTACGCGGGGCAACCGGTTTGGGGAAGCTTCTCGCACCCCGGTTGGAGTTACTTCTTCGAAGATATCGTTCAGAGCTATTGGCCGTTCCTTCTCGCCAATGCACGCGCGTGGAAGGAAGGGAAGTCACGCATCGACCACAAAGCCCACGGGGTGACCTACCGCAGACTCAAAGTGGTGCACTATCGTGTGTTCTGCCTGGAGCTTCTGCAGAACGAGTACCAGCGCCTGAGCGATGCCGACCGGGAGTCCGTAGCTCGGCTTGTCGCGCCGTACGGCCGCCTAGAGCTGATCGATGGGCTCGAGTCCGGCTTGATGAAGGACCATGAGCTTCCGCTTAGAGCGGGGCGCCCGCAGCCTTCGAGATTTCAACGGTTCAAGCTGGCGCTCACGGGCACCCCGTGGGACATGCCAGTCAAACCCCTGCAGTAGACGGAGCAAGAGAATGTCGGGCAAAGACGCGTTCACGCCGGAGTGGTTCGAGGGGGAGCTTCCCGAGCGTTCATATCGGTCGGCCTTCAAGTGGGGCGCCCCCGACGGATTCAAGCACCCGAATCCGCGGCTCTATGCCCTGATGAAAGAGATCTTCGAGCTCGATGACGACCACTTCCGGAGGCCGCAGAAGCTCGGCTTGGAAGACATCACCGCCGATGCGCCAATCTCCCTGAGCGCCGACCAAGTGGCCGCCTTCGAAAGCTTCGTCGGCGCCGAGAACGTGAGCGACGACGTCTATGCGCGGCTCCGCGTCTCGTATGGAAAGACGATGATCGATGCGCTTCGCCTGCGCGACCACAACATCGAGAACTTACCCGACTTGGTCCTTCATCCGCGTGACCGCGAAGACGTCGCGAAGGTCGTCCGTTACTGTCACGAGCAGGGAATCCCACTCTACACCTATGGTGCCGGTTCCAGCGTCACCCGTGGGACCGAGTGTGTGAGAGGCGGGGTCTCGATTCACCTGGGCACGCACATGACGCGCGTCCTCTCCCTCAACCCGACAAACCAAACCGTCACGGTTGAGCCGGGAATTCTCGGGCCGGCGCTCGAAGAAGCGCTCAACCAAGCAAAGCAGCGCTTCCAAGCCCCGCATGCCTACACGTGCGGGCACTTCCCGCAGTCGTTCGAGTTTTCGTCTGCCGGCGGCTGGGTGGTGACGCGCGGTGCCGGTCAGAACTCGACCAACTACGGCAAAGCCGAGGACCTCGTTCTCAGCCAGGAGTACATCACGCCGGTGGGCGAGCTCCGCACCGTCGACGTGCCCGCGTATGCCACTGGGCCGAACCTCGACCAGATCATGATCGGAAGCGAGGGCGCATTCGGGATCCTGGTCGCGGTCACACTGAAGATCTTTCGCTACCAACCCGAGAACACCACTCGCTTCAGCTTCATTTTTCCCGACTGGCCTCGTGCCTGCGCCGCCGCTCGGGAGATCATGCAGGGTGAGTTTGGGCTCCCCTCGGTATTTCGGCTTTCGGACCCGGAAGAGACCGACGTTGCATTCAAGCTCTACGGCGTGGAAGGCACGCCAATCGATTCGATCGTCAGCCTACGCGGCTTCAAGAAGGGGGAGCGCTGCCTGATGCTGGGTACGGTCGACGGCGATCGCGCGTACACGACCATGGTCAAGCGCCGCTTGAAGCGAACGTGCCGCGCGCATGGCGGCATGTATGCGACCGGCCTCATCACGAAGAAGTGGGAGCATGGGCGTTTCACGGACCCCTACATGCGCGAGGACCTACAGGACTACGGCATTCTCATCGACACTCTCGAGTGCGCCACGAACTGGGAGGACTTGCCGAAGGTGCACGAGCACGTGCGCGCGGTCATCAAGAGCCGACCCCAGACGGTGTGCATGACGCACATGTCCCATTGCTACCCGCAGGGCGCGAATCTTTACTTCATCTTCATCGCCAAGATGGGTGCCGAGGAGTTCCTCGAATTCCACAAGGGCATCCTCGACGCCGTTCAGACCTCGGGTGCCACGATGAGCCATCACCACGGCATCGGGAAGATGACCGCTCCATGGCTCGAAGGACAGATCGGAAAGAATGAGCTCGAGGTCTTTCGTGCGATCAAGCGGCACTTCGACCCAAAGAACATTCTCAACCCCGGTGGCACTCTTGCGCTAGATCTGCCGGATGGCGACCGCCGTCTCCCTTGAGCTCCAAGCGGAGCATCGAACCTTTCGTCTTGGAGGATTGCCATGAGCAGTAGTGAAACCCAGGCCCTCCGCGAACGCGTATCAGGCCGTGCCGTCGTGGTCACCGGTGCGTCGAGCGGCATCGGTGAGGCGCTTGCCGAACGACTCGGAGATTCGGGCGCCAAGGTTGTGCTGCTCGCCCGCTCTGCCGACAAGCTCGACGAGATGAAGCAGGCAATCGAAAGGAAGGGTGGGGCGGCGTTCGCGTACCCAGTCGATCTTTCGAGCGCCGAAGACACCCAGCGCGCGATTGAGGCGATTCTCGCCGATCACGGAGAGGTCGACATTCTCGTCAACAACGCTGGCATGTCGATTCGTCGAAGTGTCGCGAAGTCCTACGATCGCGTGCACGATTTCGAGCGGACGCTCTCGCTCAATTTCCTCGGCGCGCTGCGTCTCATCATGGGGTTCTTGCCCGGGATGCGCGCTCAGAAGCGCGGGCAGATTATCAACGTCTCTACGATTGGGGTTCAGGTGAACGTACCCCGGTACGGCGCCTACATTGCAAGCAAGGCCGCGCTCGATGCGTTCAGCCGGGTGCTCGCGGTCGAGGTCTTGAAGGAAGGGGTCAAGGTCACCACGGTCTACATGCCTCTCGTGAAGACCCCGATGATGGAGTCGACCACGATCTACCGGTCGTTTCCGATGCGGAGCGCCGAGGAGGCCGCGGACTTGATCGTCGAGGCCATCGTTCATCAGCCCAAACGCGTCGCAGTCCCGGTTGGGAATCTGTTCGAGTTCGCCTACGGCGTCGCGCCCAAGGCGATCGATCGCGTCTTGAACGCGGCGTATCAGCTCTACCCCGAGTCAGGTGACCAGAAGGACCAACGGGAGCCGGTTTCCAAAGATGCTGCGATGTTCCAGCGTGTCTTCAAAGCGGTGACCCGCCGAGCGCGCCGGCGCAGCCCTGGACGCGACTAGGGTCCTGCGGGTATATCCCGTTTCGTGAACCGACATTTCCCATTTGTTCTGCTCCTGGCCGCGGCGCTCGTCGCGCTGCCGGGCACTGTTCCAACCACCCACGCGGAGGAGGCCATCACCCTTCGTATCGCTTCGCTCGCGCCTGCCGGCTCGTCATGGATGAAGGTGCTCAACGCCTGGAAGTCGACCCTCGAGAAGGAAACGAAAGGAAAGCTGAAGCTCCGTTTCTACCCCGGTGGATCCCAAGGCGACGAGCGCGACTTCGTTCGCAAGATGCGCGTCGGCCAACTCGACGGCGGCGTCGTCACGATGACCGGCATGAGCATGCTGGTGCGGCCGATGGTGATCCTCGTGCTCCCCGACTTCCTGGACACGTACGAGAAGCTCGATCGGGTACGTGAGCGTATGGCCGCGCAATTCGAAAAGATGTTCGTCGACGAGGGTTTCCTGATGGTGGCATGGGGTGATGCCGGCAAGACTCGCCTCTTCTCGCAAAAGAAGATCGAGAAGCCATCGGACATCAAGGCGATGCGCCCATGGATGTGGAAGGACGACTTGGTCTTCATCGAATTCTACGACGTCATCGGCGCAAACGGGGTGCGCCTCGGTGTCCCGGAGGTCTACCCAGGCCTCCAGACCAAGATGGTCGACGTCGTCACGTCGTCTGCTCTCACTGCCGTGGCGCTTCAGTGGTACACGCGCGTCAACTACATGACCGGTCACAACTCCGCGATCATCGCGGGAGGCATGGTCATGCGCAAAGAGAAGGTCGACAGCCTCCCGCCGGAACTCAAAGAGACGTTCTTACGCACCTGCGAACGGGTCGAGCTGTTGCTCAACAAGACGATCCGCCGAGACGATCAGAAAGCCTACGATGTCGTCATGAAGAAAGGCATCATCGCGACCGACACGAGCAAGTACCAGGCCGAGTGGAACGCAGCGGCCAAGCAGGTGCGGGACCGGATGACGGGTCGTGTCTTTTCGAAGAGCCTGCTCGATGCGGTCGAAGCGGCCGCAATCGAGTAACTCGGCGCTCACGCAGATCGGTTGCGGCTTCCAGCGTCGAAATACGCGTCGACCCTTGCCGTGATCACCTCTCGAACCTGGTCGCGCAGCGCGCCGATGTCGTCCTCGGTGAGACCTTCGGTCAGGATCGGCCGCTCGACGAACACCGTGATGACGTTCCCAGGCCGGATCAGCAGCGAGCCTTTGTGTAGGACGTCGTAGAGCCCCGTTACGGCGACCGGTACGACCGGCACGCCGAGCTCGATCGCGATGCGGAAGATGCCGTCATAGAAGGGGCCGACCCGCCCGGTGAGTGTTCGGTGACCTTCTGGGAACCCGAGGATCGAATGCCCCTTGTCGACCTCCTCTCGAACTGCGCGTCGGAGGGCGTCGAGTGCCCCCTGGCGGTCCTTGGGAACCGGGATCGTTCCACGGGCCTTCATGAACCAACCGTAGAAGGGGTAGTCGAAGTGACTTTCGAGCTCGATGCCCTGCTTGAAGTGCGGAGTAGCCGTGTACAGCGCCACGTGGTCGAGATGGCTGGTGTGGTTTTGAATGAACAGGTACTGCGTCTCCGCGTCCACATCGGGGTGCACGTGATGGACCTGTTTGTTGAACGTAAGCGCCAGCTGCGTGCGCGCGTAGGCGCGCTCCAGGCACTGCACGCGGTCCGGGCCCACGAGTCGATGGAGGAGCGTGAGCACGGGGAGCATGCTCATGAGAAAGCCGCCGGCAACGAGCCAGATGAAGGCGCTCGCGACTCTGTCCAAGATTGTCGTCGAGTTCTTCATGCGATGAGGCGAAGCGCAGCGGGTAGCACGTCGATCGCAAGAGGAGTCAGGTGGAACAGGTCACCGTCGATCAGGACCGCTTGGCGGGTAGGGCGAACGAACTCGACTCGGTCGACCTGTCGTGTCCATACTTTGTCGAGCTTCGTATGCGTTCCCTTGAAGATCTTCGCGAACGCCGCAGTGAGCTCGCCTCGCCGCAAGCGTCCTGCCCGCACGATGTCCAACAAACCGTCGGCCACGTCAGCATCGGGGGCCATCCACATCGTCCCGCCCGTGTACTGGCTGTTTGAAAACGAGGTGAGTACTGTCTCTGTGTCGTCCAGTGTCCCGTCGTACTTCAGCGCATTGTGCTCGTACTCGAGGCGCGCGATGCAAACGAGCACCGCGGCCACGTAGCCAGCGGCCCCGAGGAACTTGAATCGCGCGTTGGTGAGCTCGCCCGCGTCGGCGACGAAGCCGGTGCCCATGGTGTTGATGAAGTGGATCTCGCCTTCGTCGTGAGTGACTCGAACAACGTCTATGGGGCGACTCCGCCCTCGCACGATGGCCTCGCATGCCGCTTCGACATTGGTGATGCCGAAATCTCGGAGAAAGGAATTGCCAGTGCCGAGCGGAAGCATGGCGAGCTCGCATTCCTCGGCGACGCCCGCTGCGACGAGGCCGTTGACCACCTCCGATGCCGTTCCGTCGCCGCCCACGGAAAGGAACCGCCGTCGCCCGTCAGCGGCGGCTCGAGCCGCGAGCTCGCTCGCGTGTTTTGGCCCGTCGGTGAACGTCACCTCGAGGGAGACTTCGCGCTTGTCCAGGGCGGCAAGCGCGCTCGGCGCCTGTCGCCGCGCGCGCCCGTCACCTGCGGCGCGATTGACGATTGTGTAGAAGTCTCCGCTCACCGGGCGTCGAAACTCCACATCGGGTCGGTGCAGAGCGTACAGCGATCGCCCTCGAACCAGCCGGCGCCTTCCGGGTCTTCGTGGAGTTGCCAGCGAAGGAACGCGATGACGGGCTCGCGATAGACGCCGCCGTCGGTGCGAGGGTCTTCGTGGTCGATCGTGGCGTGATTGGCAAGCCAGGCGTCGTTAATCGCGCGCTCGAACGCCTCGACCACGATAGACGAGTCCACGGTCTCGTCTCCATCGGAGGTCATGAACAGAGTGGGCGCCGCTTCGTCGCCCCGAGGGGTGCCAGCGCCCTGAATGGCAACGGCCACCGTGTAGCTCCCGGACTCCTCGGTCGTCTGGAAACCGCCAAGCGAGTGACCGGCCAACGCGATGCGGGCCTCGTCGATGCGGCCGAACAGGATGTCGTTCGAATCCGTGTTTCGCGCGAGCAAGGCCTCGCGTTGATCCGATTCAGGTCCGTTCATGCCTGGGGACTTGCCCCCGACGACGACGAAGCCCCACGAGGCGATCGAGTCGAGAAGCCCGTTGTAGTTGAAGTCGTCTGTGTACCCACTGGCGCCGTTGAACCAGACGAGGGCAGGCCAGGTCGTCTCCTCCTCGATGTTCTGAGGGAAGAAGTAAACCAGGTCGGCCGTGTCTTCACGAAACGTGGGGTACGGTCCCGCCATCGGGAACTCGCCACCCGAGCTGCCCGCCGCGCCGCCGTTGCCGCCGCTACCTGCCGATCCGCCGGCACCGGACGTGCCACCCGTTCCATCCGATGTGTCGCTTGCGCAAGCCGCCAACGCTGTCAGCGCGAGGATCCCGATCGCTCGTTTCATGGTGCTCTATACCAGACCCGAGCCGGGATGCGCTACGCCAGGAACTTCCCGCCGCGAAGGCGCTGCGCCTCCATCTTCTCGAGCTCTCTCGAGCCAGAGATGACGATCTCGGGGTCGGGAACGAAATCGAGTGTGCTGTCGAGGCGCTCGTACGGAACCGAGTTCAAGATGACCTTGATTGCGTTCAGGCGAGCCTGGTGCTTGTCGTTGCTGCGAATGATCTTCCACGGGGCGTGCGTGGTGTGCGTTCGCTTGAGCATCTCGTACTTGACGTTGGTGAACTCGTCCCAGCGCTCCTGCGCCTGCACGTCGACCTCGCTCAGCTTCCACTGGCGCAGAGGGTCGGCCTTGCGGCGCTCGAAGCGGCGCTCCTGCTCTTCCTTGGTGACGCTGAAGTAGAGCTTGATCAGAACTGTGCCCTGCCGAACGAGGTCCTTCTCGAAGCCGGTCACGCCGCGCATGAAGTTCTTGTACTCCTTCTCGGTGCAGAATCCGAACACGGGCTCCACCATCGCGCGGTTGTACCAACTGCGATCGAAGAGCACGACTTCGCCGCCTCGTGGGAATTGTTGGATGTACTTCTGGAAGAACCATTGGGTCCGCTCGTGCTCGGTCGGTTTGCCGAGAGCGACGACGCGGTAGTGCTTCTCGTTCATGTAGCGCGAGACGCGGCGAATGGTCCCACCCTTGCCGGCCGCATCTCGCCCTTCGAACAGGATGATCATTCGCGAGCCGCTCTGCTCGAGATACTGCTGCATCTTGATGAGCTCTGCCTGGTATGGCTTAAGCGCCTGCTCGCGGATGTAGCGATGAAGCGCCTTCTTCTTCATAGAGCGAGCTGCCAGAGGGTCGGCCTCGGCGCCCAGCTCGTCCTCGAGCGTGTCAACCTCTTGTTTCAGCTCGGCAGCAGCCTCGGTTCGCTTGGCGTTGACCTCTTGCGCGGAGGGGGCGTTGTCCTCGCGATGCGCTGCCTCACCATTCGTTTGCTCGTTGGTCTGCTGGTCGTCCATGTACACCTACCCATCGGCTAGATAGGTCCGATCGGCTGGGCGGTCTAGTCCACCGGAACGGGTGCGACTCGCAGCACCCGGTCGCCGTCGGGGTGGCGATCGGTGGTGATGTAGAGGAGCCCATCAGGCCCCTGCCGCGCAGACCGGAGTCTCCCTTCATCCTCGACGAAGCGACCACGGCTCGTCACGTTCCCTGCGGAGTCGACGTCGTAAACGTGGAGGTGCGACGCCTTCAACGTGGCTACCGCGAGGACACCGTTCCAGTCGCCCCATTCGTCGCCTTCGACGAAGGTCGCGCCCCCGTAGGCCAGCGTTGGCGAGCCCGTCGCAAACGCGGCTTCGATCGCATCCGGGAACTTCTCGAGGTCGGTCATCGGCACGGATTCGTTGTATCCGGGCACTGGATCCCAACCGAAATTGCCCGCGACGAGCGCGTTGATCTCGTCATCGATGGAGGGCCCGTGCTCGGCCGACATCCCGATCCCATCAGAACGGAACGCCATGCCCTGGATGTTGCGGTGGCCCTTCGAGTACCAGAGCCGGCCGCCAGGGTTACCCTCGGCGGCGTCACCGTCACGCGTGACGCGCAACACCTTGCCGCCGAGTGAGTCATCGTCTTGCGGCGTGCTTCCGAACGCCGCGTCGCCGGTGCCCACCCACAGAACCCCGTCGGGTCCGAACCGAGGCCGGCATCCGCTGTGCCGACCCGCGCTCCCGTCGTTGTGCGGCATGCCCGTGACGATATCGAGCCGGTCTTCGACGGACGCTGCCGTCGGGCGACTCATCGTGAGGCGCACCACGCGAACGTCGTTCTCAGCGCCGGCGCTCGATGCCATGCAGATGTAGACGTAACCGTTGTCGTTGAAGTTGGGATCGACCTCGAGGCCCATCATTCCGCCCTCGCCGCCGGTCGACACCACGTCCGTCAGCGGGATGACGCTTGGAGCCTCGTCGACGCCGTCCACGTAGACCTTGAGTTGGCCCGGGCGCTCGGTCACCAGCACCGTTCCGTTCGGAAGCCAGGCGATATCCCACGGTCGCTCGAGCCCGGTGATGTAGTCGTCGAGTTGAAGACTGATCTCGCCCGCTACGCCCCCGCTTCCGGCGGACCCACCGCTACCAGCGGACCCACCGCTACCAGCGGATCCACCGCTTCCGGCACTGCCCCCGCTACCGGCGGAGCCGCCACAGCCGGCTCCGCTGCAGCCATCGTCGCCACATCCAGCCAACACCACACAAGCGACGACCACCCCCAAGAATCCATTTCTCATGATCATCTTTCCTATGTTACGCAGTCTGTTCTGTCGATGCCCGAAAGCTACTACGAGCGCCTCTCCGCTCTCGACGCCTCGTTCCTAGGGTTCGAAGAGCGCAATGCCCACTGGCACGAGGCCGCGGTGATGGTGTTCGACGCCAAGCCGCTCCGGAGCCCGGACGGCAGCCTCGATTTCGACCGTATCCTCAACAACTACGAGTGGTCGTTTGAAACCGTGCCCCGTTACCGGCAGCGCATCGCCAAGGTGCCTTTTCTCGACCATCCGGTGTGGGTCGACGACCCGCGTTTCAACGTCCGCTATCATATCCGTCAGATCGCGCTCCCGCAGCCCGCGGACGAGCGCATCCTCAAGCGGGTCTGCGGGTACTTGCTGGAGCTTCCGCTCGACATGGAGAAGCCCCCTTGGGAGGTCTGGGTCGTGGACGGCTTGGCGGACGACCAATTCGCCATCGTCACGAAGATCCACCACTGCATGGCCGACGGCATTTCCGGCCTCGGAATGATTCAGACGCTGCTCGGTATGCAAGCGTTTGCGCGAAAAGGGAACCCTCCTTCATGGACCGCGCGGCCGGCGCCTCGCGGCCTCGAGCTGGTGAAGGCCGAGGTGAGCAGGCGGCTTCGGGCGCCGCTCGATCTGCTCGAGGCACTGCAGGAGCCAGCGGAAGCGCTCGAGAACGCGCGCGACGTGCTCGAAGGCCTCATCGAAGCATCGAAGTTCGGTTGGCGGCCGGCGTCCAACACGCCGTTCAATCCGAAGAGCATCGGGCCGCATCGCCGATTCGACTGGACGGAGCTCCCACTGGGCCGAATCAAAGAAGCCAAGGGGAAGCTTGGCGGAACGGTCAACGACGTCGTGCTGGCGACCGCAGCTGGCGCGCTCGGGCACTTCCTCCGCGAGCATCGCACCTCGACTACCGACATCGACTTCCGGACGCTGATTCCCGTCAACGTTCGCAGCAAGAAGGAGAAGAAGCTCGGCAATCGGGTCGCCATGATGATGGCAGAGCTCCCCGTGGGCATACGGAACCCGGCCGAGCGACTTCGTAAGGTCATCGAAACGACGCAGAAGCTCAAGGGCTCGAAACAAGCGCTCGGCGTTGCGTGGCTCGAAGGGTTGGCCGACAAGATCGGCGGCCGCTTCTTCACGGAGCTGAGTCGCTCGGCCACCCGGAACCGACCGTTCAATGTCGCGATCACCAACGTTCCGGGCCCTCAGTTTCCGCTCTATTTCCTCGAATCGAAGATGCACGCCATCTATCCGATGATGCCGATGTTTCCGAATCAAGCGCTGGCGCTCGCCGTGCTGAGCTACGACGGCCGGGTGTTCTGGGGCTTCAACTCGGACTGGGATGCGCTTCCAGACGTGCACAACTTGGTCGAGGGAATCGGCGAGCAGTTCGAAGAGCTGCACGCGATCGCGGCTCCCGCATGATCAGTCGCCATTTCATTGCGCGGGACAGGCCTCGTCAAGGCCAAGGGAGAAGTCGTCCAGGAGCACGGTTCGGGGTGGCTCGAACGTCTCGTAAGGGTCGTCGGATGGTCGGACGGCAAAGCGCACCAAGAACCAACGCTCGGCCCATGTGGGAGGCAGACAAACCGCGTTGCGGCGCCAACCGCCCCCTTGCGGAAGCTCCTGGTTCAGCCAACCCGCCTGGCAGAAATCCTCGTTGGTGCACTCGGGGATGACGTTCGGGTAGACCCCGAACGTCCAAAACACCCCGAGGCCCGGGTCTTGAGGCACGTTCGAATGGAACACCAGTTGGGGGCCCCGGTTTTCTTCGGGTTTCGGGATCCAAACCAGAGTCCGGGCGGTGAGTCGCGACTGGTTGCTAGCGTAGCGAAGCTCGAGCACGCCGGGGCCGGGTGGCCGTGCGCGCTCCGGGTCGTCGACGACAGTCACCGCGCTCCCCTCCTCGACGGCGATGCCCACGCCGGGCCATCGGTTGGGAGCGGAGTCGAAGCTCGGGTCGAATAGGTCTTCTGATTCGCCACAACGCGGATCCGAGATGATCTCGACGTTGTCGACGATGAGCTCCGCTGTGTCTTCGGCGCGGGCGTACTGCTCCATGAACGTCAGCTCGTGGACGCCGCCATGCGTCCAAGGTGGAAGACAGTAGGTGTGCGTCTTTCCCGTGCCGTCGCCGACCAGCTTGTCGAATGGCTCGAACTCGGTCAGAAGAACCGGGTGGGTCCCGAGACTGACGAAGAAGACGGAGGACGCCTTCCACCAAAACCTGAGTGCAGGAGACGGATTTGCCTCGCTAGGCAGCGGGACCGACACATGAGTGTACACCCCCGCGCGTTTTCCGACGCCCGCGGGTTTGTATAGGCGCGCGCCGCTAGAACCCGATTCGCCCACGTCCGGCTCGAGCGAGAACTCCGGGGTGCCAGCGCCACTGCCTGAGCGTAGGTCCTTGTAGAAGTGCCAACCCTCCTCACCGATGTTGGCCTCGCCGTTGGTTGCCGATCCTGGCTCCGGACACTCGCCGGGGTAGGCCACAGCGATCTCGAACGAGTCGACGGAGAACTCGCTCTCAGGGGTCGTCAGGCAATCCAGCGGAGGCTCGGTTGCTGCGACCTGAAACTTTACCGGCCCGCCGTAGGCCGCTTCGCCCAAACAGAACCGACTAACGGCCCAAGCGCGTTGACGTGGTATGAGGCGCCGGCGAGCTCGTCCGTATCCCACCTCGATACCCGGACCACCTTCTTGGCGATACAGCATGTTGACTACGAAAGGTTCGGCGTCCTCGTACCTTGGCATGTCTACGATCTGCGAAACCGCACTGGCCTCGCAGGTCACGCCACGCGTGAAGGATGCGATGCCTTCTCCGCTCAACGTGGCGGCAAGCGGTGAAACGGTCGCCCCATTGACCGACGACCAGGCGTCCGGATCGGTGAACTCGGAGTCGACGAGCCCACCGCCCCACTTGCAGGGATTTCCCTCGTACCCTGGGACGCATTCACATTGGGCGGTGTCTTTAGTGACCTTGCAGGTCTGATGGTCGCCACATTCCTCGGCGCAAAAAGGCCAGCAGATGCCATCGGCCTCGGCGAACCCCTCCGCGCAGGCCGCGGTCCTTCCACAGCCCGGAGAGAGCAACGCAAGTGCAAAAAGCCAGAAGGTGGCTCGAAGGTGCACCACGCAACGCTGCCCGAGCCGCTCATTTCTTTCAAGGGCTGGGTTGCGTGGCGAGCCAATAGCGCAGATAGTCGTGGGTGATGCGATGGATGGTGTTCATCGCCGGGCTTGGGCTTGCGGCCGGTGCGTGCCGATCCGCCCAGTGCGCGGAGGGAATCGCTACGGTCGAGGGGACCTGCGTGCCGGAGGGTGGCAACTGCGGACCCTGCGGGGACCATGAGTACTGCGAAGCGAGCGTCGTACCGAACGAATGCCTGTGCGCCCCTGGCTATGAAGGGAGCCCATGCGAGTTCGCGGGGCTCATCCGCAATTCGGATTTCGATGAGGTTGGTGATACCAGCTGGTTCGAGGAAACCGTCAAGGGCGCAGGCGTCAACGCAGTGGCAATCGGTGTAGACGAAGGCGATCTGGGTGTGGCGATCTTGCCCGGGAGTGCTCTTTGCGACGCGGCCAGCCTCACGCAGATCGTGAACATGCCGAGCTATGATGCCGCAGCAGAGCGCCATGTCGTCGAAGTCACGTACACGGCCGACGTCGTACACGGCCTGGCGATCGGCTTCGGCCGCGTATGGAAACGCTTACCGCCAACGGGTCCGAACGCCTGGGCTTCCAAGACCTCGTGTCTTGGCGAAGGCGCCTAC
>Ga0316197_10000826_pt1 | contig 21768 bp, 20 predicted proteins | sample OudBiesiAoxic_MG_FD_204939 | JGI IMG/M metagenome (GOLD analysis project Ga0316197, IMG submission 204939) | Coastal sediment microbial communities from Oude Bieten Haven, Netherlands - site A oxic | ecosystem: Environmental > Aquatic > Marine > Coastal > Sediment | place: Netherlands... | reverse complement strand
TACCTACGTATAATGAGAGTGAAAATGTTGAAAAATTATTGGAGAAGATATATCAGGTAAAAAAAGACCTGAATATATTAATAGTGGATGATAACTCTCCAGATAAAACCTACGAGATAATAGAGAGGTTGATGGAACAAAAATATAAAGGTAGACTATTTATCCATAAAAGAAGTGGTAAATTAGGACTAGGAACAGCCTATATTGCTGGATTTAAATGGGCCTTAGAAAGGGATTATAATTATATATTTGAGATGGACGCTGATTTTTCTCATAATCCAAAATATATCCCTGAATTTTTAAAAGAGATAAAAAACCACGATCTAGTAATTGGAAGTAGGTATGTACCTGGTGGAGGAGTTGTAAACTGGGGTATTATAAGAAAGTTTATCAGTCGTGGAGGAAGTTTATATTCTAGAATAGTACTAGGAGCTCCTATAAAAGATTTTACTGGTGGATTTAAGTGTTTTAAAAGAGAAACACTGGAAAATTTAAATTTAGATAAGATTGTATCTAATGGTTACTCTTTCCAAGTGGAATTAAACTATAAAGTATGGCTAAAAGGGATGAAGATTAAAGAGACCCCAATTATATTTGAAGACAGAACCTTAGGGAAATCTAAGATGAGTAAAAAAATATTCTTAGAAGCTATATTAAAAGTGTTATGGATGAGAAAAAATAAAAAGTTTTTAAAAGAAAATTAAAAAATACAGATATCATCTACGAAGTAGGAGAGGTCTAAATAAAATATGGAGGAGAAATATGGCATTAACGAGAGAAGATGTATTAAAAGTAGCGAAATTATCTATGTTGGAATTTAAGGAATCAGAAGTTATGGTTTTACAGAACGAATTAAACGATATTTTAGAGTTCGTATCTAAATTAGATGAAGCAAATGTAGAAGGGGTAGAACCTATGACTCAGGTAAATGATATTTATAATTCATTTAGAGAAGATATAGTGATAGATTCTTTAACTAAAGAAGAAGCGATAAAAAATGCTCCTGAAGAGGTAGAAGGATCGTTTGCAGTACCTAGAACTGTTAGTGAAAATTAAGGAGAAATTTGATGATAAAAGACATATTAGATAATTTTAATAAAAAAAAATTCATAATATTTCTATTGGGAATTACTGTTTTAAGGTTAGTTATAGGTAGTTATTTGAACTTATCTGATGATGAGGCATACTATTTATTATGGTCTAGAAATTTAGGGATGAGTTACTATGATCATCCGCCACTTATCGCATATTTAATAAGGTTATGTACATCAATATTTGGTGAAAATAATTTTTCTATGAGACTTGTATCAGTAGGGATGATATTTACAACTAGTATTTATATCTACAAGATCTCTTACTATCTGTATAAGAGTGAGAAGATAGCCGGGATTTCAGGATTGATATTTAATATATTACCACTGTATTCGTTCTTATCTATAATGACATTACCAGATTCACCACTAATCTTATTATATACCATGGTCCTTTATTATTTTTTAAAGGTCATCTATGAAAAAAATTCTAGAGCTTGGTATATTATAGCTATATTGACAGGCTTGGGGTTACTCAGTAAATACAATATGTTTATGGTATATCCAAGTATATTTTTCTATCTATTACTAAGTAAAGAAAATAGATTTTGGCTCCTAAAAAAAGAACCGTATATAGCATTTATTATATCTATACTTATGTTTACACCTGTTATATATTGGAATTATTCTCATAATTGGGGATCGTTTGAGTTTCATTTAGAGGGGCGACAAAATAAAACATTTAGATTTAGACCTACAAAGTTTTTTCAATTTGTAGGAGGACAGATAGGGGTAGTATCTCCCATCTTATTCTTTGGGATATTTATAAGTTCTATAAAAAATTTTAAAAAGCCAGATGTAAATATATTGTTTTGGTTTGCATTGCCACTGATAGCAGTATTTACCTTTAGTTCACTGTCTAATAGCTCAAAAGTTCATTGGTTAGCTTGTGCTTATATACCTATGATAATAATTTTTGTGAGATATGTTGAATTCAATAGGTTATGGCGGATAGGAATTGGACTCAGTGCAAGTTTATCCCTAATCTTATACTTTGTAGCTACAACTCTTATAGTTCCTTTAAAGCCAAAAGAGAATGCTTTGGCTGATATGCAGGGATGGGATATGGCTGGAACCAGAGTACAAGAGATATATGACGAATCGATAAAAGATGGTGAAGAATGGTTCTTATTTGGAGATAGGTATCAAACATCTTCCCAATTAGCTGCTTATCTACCCAAAAAAGAATATGTATATAATCTTAGTGGTGGAATAAGTCAATTTGATTATTGGAAAGATAGAGATGGAGTAATAGGAAAAAATGGTATCTTTGTAGCTCATTCATTTTACAATAGAAAACCAGAGGATAAATTCTTGTTTGATAGAGTAGAACTAGTAGATACAGTTGTATTTAAAAGATGGGGAAGGGTTCAAAGGGAATACTTTATATATAAAGTGTATAATTTTAAAGGGAGAAAATAGTGGACAAAGAGACATTGATGATAATAATAGTTATTTTAATAGCTATAGATATATTGAGAGAGGGCTATTTAAAGGGGTTTGTAGGAGCTTTTTTAAAAAATCTTATAAAATATAAAAAGATAGCTCTAGTAGGTTTAGTTGTAACTATATTTACTATAGTTTATTTAGATCTTCCTGTAGCCAAACAATTTTCTAATAAATATTATGATAAAATTTTGCAAGGAGTAGAAAATGGAGCTAGAACAGCTACCCCTGAAGAGATAGTTATTTTACAGCAAAAAGCTGAAGTAGAAAAAATTAGAAAAGAAAAATATTCAAAATATGAAAGATTTTTGGCTAACCAAGGAGATGGAGATACAACTGCGTCTACTATAGTGATCTTACTTCTACTAGGAACTTTGTTTAAAAATGAAAAATTAAGAAAAGTTTCTAAAGAAGCTCTTATGACAATAGTTGCAGGGGGACTACTAGTAAATATATTAAAATATATAATATCTAGATTGAGGCCAGATGTGAACATGCTGCCCTATCAATTTTTCAATTGGGCATCTTGGATAGGTGGAAATCAAAGTATAAATCCTTTTAAAAGTGCCAGTGCTAGTTTGCCTTCTGGGCATTCAATTGTATCGGTGGCAGTAGCTTTTTCATTTTATTATGGATATAAAAACAAATTTATTAGAGCACTAGCTATAGTTTATGCTGTAGTATTAAGCTGTTCTAGAGTATACGGTACAAGACATTGGTTAAGCGATATTATCGCTGCAGGATTTTTAGGTGTGTTAATAGCTAAAACAATATATGAAATAAATACAGAAAAAAAATAGTTCCTTTTTTCCTTTTGACATGTTGAAAATTTAATTATTTTTAATATTTGTCATTACGGAAAAGTGCCACTAGGCAAAAGAGGTTAAAATATCAAGGAGGAGAAGATGTTATACAAGCATACAGCAACAGAGCTAAGCGCTATGTTAAAAGCAAAAGAAATAACAACTGTAGAATTAATAAACAATATATTTGATAGGATTGAAAAAACAGAATCAAAACTTGGGAGTTTTACTCTGTTAAAAAAAGAAAGTGCTCTAGAAAAGGCAAAGCAAGTAGATGAAAAAATAGCTAGAGGTGAAGAATTATTACCTCTAGAAGGTATTCCTATTGCTATAAAAGACAATATGGTGTCTAAGGGAGATTTGACAACATCAGCGTCTAAAATTCTTTCAAACTATGAAGGTATCTATGATGCCACTGTAGTAAAGAGATTAAAAGATGCAGGAGCAATAATAATAGGTAAAACTAATATGGATGAATTTGCAATGGGATCTACTACGAAATCATCTTATATAAAAGAAAGTAAAAATCCTTGGGATTTAGATAGAACACCAGGTGGATCTTCAGGTGGATCAGCTTCATCAGTAGGATCAGGACAAGTAACGTTGTCACTGGGATCAGATACAGGTGGAAGTATAAGACAACCAGCTGCATTTTGTGGAATAGTAGGATTAAAACCTACTTATGGAAGAGTTTCTAGATATGGACTTATGGCATTTGCTTCATCACTAGATCAGATAGGACCAATGGGTAGAAGTGTAGAAGACGTAGCTACTTTATTTAACGTAATCGGTGGATATGACGAAATGGATGCTACATCTATGGAAACAGAAATGCCTGATTTCACAGCTAATTTAGACGGTAATGTTAAAGGTATGAAAATAGGAGTTCCCAAGGAATACTTCATCGATGGATTAAATCCTGAGATAAAGAAGGTAACTGAAGAAGCTATTGAAAACTTTAAAAAATTAGGAGCAGAGATCGTTCCTATAAGTTTACCTAATACAGAGTTTGCCCCAGCAACTTATTATATAATCGCCCCAGCAGAAGCTAGTTCAAACTTAGCTCGTTTTGATGGAGTAAGATATGGATATAGAGCTAGTAATTATGATGGCATAGAGGATATGTATATCAAAACTAGAAGTGAAGGATTTGGTCCTGAAGTGAAAAGAAGAATTATGATAGGAACTTATGTACTTAGTGCAGGTTATTATGATGCTTATTATAAAAAGGCTCAAAAAGTAAGAAGACTTATTAAAAATGATTTTGAAAAGGCATTCAATGAGGTAGATGTTATCTTAACACCTGCTACCCCTGGAACTTCTTTTAAATTAACAGATAAGAAACTTCCTGTAGAACTATATTTAGAGGATATATTTACAATTCCAGCAAACCTTTCTGGAATTCCAGGACTTGTTATTCCAGCAGGAAAGGTAGATAACCTTCCAGTAGGAATACAACTTTTAGGAAAAGCTTTTGATGAAGCAACTATACTAAAAGCTGGAGATGCTTATGAAAAGGCATATACAAAGATGGAAATACCAGAATCTGAATTTAAAAAATAGTAAAGTCTGTAGAAGAGAACCTCAAATATTGTAGAAAAAGTAATTAATTAAAAACTTGGTCACGAAGTACACGAAGGAAAAAAAAATAGAGACAACCATTGCTTCTTATGGAGATTCTAATAGTATCTAATTTTAGAGTAAGGACTTTGGGAATAATTTGTGTAATTCGTGACAAAAAAATGATTTTAACAATTACGAATATCAATATAAGAGAGTGAGCAATAAAAAATAATAAAGAAGGAGAATATATATGGCTAGAGAATGGGAATCAGTAATTGGGCTAGAGATACATTGCCAATTAGATACAAAAACAAAAGTATGGTGTGGATGTAGTAGTGACTACGATAACTCAGCAGAAAATACACACACATGTCCAATATGTTTAGGACATCCTGGAGCATTGCCAAAACTTAATAAAAAAGTACTAGATTACGCAATAAAAGCAGGATTTGCATTAAATTGCGATATAAATAAAGAGAGTAAATTTGATAGAAAAAATTATTTTTATCCAGATACGCCTAAAAACTACCAAATAACTCAATTTGATCATCCATATGCTGAAGGTGGGCATATAGATATTAAGTTATCTAATGGAACTGAGAAGAGGGTAGGAGTTACTAGAATCCATATAGAGGAAGATGCAGGAAAATCTATCCATGCAGGAGAAGAATCTTTTATAAACTTTAATAGAGCATCTATGCCCCTTATAGAGATAGTATCTGAACCAGATATGAGGACTTCAGAAGAAGCATACCAATATCTAAATTTAGTAAAAGATGCTTTAAAATACACAAAGATTTCAGATGTATCTATGGAATTAGGATCTCTTAGATGTGATGCTAATATATCTGTAATGCATAAAGGTGCAAAAGAATTTGGTACAAGGGTAGAGGTAAAAAACTTAAACTCATTTAAAGGTGTAGCTCGTGCTATTGACTATGAGATCAGTAGACAGATAGAGGAAATAGAAAATGGTGGGAAAATCAACCAAGAAACTAGACTTTGGGATGAAGAATCACAAGTAACTAGAGTGATGAGAAGTAAGGAAGAAGCTATGGATTATAGATTTTTTCCTGAACCAGATTTAGTAAGAATAGTAATTACAGATGAGCAATTAGACAGATTACAAGGTGAGATGCCAGAATCTAAGATAGCTAAGATAGCAAGATTTGTAACTGATTATAAGGTTAGTGAAAATGATGCTGAGATATTATCTAATAGTATTGAATTGGCTGATTATTTTGAAAAGGTAGTATTATCTTCTACTAATCCTAAACTTAGTTGTAACTGGATCTTAACAGAAGTACTTAGAGTTTTAAAAGATAATAATAAAACTATTGAAGAATTTTCTATCAATTCAGAGGAATTAGGAGAGATAATAAAATTAATAGATAAGGGTGCTATATCAAGTAAGATAGCTAAAAAATTATTTGAAATCAAATTAAATGATGAAAGATCTCCTCTGGTAATAGTAGAAGAGGAAAAAATGGCACAGGTAGCTGATACTTGTGAGATTGAAACTATGGTAGTAGAAGTAGTGGCAAATAATCCTAAATTAGTAGAAGACTATAAAGTTGCTGACGAAGGAAGAAAGCCAAGAGTTATAAAGGGACTTATGGGACAAGTAATGAAAGCATCTAAAGGAAAAGCAAATCCTAAGATGGTTATGGATATATTAATAGAAAAATTATCATAAAAAAAAAGAGCGGTATTTCGCTCTTTTTCTGATATCAACAAAAGGGGTGTATAGGTGGGAAATAAAAGGAAGATAATAAGAATAATAAATTTACTTATAATTTTTCTGATAATATTATTCTTTTTACTCAATAAAATTAGTGTTGCAGTGACTTTACTCATAATTTTTTTATTTGGGAATACAGTTAGATTGGTACTCAAAAAATCCAAAGGTATGGAACTATTTAATCAGAGAACATATTTATTTTCCTTTGTTATGATACTTTTTTTCGGCCTTTTAGGTTTGAGACTAGTTCAAGTTCAATTGATGAAACATGAAAAATTTAAAAAATTGGCAAAGGATCAAAGTTATGGTAAATATTACCTCAATGGTAAAAGGGGAAAAATATTAGACTCTACAGGAAGGGAGTTAGCCTATGATGTAGATGTTTATAAAGTTATAATAGATCCAAAAAGATTTTATAAATTAAAAGAAAAAGATGAGATAGTAGAGGAGTTAAAAAAAATACAACCATTTACTGTGAAAAGATTTAAAACTAAGCTAAAGGAAAATTATAACAAGAATAAAAGATATATAAAAATAATGAATAAGATCGATGAGGTTGAAAAAAGTAAGATTGATGAAATATTATCAAAATATAAGATTAAAGCCAATGAAGTATATTTTGAACATTCAACCGAAAGAAAATATTTTTCCTACCATGAATTAGCACCAATAGTTGGATTTATGGGGGCTTATTCAGGAGAAGAGAGAAGAAAATCAGGAGCTTATGGAATTGAAAGATACTATGACAAGTATTTAAAAAGGAATAAAATAGAAAAAAATGGGTATTATACTAATTTTAGAAATTTACTCCTTCCATCAGACAAAAAAAATAATGATTTTATAGAAAAAGATGGAAATAACGTACAGTTGACTATAGATTATTATATCCAATATATATTAGATGACGAGATGCAAAAACAATTTAAAAAAGTAACTCCTAAATCAGCTGTGGGAATAATAATGGAGCCTAATACTGGAAAAATATTGGCTATGTCTAGTTACCCAAGAGAAAAGAATATAGCATATTTAAATAATAGAGCTATAAGATCCCAATATGAGATGGGGTCGATATTTAAACCTGTAATCATGGCAGCAGCATACGAAGAAGGGGTAATAAATGACAATACTAGACTTGATAATCCAGATGGATATATCATGAGATATGGTCATAAGATAAGAGATAGTGATTCCCATGGGGTAGGACAAATAAGTCCTCAAACAGTCATGAGAGTTTCGAGTAATGTGGGAATGTCATTGATTTCAGAAAAACTGAATTCACAGACATTTGAAAAGTATTTAAAGGAATTTAACCTATATGAGAGAACGGGGATAGATACATTTGGAGAATTAGCTCCAAGACAATTATCCTACAAAAAATGGGATGGGATGAAAAAATATACCATGTCCTATGGTCAAGGTATAGCTATAACACCTCTTCAAATGATTGCAGCTCTTTCTACTACTGTAAATGGTGGAATATATTATGAGCCTTATTTGGTAGATAGTATAAAAACTCCTGGAGGAGTAACAATAAGAAGAAATATACCTAACCCTGAAAGACGGGTTATTTCTGAAAAAACTTCTAAAAAGATAAGGGAGATGCTTAAGGAGACAGTGGAAAAAGGTACTGGTAAAAATGGTGGGATTCCAGGGTATTCAATTGGAGGAAAGACAGGTACAGCACAGCTAAGTGGTCGTGGAGGATATCTTAAACACGAATATATGTCTTCATTTATGGGAATATTTCCATCAGAAAACCCAAAATATATAATGTTGATTATGTTTGAAAAGCCCCATGCAGAAAACTATTGGAGAAAATTTGGTGCCTGGGTAGCTGCCCCAGTATTTAAAGATACCTTGGATAGAATACTAAAATATAAAGGGATAACCCCGGAAAATGTAGATGTTTTAGAGGGTAGAGATTACATAAATATCTTATCAGAAAATTTAGATATAGATCTTTTACCTGATTTTAAAGGGAATGGTGTGAGATCAGCTTTAATGATAGCAAATAAATACAAGATAGAAATAGCAATAGATGGTAAGGGGCAGGTAGTAGAGCAATACCCAAAACCGGGAACAAAGATCGAAGATATAAAAAAAATAAAGATAAAACTAAGGTAGTGATGTTATGAACTATGTACTGTATGTAGAAGGAGTAGAAAATGGTTTTTACACCTACTCAGATATAGAAAAGAAATATAAAGTTGGAGATCATGTTTGGATTAATTTCAGGAGGACTAAAAAAGTTGGAGTAATCTTATATGAAGATAGTTCTATTGATCACGAGTTTAAAATAAGTGAAATTTTAGAAAAAGTGGTGGAGCAGGTATCCTATTCGAAAGAGTTAATAGAACTTTTTTTGTGGATAAAAAATTATTATCTCTGTAATTTTGGAGATATTATTGGAGTATCGAGACCTAAAAATATAAAAATTTCCTATAGCAAGAGAATTGTTTTTAATAAATCTATTATACCTATGAATGAAAATGAGAGAGAGTTTATAGACTATATTACTAAAAAACAGACAGCTGCTAAAACTACAATGGTACAAAAATTTGGTAAAAAACTACTGGATAAGTTCATAAAATCCCAAGTTGTATTAGAAAATAATACAATTAAAGAAAATAAGTATTTAAAAAATAAGGAAAATAGTATAAAATATAGATACAATAGAAAAAAATCACACTTGACTATAGAACAGACAGAGGTAAAAAACAAAATATTAGAAGGTACTAAAAAATACTACCTTTTAAAAGGTATAACTGGTTCTGGAAAAACAGAGGTATATATTGAACTGGTAAAAGATGCTCTAGAGAAAGAAGGAGGGGCTATATTCTTAGTTCCTGAGATTTCTCTTACCCCTCAAATGATAGATAGGTTTAAAAAAGAATTTGATGAAATTGCAATTTTACATAGTAGACTAACAGCAAAAGAAAGAGCTACTGAATGGGAAAGTATTTATTCTGGTGAAAAAAGAGTTGTGCTAGGTGTACGATCTGCAATATTTGCTCCTGTAAAAGATCTCAAATATATCATAATAGATGAGGAGCATGAGGGTACCTATAAGCAAGATAGTAACCCTAGATATAATGCAAAATATGTGGCTATAAAAAGGGCTGAGATAGAGGGTGCTAAGGTTCTTCTAGGATCAGCTACCCCATCTATCGAATCTTATTATCATGCTACTCAGGGTGTGTTTCAATTGTTGGAATTGAAAAAAAGATATGGCGAAGCGATTGAACCAAATATGAAATTAGTAGACATGAAAGATGAAAAAAATGATTTTTTTAGTGAAGATCTAATAGAACATATGGGTGGAAGGCTAAGAAAAGATGAGCAGATAATGCTTCTTTTGAATAGAAAGGGGTATTCGACCTTTGTTCAATGTCATGAATGTGGACATATAGAGACTTGTCCTCATTGCTCTATTTCACTTAGCTATTATAAAAAAGATGGTCTTTATAAGTGTAATTATTGTGAATATACTAAAAGGTATTCTAATATATGTAGTAACTGTAGAGAAAAATCATTGGAATTTTCAGGTAAGGGTACCGAAAGAGTAGAGTCAGAGTTAAAGGAACTTTTTGATATACCTATTTTACGTGTAGATTCGGAGACGACAAAGACCAGAAATTCTCATAACAGGATATATTCTGACTTTTTAAATAAAAAATATAATATAATGGTAGGGACACAGATGATATCTAAAGGATTTCACTTTCCTGAAGTTACCCTTGTAGGAATAATAAATTCTGATAGCATATTAAATTTCCCAGATTTTAGAGCTGGGGAAAAAACTTTTCAATTGGTAAGCCAGGCAGCAGGACGTGCAGGCCGAGCTAAGAAAAAAGGAGAAGTTATAGTCCAAACATATCAACCTGATAATTATGTAATTCAAAAAATTATAAATAACGATTATGAGGGTTTTTATGAAGAGGAGATAGAAAATAGAAAAATACTCAGCTATCCTCCATTTTCTCGAATAATAAATGTTATTATTTCTTCTAAGGAAGAGGTTGGACTAGAAGAATATAGTGGTGAGTTTTATAAGGAAATAAAAAAGGATACTTTAGAGATGTACGGACCTATGGCTCCTCCAATTTATAAGATGGGTGGGAATTATAGAAGTCAGATATTTATAAAGGGAAGTCGTCGTGAGATAAACAAATTAAAAGGAAATATAGCAGAAACTGTGCTAAAATTCAAAAACAACGATAAAAAAAATAAATACAGAATAACAGTGGATGTAGATCCTATAAATTTAATGTAAGAGGTGAAAGATGATTTACGAAATAAGAACATATGGAGACCCTGTACTTAGGGAGAAAAGTAAAAATGTAGAAAAAATTGATGATGATATCAGAGAAATATTGGATGGGATGATAGAAACTATGAGGGATATAAGTGGGATAGGTCTAGCTGCTCCCCAAGTAGGAATTAACCTTAGAATGTTTGTAGTAGAAGCAGAGGAAGGGGTAGTGAAAAAGGTAATAAACCCTGAATTTTTAGAATATTCCAAAGATTGTGTAGATCATGAGGAAGGGTGTCTTAGCGTTCCTGGGATACATAAAAAAGTAAAAAGACCTGAAAGTTTAAAAGTAAGATATTTGAATGAAAATGGTGAAAGTATAGAAGAGGAGTTAGAAGAACTTTGGGCTCGTGCATTTCAACATGAAAATGATCATTTAGAGGGAATTTTATTTGTAGATAAAATAGCACCTGTAGCTAAAAGATTAGTAAGTAAAAAATTGTTGAATATGAAAAAAGAAACATTGAAAAAAATAGGAAAATAAAATTTTCTTTATTGAAAAAACAAAGAAAAGAAGAGTAACGAAGGAGAACTAATTTGAGAATATTATTTATGGGAACACCTGAATTTGCACTAAATTCACTTAAGACATTAGATGAAAATCATGATGTTATTGGGATTTTTACCAAGGTAGATAAACCTAATAGCAGAGGAAAAAAAATAAAATTTAACCCGATTAAACAGTATGGATTAGATAATGATATTACTGTATATCAGCCTAATTCAGTAAAAACAGAGGAAACTATAGAATTGGTGAAGGAATTAAATCCTGATCTTATTGTAGTAGTGGCTTATGGTAAAATATTACCACAGGGATTGATAGATATTCCTAAAAAAGGAATAATCAATGTACACTCATCCCTTTTGCCTAAATATAGAGGAGCTGCTCCAATCCATGCTGCCATAATAAATGGTGAAAAAGAAAGTGGAGTTACTATAATGGATATAGTACAGGAATTGGATGCTGGAGATATAATCTTACAGGCTAAAACACCGATAGATGAATTGGATACATTGGAAGATTTACATGATAGATTGGCTATCATAGGAAGTGAAACATTATTAAAGGCAGTAAGTATGATAGAAAGTGGAGTTGCAACTAGAATTTCCCAAGATGAAAGCAAAGTAACTTTTGTTAAACCTATCAAAAAAGAGGAATGTGAAATCCATTGGGACCATTCCATGGAAAGGGTGTATAACTTTGTGAGAGGGTTAAATCCATTTCCATCAGCATATTCGTTTTGTAATAAAAAATTATACAAGGTGTATTTTGTAGAGAAATATGATAGAGTTTATGATGGGGAACTTGGAGAAGTTGTGGATCTAGTTAAAGGGAAGGGTCCAATTATAAAGGTATTAGATGGAAGTTTAATAATAACCAGTGTAAAGCCAGAAAATAAAAGGTTAATGACTGGAGCAGATTTGGTAAATGGAAATTATATTAAAGTGGGGGAAAAATTTAGTATAGGTAGTAAAGCAATTCAATTATAGGGGGAAACAAGTGATTATAAAAGAAAAAAAAAGTGGTATATCTTCAAGGGTAATAGAGAGGTTGACTAAATATTTAAGATGTTTAGAAAATTTATCACCTGAAGATTATATATCATCAGAAGAGTTAGCACTTAAAATGGGGTTCACAGCAGCACAAATTAGAAAAGATTTATCTAATTTTGGTGAATTTGGTATAAGAGGAAAAGGTTACCAAATTAGAACTCTTTATAGTGATATTGAAAGAATATTAGGAGTACATAAAACAAATAATGTAATAGTTATAGGAGCAGGAAGACTTGGAGGAGCATTGGTATCAGAACCTGAGTTTACTAAGGAAAGTTTTAATATAATAGGGGTATTTGATAATTCAGATACTAAGATTGGAACTGAAATGAAAGGAATTAAGATCAGAGATGTAAAGGAAATTCCATATTTTTTACAATCTAAAGATAGAGTAGATGTAGCAATATTAACAGTACCTAAAAAGGTAGCTCAACAAATGGCTGCAGTATTGGTAGAATCAGGAGTAAAATCAATTTTAAACTTTGCACCAATAAATTTAGAGGTACCAGATCATATAGCAGTTCAAAATATAGACCTGTATGCAAAGTTACAGGAATTAAATTACTGGAAGGAGCAATTAATAAAAAATGATTAAAATAATAGATGGTAAAAAGATGTCGGCTTCTATCAAAGAAGAACTAAAGGCAGAAGTAGATAAAATAACTGAAAATGGTCAAAGAGCACCAGGATTAGCAGTAGTTATTGTAGGAGAAAATCCTGCCTCTAAGGTATATGTAAATTCAAAAGTAAAAACATGTGGTATTTTGGGGATATATTCTGAAAAACATAATTTGGATTCGGAAACGACAGAGGTTGAACTTTTAAAATTAATTGAAGAATTAAATAATAAAGAGGAGATAGACGGGATATTAGTACAACTACCACTGCCAAAACATATAGATGAAGATAAAATAATAGAAGCTATAAAACCAGAGAAGGATGTAGATGGATTTCATCCAATAAATTTAGGTAAATTAGTTATAGGAAAAAATGGGTTTAAATCTTGTACTCCATATGGTATTATGGAATTATTAAAAAGGTATGAGATAGATCTGAATGGTAAAGATGTAGTAATAGTAGGTAGAAGTAACATAGTTGGAAAACCGTTGTCACTTATGTTGACTAATTCAAATGCAACTGTTACTCTATGTCATAGTAGAACAAAAAACTTGGCACAAAAAACTTTAAATGCTGATATAGTGATAGTAGCTATAGGAAGGGAAAAGTTTTTAACTGAAGATATGGTAAAAGAAGGAAGTATAGTAATTGATGTGGGTATCAATAGAAATAAGTTAGGTAAACTATGTGGAGATGTGGATTTTGAAAATGTATCTAAAAAAACGTCATTAATAACACCTGTACCAGGTGGAGTAGGACCTATGACAATAGCGATGCTCATGAAAAATACAGTAAAATCAAGAATAGGAAAAAATATAAACTAATGGGGTGGAGACATGGGAAATGAATCAAGAGAATTTTTTATAGTAGATAAGAGAATATTACCTAATTCAATTCAAAATGTAATTAAGGTAAATGAAATAGTTCAAAAAGAGGGAATATCAAAATATGAAGCGATAAAAAGAGTTGGAATAAGTAGAAGTACATATTATAAATATAAAGATTTTATTAAACCATTTTTTGAAAGTGGAAAAGATACTGTATTTAATATAAATATGGCACTTCATGATGAACCAGGAACTTTATCTAGAATCTTAGATGTAATAGCAGTTTCAGGAGTAAATATCCTTACAATAACTCAAAATATACCTATTGATGGGATTGCAAGAGTAACTTTAGCACTTAAAACAAGTGCAGATACACTAAGAAACATAGAAACAATGTTGGAAAAAATAACTGAGCAGTCAGGTGTGAGTGAGATTAGAATAATAGGAAATAACTAAACTTTATTTCATAAAAATGTGAAAATAAAAATATAAGGGTAATGCCTTGTGCTTATCCCAGAATAGCAGGAGGAAATATGAAAATAGACGTTAAAGCTATAAAGGAATTATCTGAAAATATAGAGAAATACGGATTAGAAGAAATAACTTTAGAGAGTGAAGGAACTAAAGTTTCTTTAAAAAGAGAGATTGAAAAAGAGGTTGTAACACAAGTGGTTACAGAACCAAGAGTTGTAGCATCAACTTCTAAAAAGGTAAAAAAATCTAAGGCAAAAGAGGTAGAAACTAAAAATTATGATTCTATAAAATCACCTATGGTAGGAACATATTATGGTTCGCCATCTCCAGACGCAGATAGATTTGTAAAAGAAGGACAAATTGTAGAAGCTGGGGATATTTTATGTATCGTAGAAGCTATGAAACTTATGAATGAAGTAAAAGCAGAAAAAAAATGCAGAATAGTAAAAGTAATATTAACTGATGGAGGACCTGTAACTAAGGGCGCTGATTTATTCTTAATGGAAGAAGTATAAAAATAATCATATAAAAGGTGAAAGGCTACGGTCTTTCATCTTTTTATATGGTAGAATAAAATTGAAAAGCTTTATAAAATACATGTTGAATCTATAGAATCTTACAATCGAAATTCTAGCAATTCCTAGTTAAATATGATATAATTCAAAGATAGAAAAAGATGAAAAACAAGGTATAAAAATTGTTTTTAAACAAAAAAAATAAGGTAGGAGTAAAACATGAAATTAGCAGTTATAACTTTAGGTTGTAGTAAAAACCTAGTAGACACAGAGCATTATTTAGGAATTTTAGTAAATAAAAGAGGATTTGAATTAACTACAGAGGTAGAAGACGCAGATCTATGTATCATAAATACTTGTGGATTTATTGGCGATGCCAAAGAGGAATCTATCACGACTATATTAGGCGTAGCAGAGCATAAAAGAAGTGGAAAATTGAAAAAGATAATTGTAGCAGGATGTCTTGCAGAAAGATATGCAGATGAATTGTTAGCAGAGATGCCAGAAGTAGACGCTATAATAGGAACTGGTGACGTAGATAAAATAGAGGAAGTAATAGATGAAATATATGCAGATAAAAGGGTTGTTAGAAGTGAATCTTTAGATTTCTTAGCCAACGCTCAAACTGAAAGAATCATCACAACTTTCCCCCATACTGCATACTTAAAAATAGCAGAAGGGTGTAATAGAAGATGTACTTACTGCATCATTCCTAGTTTACGTGGAAACCTTCGTAGTAGAACTATTGAAGATATCATAGTAGAAGCTAAGAACTTAGTCGCTAACGGTGTGAGAGAGATAAATTTATTAGCTCAAGAAACAACGGAATATGGATTGGATCTATATAAGAAAAAAGCTTTACCTGATCTAATGAGAGAATTAGCTAAGATAGAGGGATTAAAATGGATTAGAACGTATTATATGTTCCCTAACTCAGTAACTGATGAACTTATAGAGGTTATGAAAACAGAGGAAAAGGTATGTAATTATTTTGATATCCCTATTCAACATGTATCTGATACTATGTTACAGGGGATGAAAAGAGCAATATCAGGAGACGCTTCTAAAGAATTGTTACGTAAAATTAGAAAAGAGATCCCTGATGCTACATTTAGAACATCTCTAATTGTTGGATTCCCTGGTGAAACAGAAGACGATTTCCAAGAATTAAAAGAATTTGTAGAAGAATTTAAGTTTGATTATATTGGTGTGTTTAAATATTCAAGAGAGGAAGACACAGTAGCCTTTGATATGGAAAACCAAGTAGATGAAGATGTTAAGCATAGAAGATGGGTAGAACTTACTAATCTTCAAGCTGAGATTGCAGAAGCAAAGAACAGATCATTCCTAGGAAAAGAGATAGAAGTAATGATAGATGGTGTATCAGATGAGTCTGAATACATGTTAGAAGGAAGAACAAGAGGACAAGCTCTAGAGATAGATGGTAAAGTATTAACAAATGACGGAACTGCTAAACCAGGGGAAATAGTGAAAGTAAAAGTAGAACAAAACTTTAATTATGACCTGTTAGGACCTATAGTAACAAATGAAATTAACTAGTCTTTAGGAGGAGTGAAGATGAGTATGAATATGCCTAATAAACTAACCATGGCGAGAATGATTTTAGCGGTTCCATTTATTTATTTTTTAGGAATATCTAATGGAGATGGCGGGTTTATATATAGAATGATAGCTTTAGTATTGTTTATGGTAGCATCTATTACAGATTTTTTAGATGGCTATATAGCTAGAAAAAATAATATGATCACAGATTTTGGGAAGTTAATGGATCCCTTAGCAGACAAAATATTAGTTATATCAGCATTAGTGGTATTTGTAGAAGTTGGATTTTTACCTTCATGGATATCTATAGTTGTTTTAGCACGGGAATTTCTAATCAGTGGAATTAGGTCATTGGCGGCAGCTAATGGAGAAGTTATTCCAGCTGGGAAGTTAGGTAAGTATAAGACAACTACTCAAATGGTTGGAATAATATTGATAATGATATTAGGAGCAACGAAAATTGAACTCTTGGGAGTTCATTTAAATGTTTGGATAATGTTACCCTCTGTAATTTTGACTATATGGTCAGGATGGGATTATTCAGTGAAAGCGAAACATTATTTTATGAATATGGAATAATTGGAGGAATAGATGTTTTTTATATATAAAATAGTAAGTTATGCAGTAGAAATATTAAAGATTTTGATTTTATTGAGAATCATATTGTCATGGATTGCTCCTAATAGTAGGAATGAATTTATTGAATTGATCTACACGGTTACAGAACCGATCTTAAGACCATTTAGAGTAATGATTCCTTTAGGTGGTGCTAGATTAGATCTATCGCCAATATTGGCATATTATGTATTGGGGTTGGCAAAATATTTGATCTTTAGAATATTGAGTATGATTTCATAGAGGTAATTCATGAATTATCCGTACAAAGTAAAATATCTGTACGAAGTACAAAATTAATGAAGTCTGCCCGCCACAGGCGGGCAGACTCTTTGTCTTTACAGGTGTGCTACATCTTAAAAGTTAAAGAAAAAAGTAAATTAAAAGTTAAGTAGGAGGAAGAATGCATAAAGAGATAGAGTGTGAATACCATATACCAGTGTTGTATGAAGAAACTTTAGATAACTTAGTTACTAATACAGATGGTGTATATGTAGACGGTACATTAGGAGGAGGAGGTCATTCAGAAGGAATAGTAAAGAGACTTTCAGAAAAAGGTGTATTGATCTCTATAGATCAGGATCAAAATGCAATTGATTTTGCAGGGAAAAGGCTAGAAAAATATGGCGATAAAGTAAAAATATTTAAATCTAACTTTCAAGAGATGGATAGTGTAGTATATATGGCAGGATACGACAAAGTAGATGGAATAATGATGGATATAGGAGTTTCTTCTAAACAGTTGGACGACCCTGAAAGAGGTTTTTCATATAAATACAATACCCGTTTAGATATGAGAATGGATAAAAGTATGCCAATTTCAGCCTACGAAGTTATAAATAATTATGAAGAGGAAGAAATTTCAAGAATCATATATGAATATGGTGAAGAAAGATATGCCAGAAAGATCGCTAAATATATAGTTTATAATAGAGCAGAAAAAGCTATAGAGACCACTGGAGATTTGGTAGCTGTAATAAAAAAAGCAATTAAAGGACATCCTAAAAAACATCCTGCTAAAAAAACTTTCCAAGCTATAAGGATAGAAGTTAATAAAGAGCTAGATGTGCTTAAAAATGTAATTGATAAAGCAGTAAATCTTTTGAAACCAGGGGGAAGATTAGCTATAATTACCTTTCATTCATTAGAAGATAGAATAGTAAAACAAAAGTTTAAAGAATTATCTACAGATTGCCTCTGCCCATCGCATCTATTGGTTTGTCAATGTGACCATAAAGCTACAGTGAAACGTATAACAAGAAAACCTATTATTCCTAATACAGATGAATTAGAATTTAACACTAGATCACATTCATCTAAATTGAGGGTAGTAGAAAAGTTATGAAAAAAAGAAATAAAATATTAATAATTTTATTACCAATAATTTTTTTAATTTTTATGGAAGGGTTACGTCTACACTATACAATAGAGGCAGTTAGAATAAGTAAAGAAATTAAGATTCAAAAAACTTATAATCTAAATCTTCAAAAAGATATATCTAGAGAAAAAATAAAGCTGATAGAAAAAATGGACTTGAATACGATGAAAAAACGAGCCGAAGAAGAGATAGGAATGGAAGTTTCTGAGTCTATAAACTACGTCAAAATCAAAAAAAGTGTTTTGAATTAAAATAAAATGGTTTGAAACTTGACTTTGATTAGTTTAGGTTGTATTATGAGTAAGTAGTGGTTTAAGTATAAAATGTTATAAAAAGGGGTATAAATTGAAAAAAGGAAATATAGTAGAGATTAAAATAGATAAGATGATTTTTGGTGGGGAAGGATTAGGATATTATGGCGATTTAGCTGTTTTCGTACCTATGTCTGTTCCTGGTGACGTTTTAGAAATTGAAATAATTTCGTTAAAAAAAACCTATGCAAGAGGTCTTATAAAAAAAATAATAACGCCTGGTATAGATAGAGTAGAAGGGGATAAGATAAGTTTCGAAGACCATCATGGATGCGACTTTGCTATGCTTAAATACAATGAGCAGTTAAAGTATAAAAAACTTATGGTAGAAGATGTACTTTCTGGAATAGGAAAGGTAGATCTTGAGAAGGTAGAGGTATTAGATACTGTAGGAGCAGAAGAGCAATTTAATTATAGAAACAAAGTAATTGAACCATTTGCACGTAAAAAAGGAAAGGTAATCTCAGGATTCTTTAAAAAGAAATCACATGAAGTTTTCGAAGTAGAAGAAAATATTCTTCAATCTAAGTTAGCAAATGAGATCATATTTAGAATCAAAGAACTTCTAAATGAAGCTAAATTAAGTGTATACAATGAAAAAGCTCATAAAGGAATATTGAGACATATAATGGTTAGAACTACTTCATTTGATGAAGCTATGGTTGTACTTATTATTAAAGGAAAGGTAGATTCAAAGATAGAAAACGTTCTAAATACTTTATATAATGAAAATGATAAGATCAAATCTGTATACGTTTCTATCAATAATAAAAGAACAAACTTTGCTTTAGGTGAACAAAATATCCACCTATTAGGAGAAAGATATATAAAGGAAGAATTGTATGGAATTGAGTTTAATATATCTCCTACATCATTTTTTCAAATCAATATAGAGCAGACTAAAAAGCTGTATAAACAAGCTATCTCTTATTTTGATGATATAAAAAATAAAAATATAGTAGATGCTTATTCAGGAACAGGTACTATAGCTATGATCCTATCAAAGGATGCTAACAAAGTATATGCTATAGAGATGGTAGAATCAGCTACAAGAGCGGCTTTAAAAACTAGTAAAGAAAATAATATAGAAAACATAGAATTCATAAATGGTAAAGCTGAGGAAAAATTAATTGAATTGATAGAGTCAGGTGAGCAAATAGATTCAATAATATTCGACCCTCCTAGAAAGGGAGTAGCACAGAATATATTGGAAAAATTATCTGAAACTGATATAAAAGAAGTTGTATATATTTCGTGTAATCCTTCAACGTTTGCTAGAGATACACAGATATTAGAAAAGTTAGGATATAAATTAAATAAAGTTTGTCCAATGGATATGTTTCCAAATACTAGTCACATTGAAGTAGTAGGAAAGTTTTCAAAGAATTAAAAATAAATAGATGATCTAGGAGGTAAGATGGAAGTTAAATTAATAATTTTTTTAATAGTAGCTTATTTTATGGGGTCTATTCCAACAGGTGTAATTATAGGGAAAAAGTTTAAAGGAATAGATATCAGGGAGCACGGAAGTAAAAATACTGGTGCTACTAATGCTTATAGGGTATTAGGATTACAGTATGGAATAATTGTTCTTTTGGCAGATGCCCTAAAGGGATATCTACCGGTTTTTCTAGCTAGTTTATCTGGACTGGATGGATGGAAACTTATTTTGGTAGGATTGGTAACTATAGTTGGTCACACTCTATCGATGTTTTTAAAATTTAAAGGCGGAAAGGGTGTTGCTACTAGTTTAGGAGTATTTATATACTTAGTGCCAAATATGGTTTTAATATTACTTGTTGTATTTTTATTGATTGCATTTTCAACTAAATATGTTTCATTAGCTTCTGTATCAGCAGCAGGTTTATTTCCAGTACTAGTTCTTTTCATGCCTGTAAAAGAAGGGTTAGGGAAATGGAATATGTTTGGATTTGCCCTTGTGATAGCTATATTTGTAATATTTAAACATAGAAGTAATATCCAAAGACTTCTTCATGGAAATGAAAATAAATTTGGAGCTAAAAAATAATTTTAATAATTAAAAATATTTTAAATGATAAAAAAGGAGTAAATTATGGGGAGAATTGTAGTGATGGGAGCAGGCTCTTGGGGAACAGCTCTCGCTAGGATTATGGCGTCGAAAGGAAATGAGGTTACTCTATGGGATTACAACAAAGAAAGAGCAGAATTGTTACAAAAAAATAGAGTAAATGAAAAGTTTTTATCTAATGCTAAATTTCCAGAAACTTTGAAGGTGACATCTGAGATAGAAGGACTATTAGATGGGGTAGAATATCTTATCATGTCTGTGCCATCTCAAGTATTGAGAAGTGTTATAGGTAAAGTCAGTAGCCAATTGACAGAAAAGACAATAATTGTTAACACTGCCAAAGGGATAGAAATCTCCACAGGGATGAGATTATCCCAGGTGATTAAGGATGAAATATTGGGAAAATTCCATAAGAATATTGTTATCTTATCTGGACCTACCCATGCAGAGGAAGTGGCTAAAAACCTTCCATCTACAATAGTAGCTGCAGGAGAGTCTGATAGTGCTAGAAAAATTCAAGAATTATTTAATACAGAAAGTTTTAGAGTATATGAAAGTAATGATATTATTGGAGTAGAACTAGGCGGTGCTGTAAAAAACGGTATTGCAATAGCTGCAGGAGTTGCTGATGGTATAGGTTTTGGAGACAATACAAAGGCAGCACTTATAACTAGAGGTTTAGCAGAGATGGTAAGGTTTGGAGAAGCTCTAGGTGCTAAGGCTGAGACTTTTTCAGGGCTTAGTGGAATGGGTGACTTAATAGTGACTTGTGCTAGTACCCATAGTAGAAATAGACATGTAGGGCAAAAATTAGGTGAAGGAAAAAAATTACAAGAGATCTTAGATGAGATGGAAATGGTAGCTGAAGGAGTACCGACTGTGAAAGCTGTCTACGAATTAGCTCAGA
>Ga0316197_10000825_pt1 | contig 21807 bp, 21 predicted proteins | sample OudBiesiAoxic_MG_FD_204939 | JGI IMG/M metagenome (GOLD analysis project Ga0316197, IMG submission 204939) | Coastal sediment microbial communities from Oude Bieten Haven, Netherlands - site A oxic | ecosystem: Environmental > Aquatic > Marine > Coastal > Sediment | place: Netherlands... | reverse complement strand
GATTACAGCTAAATTTCTTCCTCTTCGTACAGGAAGACTTAGCTTAGGAATCGGAACTCCTAAAATCTCTTCGAATTCTTTATCTATCCCTAACCTGTCATAGAATTTTCTTTTATCCCATTTTTCTAGATTGATATATAAGTTTATTTCTTTAGTTCTCCGAGTTGCAATAATTCCATAGTTATTTGTAATATCTATATTTTCACTACCTGTTCCTAGATAAAAATGTGTTTTAACATTACTTTTGTCAAAACCATTTTCTCCTAAGAGAATATCGGGTCCAATTTTTTTGATAATTAAATTTTCATCAGTAATATATTTGTGACCTCTCTCGATTAATTCAAGGGTAGACCCAATCTTTGCATCTTCATAACCACCAATTAAAACACCTATTCCTAAGATCTCAATTAAAACATGATTCTCTAACCTTATTTCAGGGGCTAATTTTTTTTGGAGGTAATATTTTAATTTTCTTATGATAACTGCAGTTTTATTTTTAGTAGTCAAAAGTGGTTTATTATGTCTTGTAGCATATTCTATAAAATCAGGATGAATATCCTTATCACAGGCTACAATAATACAAGGAAAATTATAAGAAAAGTAATTCTTTAATCTTTCCTTTCTGACTTCTGAGGAGAGGGAATCGATATATCTCATTTCCTCAGTTCCCAAAACATGGAGTTGTTTATTTAGTTCATCTCCCTCGACTAAAAACCCAGTTAATTCTGCTCCTACTCTATGCACTGTAGGGAGTAGGATCTTTCTTTCTAAATTATCTAATCCCCCATAGATCACATTAAAATCAAAAGCTTTTACTAGTTTTGATAACCTTACAAATTTTTTAATCATAAAGCCCCCTATTATTTATCGGTATTATTTCATAATTATTTTTTGTTTTTTGTTTTTTTATAAAAATCGTCTGGTCTGATACTTAATTCTATCTCTTTTTCAATTATTTTTTCATCATTTTTATTGATATCTTTGTTGGCATCTATATATTCTACTGTTTTTTTTATTTTTACTACTTGATCTCTGGTTTTAGTTTTATTATTTGAGATATTTAAGATTATAAAATATCCCCCTAAAACAACAATCAAAATTAAGATAAATCTCCAGAATAGAACTTGTTTTTTTGTCATAATCCTACCTCATTTGAATGAATTTTTTAAATTTAGACAACAAATAAAATGAGCCACAGATAACGATTACTTTTTTAGTCTTTTTAGCTAGATCAAAAGCTCTTACTAGGTCATTTTCTACCCTTTGATCTTTAAAAGTAGAAACTAGATCAAGTAGTTCATTTCCAGAAGTTCCTCTATGAAAATCCTCTAAAGATGTAAAAATTATTTCATCACTAAATTTTGAAATTTCTTCTAAGATTCCACGTCTATCTTTATCTTCTAAGATAGCAGCTATAGTAACTATATCCCCCTTTTCATATTTAGAGAGAATATTTTCTTTTAATCTAGATGCAGCATCTAGATTATGTGCTCCATCTAATATTATAAGTGGATTCTCTTTTGAATAGATTTCAAATCTTCCAGGCCAAGAAACTTTTGAGACTGCATCTTGTATATTTTTATTTGATATTCCTATTTTTTTTAAGGCTTCATATGCACCTAAAAAATTATTTATTTGATATTTTCCATAAAGAGACAGATTAAATTCTAGATCATCTATATAAATATTAGTCCCAAAATCTTTTGTTAGTTCAAACTTTACATGACTATATTTTTTTATTACATCGACATAATCCTTAGTTTCTTTCTCAACAGCGGCTATTAGTTCTAGGCCAGAGTCAGCCACCACTACAGGGCTTTCTTTTATAATACCACATTTTTCGTGAGCTATATCAGCCAAATTGTCGCCTAGAATATTTATGTGATCCATAGATACATTGGTGATTATAGAAATTTTAGGATGACAGACATTGGTAGCATCAAAACGCCCTCCTAAACCAGTCTCTAAAACTACATATTCACAATTGCAATCTTTGAAGTAGTCAAACATCATTGCAGTGGTAATCTCAAAAAAGGTAGGATGTAAATTATTGACTTCAATCAATGTCCTTATTTTTTTGTAATAAGAGCATATCCTTTCATCTGATATCAGCTCCTTATTTACTACAATTCTTTCATTAAATTTTTCAATATGAGGAGAGGTATACTTACCTACTTTATAACCTGCTTCTAATAAACTGGCCTCTAAAATAGTTGCTGTAGATCCCTTACCGTTGGTTCCTGCAATGTGTAATATTTTGTAGTTATTCTGAGGATTACCCATTAATTTTAATATACTTTTTATATTGTCTAGTCCTAATTTTATTCCCATATTAGTGAGGGAGTAAAGTTCTTCTAATGTTTTATCTATATTCATAATTTAACTTCCTTTTTTAATTATAAATTTTTTTATTCTTATACCCTTTTCATCATTTCCACTATTAAGTTTTTAGAGTTTTTAGCTGCTAATTTTACAAATTCTTGAAAATCTGTTTTAGCATCATCATTTGCTTTATCTGATATAGATCTTATGATTACAAATGGAGTTTTGAATAGATGACATACATGGGCAACTGCTGCTCCTTCCATCTCTGTACATTCGCTGTTAAAAGTTTCTCTCAGCCAATTGATTTTTGCAGGTTCAGCTACAAAGACATCTCCACTTACTATTCTACCTGTATAGACATTTTCTTTATTAAATAATTCTAAGGCACTTTTTTCGGCTATTTTAATCAACTTCTTGTCGGCTTTAAAGATAGAAGTATCCATTCTAGGGATTTCTCCATGTTTCATTCCAAAAGCTGTACAGTCAAAGTCGTGCTCTATAAGTTCATTTGAGATAACTATATCTCCTACTTCGATATTAGGATTAGTCCCACCGGCTACACCTGTAAATATAAGTTGATCTACTTTAAATCTATCGATTAATAGAGTAGTACATACAGATGAATTTACCTTACCTATTCCTCCCTCTACTAATACTATTTTTTTACCTTCTAAAGTTCCTTTGAAGAAGGTAATATCTAATATTTTCTCCTCTTCTAAATCTGAAATCATGTTTTTTAACTCTATTATTTCCTCGTGCATAGCACCAATTATTCCTATCATTTTTTTATATCCTCCTAAATTATTTATTATATAAAATTATATCAAATTAAATTGAAATCACACAATTTTTTTTAATTTTAATAGGAATTATTTGAAAATATATGTATAATTAAGTTAAATATAATATAAATTAGGAGGGCATCATTATGAATATAAAAAAATCTATTTTAATTTTAACTGTTTTAACTGCAACAGCGTTTGGTGGATGTTCCGCCAAGGAAACAAAACCCGAGTTAGGAACCAATGTAAATTATGAAAAAATGAAGGAATATCCTAAGTGGGTAATTCAACCTAGTTATGATAAAGGAATTGCTGGGATAGGGTCAGCTAAGATGACAGATTTAGGATTTGATTTTGCAAGAAAGGAAGCTATGGCCAGTGCAAGGCTTGATTTAGGAGGACAAATTAGAACTAAAGTTGACGGATTATTTAAGTCGTATACTAGTAAAATAGGAGTAGGAGATTCTACTAGTGTAGATACTCTTTCAGAAAATATAACAAAGGAATTAGTCAGTGTAGACCTAAAGGGAGCTTCTCTAAAAGAAACTTGGATATCTCCTCAAGATGAATTATTTGTTTTGATGACTGTAGATAATGAAAGATTGATCGAATCTACAACAAAGGCTATAAATAACCCAAATAATTATACTGATGAAAATTTAAAATTAAAAATAAAAGCTGAATCTTCACAGGCTGAATTAGAAAAGGAATTAAATACTTATTTTGGAAGTTCTAATAATGAAAATTTTCCTGCTAAAGATATGAAAGAAGTTAAAGAAGAAACTCAGGATGAAACTACAGAAACAAATTAGGAGGATAAACTATGAAAAAAATAATGATATTATTTCTAGGTATTCTTATGACCATCTCAAGTTTTTCTAAAACTTTGGAAGGAGTAGGAAGGGGAAATAGTGAAGTCACTGCAAAAAAAGAAGCTATGGCAGATCTATCAAATCAAATACAGGTAACTATAAAAAGTAATTTTACTAGTAACAAGAGCCTAACTAACGGTCAGTCAAATAGAGAGGTTTCATCTGGGATATCTACTATTTCAGAAACTAATCTTTTAGGTGTAGACTTTAAAGTTAAGAAAAAATGGTTTAGATCAAAATATACTGCCACCGCTACTTTAGATGAAACAAAGGTGGTTCTATATGAAAAAAAAGCCAATCAGCTAAGAGGTTTGATTAATAATAATTATATGCAATTTTCTCAGACAAAAGACTTAAATCTTAAAAAGAACTATTTGACTAGTGCTTTAAAAAGCTATGATGAGTTTGAATCATATAGAAATGTAGCCATTATACTGGGTAGTACTAAAATTTATAATTTACCATATACAAAGACTCAAATAAGAAATGATTTTGAATCAATAGAGAAACAAATTAATAGTAACAGTTTATATAATGGAGTAAATATTCTGTACGTTAAGAGTAGTGGTAAATTCGAGAAAGGTTCCAAGGAGTATTTTGATAATTATTTTTACTCTATGTTAGCATCTATTTCTCGTGAAAATGATGATAAGGTAGCGGTTAGTAGTGATAATGATTCTTCGGTAAATACCTTGGTGAAGGTTGTATTAAACAGTAATCATACATCGATTAGCCCAGCAGTTTATTACAATAAAAAAATGATTACCCCAGAATCTTTTATAACAACGTTAAATATTACAGTGGGATTATACAATAAGAAAAAAGTAGAAAATTTACTTACTATTAGTGCTACTGGAGAGGGAGTCGACGAAAATTCAAAGGAAGCTGCCTATGAAAAAGCAGTAAAAAATGGATTTGAACAGATGAAAGAAAAATTAAAGAAATCACTTATAAAGTAAGTTTAAAGAAACCCCTGTGGAAACTTCCACAGGGGTTTTATAGTTTAACATTCTTTAATTGTCTTACCCATTAATTTTATGGTGCTAAGAGCTAAGATCTTAGTCGGATCCAAAAATTTACCTTCTACATCTAGCATTTCAAAGGCTACTGGAAGTTCTGTACACCCTAAGATAATATTATCTATTCCTAGATTAGAAAAATAATTTAATACTCGATCTATAGGGATCTGATCTATATTTTTTTTTCCTTCTTTTACTGTGTAGATAAGTTTAGTTACAATTTCTTGCATATCTACAGGAGGAGTTTCTACCTCTATCCCATATTTATTGAAGATATGCTCATAGATGTGGCCTTTGTAGGTTCCTTTTGTAGCCAAAAGACCAACTTTTTTTACATCATCCAATTCTTTAGCGACCTCTTCTATCATATTTACAAAGGGTATTTTCACTGCACCACAGATTTTTTCATAAAAATAATGAGCAGTATTACATGGCATAACTATAAAACTAGCACCCATGGCTTCTAATTTTAACGCAGAATCTATAAGGTATTTTTCGGGATTTTCACCCTGGCCTAAAATATATGCTGTCCTATCGGGAATATCGGTATAACTATCTACTAAGGTATGGACATGATCACGATCTTTTTTTGCATCGGTGTGCTTTACTATTTTATTTAATAGGTCAATTGTTGCAAGGGGTCCCATCCCACCCAAAACTCCTGCGATCTTCATTATTTTGACCTCCTCTTTTCATTTAGCTAATTATTTGATATAATTATACTAAAAATATATGAAATAACAAAAGATATTAAAGGTATCGTATTGATATGATATAAATATAGATTAAAAATTTGTAGAAGGGAGAACTAATATGGATATTAGACAATTAAAATATTTTTTAGCTATTGCAGAGGCAAAAAATATAACTAAAGCAGCGAAAAAACTATATATTTCCCAACCTCCATTAAGTCAACAACTGAAATTATTGGAGGAAGAATTAGGAGTAACTTTGTTAGAGAGAAGTACTCGGAAAATGAAACTTACAGAAGCTGGGAAACTCCTACAACATCGAGCTAAGCAGATTATCGAACTTATGGAGACTTCTACTAAAGAGATTAAAAATTTAAATTTAGGAGTTAAGGGGATCCTTTCTATTGGATTCGTTTCTTCTGCAGGAGCTATGCTTTTACCAGAGCAAATTCACAATTTCTACAAGGAATATCCTGAGATTAATTTCCAAATGAAAGAAGGAAATACATATAAAATTTTAGATCTATTAAATAATGGGATGATTGAGATTGGGATAGTTAGAACACCGTTTAATACAGAGAATTTTAATCTTATATATATGCCTAAGGAACCTATGGTTGCAGTGGCTAGAGAGGATCTATTTTTTCCTAGTTCTTTAAAATCGATATCTTTAGAAGACCTAAAGGATAAACCGATAATACTAGATAAAAGATTTGAAAATTTAATCACTTCTAGTTGTCATCAAGTAGGATTTCAGCCTAATATTATCTGTGAAGGAGAAGATAGTAAATCCATTCTTTTATGGACATATACAGGGATGGGAATAGGGATAGTACCAAAAAGTGCAGCTAAACTTATGCCTAATAAGAATTTGAGATCTATAATAATAGAGGAGAGTGAGTTAGAAACTCAAACTGTTATTGTCTGGGTAAAAAATCGACCTCTATCTGAAGTGGCAGAAACGTTTTTATTAAATTTTAAAGAGTAATTGATATGATTCTGTATCTTTAGATATTTAAATTTATGGGAAAAAGATTATAAAAAAGAGGCTTAACTCCTTTATTGGAATAAGCCTCTTTTGATTTTAGGATATTATACTGCTGCGACTACAGAAACTTCTACTAATAATTCTTCTCTAGCCATCTTTGCTTCTACACATGCTCTTGCAGGAGCAAATCCTTCATCTATCCAGTTATCCCAAACAGTATTCATCTCTTGAAATAATGACATATCTTTAACATAGATTGTAGCAGATAAGATCTTTTCTTTATTTGACCCTACACTAGCTAATAACTCCTCTACTCTTTCAAGGGTTGTGATTGTTTGTTCTTTCATTCCTTTAGTAGCATCTTTGGCTACTTGTCCACATAGATATACTGTGTTGTTGTGTATTACTACTTTACTTGTTCTCTTGTTAGTTTCGTGTCTTTTGATTTCCATATTATTTATCCACCTTTTTCTTTATTTTTTTATCTTTAATCTGAGTTATACAGTTTAAAGTTGTTTCTAGATGCAACGTCACGTTGTTCTATTTACCAAAACTACAATTAGGATATCTACATATATCACAATCTTGACAAAGACCACCATGGCCATATCTCATGATATCTTCCATACTCAATTTTTCTCCACTAAGAACCCTAGGTAAAACTAAATCAAATACAGTTTTTTTACAATACATGACACAACCAGGAAGTCCCATAATTGGGATCTCATTCAAATAAGATAATAGAAACATTGATCCAGGGAGTACTGGTGATCCATAGCTTACCAACTCTCCTCCTAACTCGATTATAGAACTAGGTGTAAGATCATCGGGATCCACAGACATACCACCTGTACATATTACCATATTTGCTCCATTATTTATATGGGTTTTAATGGCATCTTTTATCATCTCTTTATCATCGGTTACCACAATTTGCCCCATGACATCACAATTATATTCTGTTAATTTTTTTTCAACTACAGGTCCAAATTTATCTACTATTCTTTTATGGAATATCTCGCTTCCTGTAGTTACTATGCCAATATTCATTTTTTTAAATTCTTTTACATCTATTAATTTATCAGGAGTTATTTTTTTAGCGGATTCTATCTTATCTTTTTTTATAATAAGGGGGATTACCCTTGCACCAGCTATCTTATCTCCTTTTTTTACTGGTATATTTTCAGGGAGTGTAGCAAAAGATATCTGCCCTAACATATTTAGTTCAAAAAGTTTTTCTTTGTTTATTTTAAGCAGTCCATCAACTTTTGCATAAAATTCTATCTTACCTTCTTTAATCTCTTCACTTAAATAGACATTTTCTCCACAGCCAACCTCACCTAAAATTAATGCAGCGTCATTTTCATGGAGTTCATCTTCTCCAATTTCAAAGATATAGATATGCTCTTTCCCTAACTTTAGGAGTTTTTCTATATCTTCTTCTTTGATTATATGTCCTTTCTTAAAGGCTCTTCCCTTGAATTTACCAGGAATTATTTCTGTTATGTCGTGGGAAATAACATGACCAACTGCATCTTTTGTATCTATCCTTTTCATGACTCAACTCCTATAAATTTATGGACTTTACTTCTCTCATATGTTTACCTGTACCATTATTTTTTACTTTTAATATTTCTGCCATTATTCCTAGGGCAATTTCAGCAGGGTCACCACTTGAGATATCTAACCCTACAGGAGAATAGATCTTCAAGAGGTCGCTTTTTTGTATTCCTTCATCTAGAAGTTCTCTGTAACTTTCGACTACTTTTTTTCGACTACCAATCATACCGATGTAAGCTGTCTTTCGTCCTAGGACAGATTTTAATGCGCTTTTATCTCCAAGGTGTCCACGAGTTACGATGACTAAGTAGGAGTTGTCATCCAATGGATATTCTTTTAATATTTCTCCTATATTACCACAGAGAAGTTCGTCAGCTTGAGGAAATCTATGTTCAGCTACGTATTCCTCTCTATCGTCAATTATTACAGTATACATATTGAGATATTTACCTAGTTTATAAAGATCTATTCCTAGATGTCCTCCTCCAGCTATAATTAGTTTTTGTCTCCTTTGAAATACCTTGATATATCCTCTCACCTTTCCACCACAGATCATATCTAATTTGCCATCTGCTTCCAATGTAAATTCAAACTCCCTATTTTCCCCTATTTTCATAGCTTCTAAAGCAGAGTTTATCACTTGAAATTCTAAATTTCCGCCACCTATTGTACCGAGGGTTGTTTTATCGAAGAAAACTCCCATGATGTTACCAGATTTACCAGGGCTAGATCCATTTACACTTATAAGAGTTACTAAAGCTACTTTTTCACCACTATCAATTCTTTTAGCTATCTCCTGCATAATTTTACCTTCCATACGTCCCTCCTTATACTATGATAATTAATGATTAATTATTTACATATTAAATATTTTATTTAGCATAATTTTTATTTTGAAACTATATTTTATCTCTTAGATTATAATTTTAATCATTTAAATATTTCTCCTCAGATATAAAACTGCTTCTAAAGCTGATCCACCAATATTTCTAGCTTTATCTGATATGGTATGGCAGTTCTGCTGCTCGTCTTTACGGGGATCTACGTCTCCTATCTTAAACCCTTTTGGAATGTGATAACCATCCCTTATAAGTCCCCTTAAAACACCAGTTAGAGGAGATATTACCTCTGTATCATCTATGAGAGCAACTATTTCTCCTTTTTCTACAAAGTCTCCAATATCTTTGATATTTCTTATAATTCCACCAATTTCACTATAGATAACTCTTTCCCTTCCGTAGCCCTTTATAACTCCAGGAATACCAGTATTTTTTTTTGCTTCTCCAGAAAAAATTAAACGTCCGAGATCGTGACCCCTCATTGTCTCTATGACTATATCTACATCTTGTCTAGCACTAAAACCAGGACCTATACCTATAGTAATAGGAGCCATATTTATATTTGTACCTAAGTTTTTTTTAGCTAAGATAGCATCTATTACGGCCAAGGGTTTTAATTTTTTTATTGTATCACCACAAGGATCTACTATTACAGCAATATCTCCTCCATCTAATATTCTATTTACTTCATTTGTATTGTGAGCTAGGATAGCTTTACTCCCTTCAAGGGTCACTTCTTCTTCATAGATAGCTTCTCCATAACAGACAGCTCTTCTTATAAAAGAGGGTTTTTCTGTCTCTAAAACCAAAACTTTAAATCCACTTCTATGAAATTTTTGTATCACACCAGAAGCTATATCTCCTCCACCTCTTACTATTATTAATTCAGACATTTTCGATGATTCCTCCCTCTATTTATATCCTTAAATGGTTTTATCTAATATTTTTTTTTGACATTTAAATTTTGAAATAATCTTAAAAAATAAACTCCTACTAAAATAATAGGAGTCTTCTTTTGATACTTTAAGAAACTATAAAATAAATTATAACTTCATAGGGTTCATAGATTGTTTTTTATACCGAATCTCATAATGTAGGTGGGGACCAGTAACCCTTCCAGTTTTTCCAGATTTAGCGATGACTTTTCCCTTAGTTACCCTCTGTCCTTTTTTTACCAATATTCTATTTAAGTGTGCAAATCTTGTTTCATAGTTATTTCCATTGTCTATGATAATGATTTTCCCATATCCATTCATCCAGCCTGCATAAGTGACTACACCACTATAAGGAGAATAAATAGGAGTATTCATAGCAGCTTTTAGGTCTACCCCTGTATGGAGTATTCTTCGGCCTAAAACAGGATGATCTCTATATCCATAGGGGCTATTTACTGACATGGTCTTTAATGGTTGCCCAAAGTTTTTTAAAGTAGAACTTTTAGAATTGTTCGTATATGTCGTTGTAGAACTAGAACTGTAATTTAAATCACCTTTATTTATCATTTTACCTAAATATATTTTATTCCCCTTATAAAGGGTGTTACTCTTTAAACTGTTTATTTTTTTTAAATGATCAACTTTTACATCATATTTTTTTGAAATACTATAAAGTGTATCTCCAGACGTAACTATATGGTAGCTTCCTTTATAATTTTTAGAAGGCTTAAGGTATATTTTTTGACCAGAGTATAACAAGTTATTCTCTAAGTTGTTTATTCCCTTTAATTCTGAGATTGAAACATCTCTTTTTTGGGAGATTGAATATAGTGTATCTCCTTTTTTTACAGTATAATATTTACTGTTAGAACATGATATTAAGATAACCGAGGTTATTATTATAAAAAGTATTTTTTGTATGGGTCTCATAAATTCTCCTAAGATCTAAGTTTTCTATTATATTTATATAAATAATAGTTATTAAAATTATACTCTATTTCACTTGTTTATGTAAACTAGTGGAGGAAAGATTATTAATTTTTTTTAACAGGTATAATATATTTTATTAAAAATTAAGGTTAATTTTACTTTGAAACATGATTTTTTCTAAATAATTGCTTTTTCTAAAGAAGTGTTGTATAAATGGGGTAGGTTCAAATAACGATTTTTTAAGGGGGCTTCAAAATGAATGAGATTCAAAAAAAAGGGTTTGGAACAAAAGCGATACATGGAGGAGCAGAAAAAAATCCATTTGGAACATTAACTACGCCGATATATCAAAGTTCTACATTTGTATTTGATACTGCAGAACAAGGTGGGAAAAGATTTGCTTTAGAAGAAGCAGGTTATATCTATTCGAGATTAGGAAATCCTACATCAAGTGTTGTGGAGAAAAAGTTAGCTTTATTAGAAGGAGCAGAAGCTGCTTTAGCTACTAGTTCAGGAATGGGTGCTATCTCTTCTACTATGTGGACATTACTAGAATCTGGAGACCATCTGTTAGCAGACAAGACTTTATACGGGTGTACTTATGCTTATTTTAGTCATGGATTAACTAAATTTGGAATAGATGTAGAATTTGTGGATACATCTGATTTGGAAGCAGTAAAAAAAGCTATGAGACCAAACACTAAGATAGTTTATTTAGAAACTCCAGCAAACCCAAATTTGAAAATTGTAGATATCAAGGCAGTTTGTGATATAGCACATGAAACTGAAGGAACTAGAGTAGTTGTTGACAATACATTTGCAACACCGTATCTTCAAAGACCGATGGAATTTGGTGCTGATTTAGTAGTTCATTCAGCTACAAAATATTTAAATGGTCATGGAGATGTAGTGGCTGGATTTGTAGCAGGAGATTTAGAAACAGTAACTCAAATAAGATTAATAGGTGTTAAGGACATGACTGGTTCAGTATTGAGTCCTCAAGATGCTTTTCTTATGATTAGAGGTATGAAGACTTTAGAACTTAGAATGGAAAGACATTGTAGCAATGCATATAAAGTAGCAAAATTCTTGGATAAAAATTCTATGGTAGAAAAAGTATATTATCCAGGACTTGGAACTCATGAAGGACATGAGATAGCAAGAAAGCAAATGGATGGATATGGTGGAATAATCGCCTTTGATGTAAAAGGTGGGTTAGAAGCAGGGAAGAAATTATTAAATAGTTTAGAGTTATGTACTCTAGCAGTAAGTTTAGGAGATACAGAAACTTTAATTCAACATCCAGCATCTATGACTCATTCTCCTTATACAGAAGAAGAGAGAGCAGCAGCAGGAATAACTGAGGGATTGGTTAGAATATCTGTAGGATTAGAATATGCAGATGATATTATAGCCGATTTAGAGCAAGGATTAGCAAAATTATAAAGTATATATAAATAGTAGGGAGTAATCTCTACTATTTTTTTATGGAAAAATAGTGGGGAAAGGTTTTAAATTATAGGGGTAATACATTAATTACCCGTACTATTTTGTAATAGATAATACATTTTAGTTTATATAAATTATAAGGAGGTAAAGGATGAAAAATTTATTTATAGTTGTTTTTATATTTGGTATAGCAATGATGTTTTGGATAAAACCTAAAAAATATGGATATATAATACCTGCATATATACCATTAGGAGAAAATTTTGATATGGATTTTGATGGGATAGCTAAATTTTCAAAGAAAAATAAAGTTATAACAATAGTTAACCCAAATAACGGTCCTATAAGTAGGGATGAGAATAAATATTATTTTGAAAAATTAGAAGAGAAAATAAAACATATACAAAATAATGGTGGAAAAGTAATAGGATATGTCTCAACAAGTTATGGGAATAGAAAAGAAAAAGACGTGAAAAAAGATATAGATCTTTGGAAAAATGAATGGGATACAGATGGAATATTTTTAGATGAAGGTGTGGGAAGTTGTACTAATGATTGTGAAAAATTGATAAAAAAATATCAGGATTACTATGAATATGTAGGAGATCAAATTATTGTTACCAATGCAGGGTATATAGATGAAAATTATGAAAATTTTTTAAAAGATGGAGTTATTATGGTAATCTTTGAAAATACCTATAAAAAATTTATATCACCTGATAATTATCTGGGTAATATAGATCTAAGTAAGGGTAAAAAAGGAGTTCTCCTCCACACAACTCCTAAAAACATAGATGGAAAAAAATTAAAAACCTTGTATAAAAAATATGATTTAGATTATATATATTTAACTCATAAAAATTGGGATACCATATCATTGAAACTTTTGGGAGACTTATAGTATACTATAAGAAATAATGGAGGACGAAAATGAATGATATACAAAAGGGAGGTTAAATTATGAAGCACAAATTAAATAAAAAAGCTGTAAGGATAATAATTTTAATATCAGTAATATTTTTGATGTTTAATGTGATAAACTCAAAACAACCAAAGGAAGTAAAGGTAAAGGATTATATGCCAAATAAACCCATGGTTAAGATCTTTGATGGTGGATTTGAAGGAGCTGGAAGTGTAGAAATAATAGATAAGATACAGGGTGAATTTTACCAGAAAAAAATTATGGATACAGCTACCATGGGAGCAGCAGTTTATCGTGTAAATGAAGATGGCTATAGGTTGGTATATAGAGAAGGAGAAACAGAAAAATTAAAAGATGATTATATAGATGAGAAATCAAATAATAATTTGACCTTACTGAGATCACCTATAAAAGAAGGTGTTTCTTGGATAAATGACGATAAATCTACATATAAGATCTTATCTGTAGATGAAAAGATAGAATTGATGGGAGAAGAGATAGAGGCAGTAAAATTAAGATATAGAAAGGATGAATCTGAATATCATATCTATTTTGCTCGTGGACTGGGGATAGTAGGAATAGAATCTGAAATGGGAAGTAGTAGATTGACAGAGGTAAAGTATGATGTGGAAGATTATCTTTCAAAGTTAAAATTAAATGATGAATAGTGAGTAGAAAGTAGGTATAATAGAATAAAAAAACTTAAAAACTAGTCACTAATTACACGAAAAAAAATCAAATTAAAAAATTAAATCAAATTATTAAATTTGTGATAAATAGGGATTTCTCAGATTGTTTAAGGCCAGTAAATATGATATACTGTTATGAAAATAAATAATATAGGGTGAATAAAATTGAATGGATTAATTAATGTAGATAAACCCAAAGGATACACTTCCTTTGATGTAATTAGAAAATTGAAAAGAATATTAAATATGAAAAAAATAGGACATACTGGGACTTTAGATCCACTGGCAACAGGGGTACTTGTAATCTGTCTTGGAAGAGCTACTAAATTAGCTAATGTAATAGAGGCAAAGGAAAAAACATATATAGCTGACTTTATTTTGGGATCAAAAACAGATACCTACGATACTGAAGGGGAAGTTATTGACAGAAGTGAGGTAAAAGTAACTGCTGAAGATGTAAAGGATATATTATCTAAATTTAGAGGAGAGATAAAACAAGTTCCTCCTATGTATTCTGCACTAAAAGTAAATGGAAAAAGACTCTATGAACTGGCTCGTGAAGGGGTAGTAATTGAAAGAAAAAGTAGAGATGTTGTAATATCAAAACTAGAGTTAGTTGAATTTGATGAAGAAACACAGACAGGGAAACTTTACTGTGAGGTCTCTAAGGGAACTTATATCAGATCATTGATATTTGATATGGGAGAGGAACTCGCGACCTATGCACATATGAATGGACTCAGAAGAACTCAAGTAGGAGAATATCTTGTAGAAGATGGATTCACTATTGAAAAGATGGAAGAGATGGGAGAAAATGGAGATTTATCTTTCGTAACTAGTGTAGAAGATAGCTTTGACTTTGAAAAAGTAGAGATAAAAGATGAAAAACAGATAAAATTATTTTTAAATGGAAATACAGTGATATGCCAAAAACCAAATGATAGATATAGAATCTATGTAGATAAAAAATTTGTTGGTTTAGGAGAAGTTATTGATGAGAGATTAAAAGGCTGGAAAGTATTTTAGATGAAACTTGTGAGGTGAAAGAATGAAATTAATAAAAGCAATGAGAGGAACTAGAGATATTTATGATGTAGAAGCTTTAAAATTTAACTTTATAGAAGATACAGCAAAAGAGTTATTGGAAAACTACGGTTTTGGTAGAATGATAACTCCTACATTTGAATCTACAGACTTGTTCAAAAGAGGGATAGGAGAGGGAACAGATATCGTAGACAAGGAGATGTATACATTCTCTGATCGTGGAGATAGAAGCATTACTCTAAGACCAGAAGGAACAGCTCCAGTCGTAAGATCATATTTAGAAAATAAAACCTATGGAAAAGAAGAACTGACTAAATATTATTATATAAATAATATGTTCAGATATGAGAGACCACAGGCAGGAAGATATAGAGAATTTTATCAAGTAGGTGTAGAAATATTAGGGAATGCATCACCTATGGCAGATGCAGAAGTAATATCTATGGGATATAGACTTATGGAAAAATTAGGTATAGAAGATCTAAAAGTTAACATAAACTCTGTAGGAGGAAATGAAACAAGAGCAAAATATAGAGATATTTTAGTAGATTATCTTACTCCTAAAAAAGATGGACTATGTGCTGACTGTCAAACTAGATATGAAGCTAACCCACTTAGAGTTTTAGACTGTAAGAACAAGGGATGTCAAGAATTGACACTAGATGCACCAATGTTACCTGATAATTTAAATACTGAAGAAAAGACACATTATGAAACAGTAAAAAAATATTTAGATATGTTTGGTGTGGAATATGTAGAAAACCCAAGACTAGTTAGAGGGTTAGATTATTACTCAAGTACAGTATTTGAGATTATAACTGAAAAATTAGGATCTCAAGGAACTGTCCTAGGTGGCGGAAGATATGATAACTTAATCAAGCAATTAGGAGATAAGGAAGTTCCAGCAGTAGGGTTTGGATCGGGCCTAGATAGACTTATGATGCTATTAGAAGATGATAAAGTAGTAAACACTCCTGATGTGTATGTAAGTTGGACTGGAGAAGAAAATATAGACTATGCATTCTTAGTGGCTAATACATTAAGAGATAATGGTGTAAAAGTTTATATTGAATATGCACCAAAATCTGCTAATGCTCATAGAAAAAAAGCATTTAAATTAGGAGCTAAAAGAGAATTAATCATAGATGCTGATTCAAAAACAAATAAAACATTAGGATTAAAAGAATTAAGCAGCAGAGATGTAGAAGTAGTGAATTTTGATGAGTTGTTAGATAGAGTATAACCCTCTCCTAACTCCTTTCTTGTTGTCGTTTCCTCGATTGACGAATACAAATATTTTTTATAATCAAGAAAAAACATTTGATGTCATAAAGAAAACTATAGCAAGAATTGAAAGAACTCTTCCTTTTTATGTTTTCCCTTTCAATAAAGGGAAACCGAAGCGGAATTTATAGAATAAACTAAACATAGATTTTAAAATATGTTTTTAATTAGGAGAAATTATGGCAAAAATTGAATCTTATGAAATAGAAAATATTTATATATTGGCAAAACAATTATATTTAAAAAAAATCAATAAAAGAAAAGTATTTATTGAAATAGAAAAAATAGGGATGGCTCAAAGTAGTGCGATATATTACATAGAATGTTTTAAACATATGTATGAGGGAACAGTTTATAAAAAAACAATAAATAATAATGCTACAAATTATTATTTAGAGAATATTATAAAAGATTTTGGAGAAAAAAGGTTATTAAAAGCATTGCAAGCAATTAAATTACATATTACTTATTATGAAAAAACAGCAAATGTTAAACAACCTGGATTAAGAAAGATATTAAAAAAATATAGCACTATATCAAACAATTTAAATATAATCTATCCTGATGAAATTAAAGGTGAAAATTTACTTGAAGGTTCTAAAAAACAAATTATAGTTAATAGTTATGAAAGAAATTCAAAAGCAAGAAAAAAATGTATAGAAGAATATGGATATAAATGTATAATTTGTAATTTTGATTTTGAAAAAATATATGGTGAAATAGGAAAAGAATTTATTCATGTTCATCATTTAAAACCCTTATCAGAAATAGATGAAACATATCAAGTAGATCCAATAAAAGATTTAAGGCCAGTTTGTCCAAATTGCCATGCAATGTTGCATAAAAGGATACCGGCATATACTATTAAAGAAATAAAAAACTTAAATATAAAGTAATATAAAGTTCTTATCGTAAGATGGAATTATTAAAATATCTAGAGTTTACTTGTTAATTCTTTGGTTTCTTTTTCGAAGTCAATATTTGTAAATTAAGATTTAATAAGCTTAATTTCAATAATCATTGAAAATACCATAAAAAAGAAGAGTAAAGAAAGTTCTAAAGATTCCATCTTTAATACGGGTCTCTTTTCTCTTGAAAGAAAACGAGACATAAAAGTTCAAGAAGGTTTATAATTGTCTTAGTGAGCAAGTCACGATCGTTGTTGTAGGAACATTACAGCTGAAGTAGAACGACTATAAACTTCGTTTTTAAAATCTAAAGACTCGAGTAATATGTATAAAAAGGATTAAAGCCAAAATAAAAAGAAGATTCTAACCAAGAAAAAAGGATTTTAAATCTGTGTTAATTAGATTTTAATCCATAAAAATCTGTGTCAAAAATATGATTTTAAAGACAACTGTGAAATAGCAGTAAAGTATTTAATTCGTGTAAATTTGTGACAAAAAAATTAAAAGTCTAAAAGAATCAGCGTCAAAAGAAATAAAAATATTTTATATAAATAGAGGTGTAAGAATGAATATGTACAGAACCCATAAATTGGGAGAATTAAGAGCAGAAAATATTGGTGAAGTAGTAACTTTATCTGGTTGGGTAGCAACTAAGAGAGACTTAGGAGGATTAACTTTTATCGACCTTAGAGACAGAGAGGGAGTAACTCAAATAGTAGTTCCTCAAGATGCTACTGAAGAGATGAAAGAAGTAATATCTAAAGTTAGAAGTGAATATGTAATCAAAGTAACTGGAGAAGTAAAGGAAAGATTTTCTAAAAATGCTAAGATGGCTACTGGAGATGTAGAAGTATTTATCACAAATATAGAAGTATTAAACTCAGCAGAAGTATTACCATTTGAAATATCAGACGATGCTAATGTAAATGAAAATTTAAGATTAAAATATAGATATTTAGATATCAGAAGACCTGCTATGATGAACAACATCAGAAAAAGACATGACATGATGATGGCTATTAGAAGATTCATGGACGACAGTGAATTTATCGAAGTAGATACTCCTCTATTAACTAGATCAACTCCTGAAGGAGCTAGAGACTTCTTAGTACCAAGTAGAATGAACAAAGGTAAGTTCCATGCATTACCTCAATCACCACAATTATTCAAGCAATTATTAATGATTGGTGGAGTAGAAAAGTATTTCCAAATTGCTAAATGTTTTAGAGATGAAGATCTAAGAGCAGATAGACAATTAGAGTTCTTACAATTAGATATGGAGATGTCATTTGTAACTATGGATGATGTTATGGAATATGTAGAAGGATTATGTAAGAAAGTATTTACTAGAGTAACTGGTGAAGAAGCTAACTATAGTTTTGAAAAAATGCCATACCATGAGGCTATGAGCAGATTTGGTTCTGACAAACCTGATGTTAGATTTGGAGTAGAATTAAAAGACTTAACTTCTATAATGAAAGAATGTGGATTTAAGGCGTTCTCTGGGACTGCTAACGCAGGTGGAATAGTAAATGCCATCGTAGCACCAGGACAAGCTACTAATTTTTCTAGAAAAGTATTAGGAGATTTAGAAACTTATGCAAAAACTTATTTCGGAGCTAAAGGTTTAGCATGGATCAAAGTAACTGAAGAGGGAGTGAACTCTCCAATCGCTAAATTCTTCTCTGAAGAAGAAATGGCACAAATCTTAGAGACTACAGGAGCAAAAGTAGGAGATGTTATCTTAATTCTAGCTGATAAAGCAAAAGTAGTTTACGGTGGATTAGGAGCACTTAGATTAAAATTAGGAAATGAATTGGGATTAATAAATAAAGATAGTCATAAATTCCTATGGGTAGTGGATTTCCCTATGTTTGAGTGGAGTGAAGAAGAAGAAAGATACAAGGCTCAACATCACCCATTTACATCTATCAAAGAAGAAGATATGGAGATGTTCTTAGCTGGAGACCAAATGGATAAAGTAAGAACTAATTCTTATGATATCATCTTAAATGGTTTTGAAATTGGTGGAGGAAGTATTAGAATCCATGATAGAAAAGTACAAAAAGTTGTATTTGAACAACTAGGATTAACTGAAGCTGAGATTAAAGAAAAATTTGGTTTCTTCGTAGAAGCATTTAAATATGGTGCTCCTCCTCATGGTGGATTAGCATTTGGTGTGGACAGATGGTTAATGGCAATGTTAAAGCAAGACTCAATAAGAGACGTAATCCCATTCCCAGTAACTAACAAAGGACAATGTTTATTGACGGAAGCTCCTGGAAATGTAGATATAGATCAATTAGAAGAGCTATCATTGACTAGTACTTATGAAGAAGCAACTAAGTAATAAATATACGAGGAGTGGTGAAAACCACTCCTTTTTATATAGGTTAGTAGACCTCACCTCTAACTCCTCTCCTAGATATTTAGAAATTACTTTTTACTTATTTATAAGCAACTTCTAATACTTGTCAACTAAATAAGATTGTTTTAAATCTGTGTAAATTAGAATTTTGATTCACAGGAATCTGTGTCAAAGAAAGGTTGTAAGGATTCTCTCCTTAACTGGCTCTATTTCTTTTTATCTGAAAAAGAAACCTTAATCGAAGGTAAAAAATATTTATTGAAGGAGGATGTAAAGAAATTTTCTAAAATATTTAAAGAAATAACAGGATTAGATCAAGAATTTGATTTTAATGAAAGTCTATATGGTAAAGAGGAAGTATTAGATTTTTTGATAAATAAATTACCTAAATTAAATAAAAAATATGATATACAAATTGATGAAAAATTGAATGAAATTAAGCCGAAAACAATAGATATCCAAGGAAATATAGTTAGAAATGAAGAGTTATTAGAGATAACTTTTAATGCTGATGGGATTAATGAAGAGGATCTAAGGTCTATTCAATTAGGATTATGGAGTAAGAAAAAATATATTAAATTATCTGATGATGGAATAATAAATCTAGCAGATAAGAAATTAAAAGAATTAGAAGGTATTTTAGCAGAATTAGATAAAGGATTAGAAACTCAAGAGATATCTGAATTTACAGTGAGTAAATTAGGGCTTATTTCTCCTAGTTTAAATATGAAAAATATAGGAGATTTAAAGATAGAAAAACTTTTAAAATCTATAAAAAAAAGAAGAGCAGTGGTTCCTAAGAGTGTCGAGGCAACTCTTAGAGATTATCAAAATGATGGCTATGATTGGATGAAGAAATTACATGATAGTGGATTAGGAAAGACCTTACAGGCCATAACCTTATTGACGGCTATTGAGAGTGGTAAAAATGGTAGAAGTATTGTTATTGCTCCTACTTTGTTGACTCATAACTGGCTCAAAGAAATTAAGAAATTTTCTCCTAAATTAAATGCAATAATAATAGAAGGTACTCCCAAAGAGAGAAAAGGGTTGTTAAATAATTTTAAAAATGGAGTTATTTTAACTTCCTATGGTTCTTTTAGAAAAGATATAGAGATCTATGAAAATATAGAATTTTTAACAGCAATATTAGATGAAGCACAACACATAAAAAATAATGGAACTTTAATTAAAAAAGCAGTAAAAAAAATCAAAAGTTCTTCAAAATTTGCATTGACAGGAACTCCTATTGAAAATTCTATATTTGAATTATGGTCGATATTTGATTTTGTAATGCCAACTTACTTACATAATAAAGAAAAATTTAAAAAGAAATATGGTAAAAAAATAGATCAAGAGATGGATGGAAATAGTTTGATAAATTTAAAGGAGAGTTAGAAGAGTATTTAGAGGAAGATGGATTTAATAAAAGTAGGATAAAAATCCTTGCACTCCTAACCAGGTTACGTCAAATTTGCTGTACTCCTGAATTGTTTATAGAAAATTATAAGGGTAAAAGTGCAAAGGTAGAAGCTCTGATAGAGTTATTAGAAGAATTGAAATCTAGTGGACATAGAGTCTTGATATTTTCACAGTTTATTAAAACTTTTGAAATAATAAAAAACAACTAGATCCAAAGAAAATAACATATTTTCAAATAGATGGGTCAACTAAAGCAAAGAAAAGATTAGAGATGTGTGATTCTTTTAATGATGGAGAAAAAGATATATTTTTAATATCTTTAAAAGCTGGTGGTTCAGGTTTAAATCTAACTGGTGCAGACGTTGTTATTCATTTTGATCCTTGGTGGAATCCTGCTGTAGAAGTACAGGCAACAGATCGAGCTCATAGAATAGGACAAGATAAAGTTGTGCAGGTGATAAAGTTTATAACGGAAGGAACTATTGAAGAGAAAATAATTAAAATTCAAGAGAATAAATCGAAACTTATTAATTCTATGGTTGATGGTGATGGAAAGATAGAAAAATTAACAAAACAGGATATATTGGGATTATTTGAGTAGGAGTTAAAAAAAGATGATAAAAATATAAAAAACAAAAAAGGGTGGCAAAATTATACTGTAACCTGTAGACTAGACACTAGAAAAAAAGAGTGTCAAAATCTACAGGTTTTTTGTATACTTAAAAATAAAGATCAAGGAGTTCCAAATGTCTAAAAAATTATTCACTGAAAAGGAAATT
>Ga0316197_10000824_pt1 | contig 21810 bp, 19 predicted proteins | sample OudBiesiAoxic_MG_FD_204939 | JGI IMG/M metagenome (GOLD analysis project Ga0316197, IMG submission 204939) | Coastal sediment microbial communities from Oude Bieten Haven, Netherlands - site A oxic | ecosystem: Environmental > Aquatic > Marine > Coastal > Sediment | place: Netherlands... | reverse complement strand
GGCCACGCAAGGCGCCCCTCGGAGCTCGCGCCAATCGGGGGTGGTTGCTGTCTTGCCGATTGTCACTCACACGCCGCCGAACCCCCGCATCGCGTTCCGCCGCGCCCCTGCACACGGAGACATGAACGACAACCTTCCCAAACAGCAGGCGGCAGCGCGAGCCCGAAGGGCGAAGCCCGGCGCGAATGCGCCGGCAAGGCAAAGCGAAGCGCATGCCGCGCCAGGGAGGATTACGGGTGGGGGTGGGCGGGGCGGTGCAAACAAACCGTACCAGCCAACCCACCCAAGACCCGCCCCCCAACACCCGCGGGAGCACAAGCCCTTCGACTCCACCCCGTCCGTTGAACCCCCGTGTCGCGTTCCGCCGCGCCCCGGTACGCCGCGAGCCGGTCTCCGATCGTAATGTGCTGAGCTCCTGTAGCTGTAGCCGTACCTACTTGTCGCTGCCACTGACACTGTCGCTGTGATAAGCACGGCAATCGTGACCCTCTCCGGTACGCGTCAGACCTATGTCGTTTCATCTTGGCTCTTTGCGCGTCTGCTTGGGGGCGTGCTTCTCATCGCCTTCGTGTCTTTGGGGGTACAGGCCAAGGGGCTCTTCGGCGTCAACGGCGTGATGCCGATCTCGATGCTCGTCGAGCAGGCCAAGGGCGCGGGTCACAGTTTTTGGCAGCACCCGAGCGCGCTTTGGTGGGGAAGCGGCGACACGATGATCGGCGTGGTCTGGGTCGTGGGCATGATCGCATCGCTCGCGCTTCTCCTCGGCTTCGTGCCGAAGCTTGCTCTTGCGGTTTCTTGGTTCGCCTATCTCTCGTTTGTCAGCCTCGGCTGGCCGTTCATGTCCTTTCAATGGGACGTGCTCTTGCTCGAGGCGTCGTTCACCGCCTTCTTCTTCGTGCCCTTGCGTTTGTGGGATCGACCGAGCGAACATCCTTCGCCGCATCCAATCGCACGATGGGCGCTGTGGTGGCTTCTGTTTCGACTCGTGTTCCGTTCGGCTTGGGTGAAGCTCGCCAGTGGTGACGCCGCCTGGGCGGACCTGAGCGCGCTCAGCTACCACTATTGGACGCAGCCTTTGCCGACTGCGCTCGCATGGTACGCCAATCTGCTCCCGGACTGGTTTCAGATGTTCTCCTGCGCCCTGATGTTCGTAGTCGAGTTTGGGGCGCCCATCCTTCTTTGGTTGCCCTGGGCCTGGGCGCGCCGCACCGCCGCCGCCGCGATCGTCGCTCTGATGATCCTAATCGGACTCACGGGGAACTACGGGTTCTTCAATTTGTGCACGATCGCGCTCTGCATTCCGCTGCTGGACGATCGACTTCTCACGCGCTTCGCTCGAGAAAGATTCGATGTCAGCCCCTCGCCCGACCAGAAAACGAAATGGAACGCTTGGCCGGGTGTCGCGCCCGCGCTCGTCATCGTGCTGTCCGGCGCAATGTTCGTGTCCGGCACGTTCGGCCGGGGCGCGCCCCGATGGTTGGGGCCGGTCTACCCGTTCAGCACCTTCAACAATTACGGCCTCTTTGCCGTGATGACGACCGAGCGCCCCGAGATCGAAATGGAAGGCACCGTCGACGGCCAGATCTGGAAGCCATACCGTTTCCGCTACAAGCCGGGCCCGCTCGACAGAGCGCCGGTCTGGAACAGCCCGCACCAGCCGCGGCTCGACTGGCAAATGTGGTTCGCCGCGCTTGGGGACTATCGCCGAAACGTCTGGCTCGGCAACTTGATGCGGCGGTTATTGCAGGGCGAGCCGAGCGTCCTTCGGCTCCTCGACGAGAATCCATTCGAAGAAGCGCCGCCAAAGCAGATACGCGCCGTCATTTATCGATACGAGCTCACCGACCGCGACGAACGCCAAGCCACAGGCAACTGGTGGAAGCGCGGCGACCGTACGCTCTACGCGCCGATCCTAGGTGTCGAAATCGAGTCGCCTAGTACTGCAGAGTGAACGATACGGACGCCCAGTAGCTTCTCACCCGGTACTTTCCCGGACAGCCGGTGCGCACAACCTGTCCGTCAGAGCAAAGCACCACCTCCTGCGGTGGGTTTGTTCCAGGAACCTGTGCGGTGGTGCCGATGTACTCGTTGCCAAAGGTCTTGCCTGTCGAGGAGAACAGGCCCGCCAAGTCGAGCTGGTACTTATCCTTGATGCTCGGGTCGTTTCGGTCCTTCCAATAGAATCCCAGACCGGCGCTGCCCGTGGAAAAATTGAAAGCGGTCGGTGGTGGCGTGAAATACTGTGCGAACTCTCCCGTCGTCGCGCTGTTTGCGATGTTGGTGCCCAATCGGAGCGCGATGAAGTCCTTCTTGAAGCGATATTCGAACCCGATCTTGAGGCTCCAGCTGTTTTGCCAGCCGAACGGCACCACGATCGGATCCAAACCAGTGCCATCGGTGGTGACGGTTTGGTTCTTGTTTCCAGTCTTGTCCGCCCCGTGAAACTGAGCTCGCACTTCGAAAGCCAGCAACAAATGACTGTTCGCCTGGTACGAGACCCCAAAGTGGATCGCGTGGGGGATGAACCAGTCCGCGCTCGCGTCGAGGTCGAGCGAACTGCCGCCGAGGATGGTTTCCGTGCTGCCCGTCAGCTTGATCTTCGAGTACATGCGGTACATCGCGCTGATCCTGACTTTGCGGTGCGGTTTGATGGTGAAGCCGAATCGAGGCGAGGGGAAGCCTACACCGCCGATGTTGTTCTTCACGTTCTGGTAACTGACCGTATCGAAGACGGCGCCGACGTTCTGATAAAGATCGGAGACCTGCTTAGAGAATGGCAAGCGCAGCGCCATGCCCAGCAGAAACTTTTCGTGGACGCGAAACGAGAACCCCGCGGAGAACTCCCCAACGAAGAAGGTCACATCGAGGTTTTGTGGCTCTGGGCTGGTGCAGCCTGGAGGGGTCGACGGAGCGTATCCAGGCTCAGGCGGGGGACCGGGCCCGACCGGATCGCCGTCCACGCACCTCACGTTGCTGAACGAGGAGCCGTAGCCGGTTTCGATGTAGATGCCGCCGGCGAAAACCACGCGGGGAGCGATTCTTCCCGCGATGAACCCGGCCGGAATCGGACCCAAACCGACGCCGGAGTCGACCACCGTGTTGGGGCCGGCGACCGGCGCACGCTGGTTGGTGAACAAGGCGGTGAAGTTGACGGTGAAGCCGAGCTTTTCGATGCCGTCCAAGTTAGCGGGATTGAGCACGAGCGCGGCGGGTCGGTCGAGGTAGGTTACCCCGGTGAGCCCCATGCCGATGCTTCGGCTGTCGTAGGCGGTGGGTTCGGGGTTGGCGCTGGCGAGCGCCGGAGTGAGCATGCCCGTCACGAGGCATGCCGTCAGTAGTTTGTGCTTCATTACGGGGGCTCCTCCACCCAACTCGTGGCCCGGGGGGTCGGCGCAGGATACATGGAAAGCCCGCTGATGGGTCAACCAAAAAACACCTGGGAGATGCACAAATAACCAGGTGAAATCCGTATTTTAGCGTGCGGGTCTCAAATCGCCGCGAGCTTCGTGGGGCATCCTACGCCGGTGCCGCCGAGGCCGCAGTATCCGGCCGGGTTCTTTGCGAGGTACTGCTGGTGGTAGTCCTCCGCATAGTAGAAGGGCGGCGCGTCGATGATCTCGGTCGTGATGCGCCCGTATCCCGCATCGTCGAGCGCGCGCTGGTAGCGCTGCATCGATTCCGTCGCCGTTCGGCGCTGCACGTCGTCAAAGCAGTAGACTCCGGAACGATATTGCGTTCCGCGGTCGCCGCCCTGTCGCATGCCCTGTGTCGGGTCGTGGCTCTCCCAGAACAGCTTGAGAAGATCTTCGTAGCTCACTTCCGCCGGTCGATAGACGAGCAGGACGACCTCATTGTGACCGGTGAGGCCGGAGCAGACCTCTTCGTAGCTGGGATTCGGAGTTTGGCCCCCGGCGTAGCCTACCGCGGTCGTGTAGACCCCTTTGGTTTCCCAAAACTTTCGCTCGGCTCCCCAAAAGCATCCAAGGCCGAACACCGCCTTCTGCGTGTCCTCGGGGAAGGGCCCTTCGAGCGGCGCGCCTAGGACGAAGTGACGCGCCGCGACCGGCATTTTCGTGTCCCGCCCCGGCAGGGCCTGCTCGGGCGTGGGCATTCGAAGCTTCTTCTTGGAATTGAAGAACATGGCTCTTTACATAGAGAACTAGTGCCGCACCGCCAGTGCTTAGGCCTCTCCGCTTGGCGATCAGACGATAATACGATAACCAAGCTCGATGGACGAGCGGCAGATCTCCGAGATCGCCAAGCGGCTTCGCGGCAGCCGGAGCGTCTTGTTCATCACCGGAGCAGGCATTTCGGCCGACTCGGGATTGCCCACGTATCGCGGGATCGGAGGGCTCTACGAACAGGACGACACCGACGACGGCATTCCCATCGAGTCGGCGCTTTCTGGGGCGATGTTCCAGCGTGATCCTGCGCTCACCTGGAAGTACATCCATCAAATCGAAAGCTCGTGCCGCGATGCAGGCCCGAATCGGGCGCATCACGTCATCGCCGAGCTCGAGCAGCGATTCGACCGGGTCTGGACGCTGACCCAAAATGTCGACGGTTTGCATCGTGCCGCCGGCAGTGCGCAGGTCATCGACATCCACGGCGACGTGCATCGCTTATTGTGTACCCGCTGCGGTCACCGTTGGCGGGTACGCAGCTACCTAGGACTCGACATCCCACCGTCCTGCCCCGAGTGCGCGTCTTTGGTTCGGCCCGAGGTGGTCTTGTTCGGCGAAATGCTGCCCTTGGATCGCGCGCGCACCCTACAGGAGCAGTTGATGCGCGGATTCGATGCCGTGTTTTCGATCGGGACCACCAGCGTGTTTCCATACATCGCCGAGCCGGTCATCGATGCCCGGCGCCGCGGCGCGCTGACCGTCGAAATTAACCCCGGTACGAGCCAAGTTTCACACATCGTCAACTACCGACTTCGCACCGGGGCCGCTGCGGCGATGGATGCGGTTGTCCGCGCCCTCGATCGTGCCTAGGCTTCCCCTGCCATGGGGGGTCAACGGCAAGACTATCGGTACGATCGCTCGTACGAAGAAACCGTTCATCTCACCGATGGGCAGCGAGTCCATCTGCGTCTCATGCGCCCGTCGGACAAAGAGATGCTTCGCGAAGGTTTCGAGCACTTGTCTCCCGATTCCCGCTACGCGCGTTTCATGTCGCCGAAATCGAGGCTGACCGAGACGGAGCTCGAGTACCTGACCAACGTGGACGGCGTGAACCATTTTGCGATGGGCGCCATTCGCCGTCGCTTCGTGTCCACCGACGAAGGCATCGGCAGCGCGCGGTTCGTGCGCTTGCTGGATCAGCCGGACACAGCCGAGCCTGCGGTGACAGTCCTCGACGAGTTCCATGGCAAAGGTCTCGGCTCGATCCTCCTGCAGCGCCTGATCGAAGCCGCCTGGGAGCGAGACGTACGCTGGTTCGTGAGCGAGCTGCTGGCGGAAAACAAGGCATCGAAAGGCATGATCGAATCGTTGAGCCCCGACGTGAAATTTCGCCATTCAGGAGACGGCGCCTTGGTCGCCACCCTGCCTGTTCCCGAACCCGACCGAACGCCAACGGCCCCCGGCTTTTTCGATGGAACGCCGATCCATAAGCTCTTCTCCTACGTGGCGCGAGCCAAGGTCTCGGTTCGGCCCCGGGTGACCAAGCCGCCCCAACCACCTGGCTAGGAAACCTGAACTGGGAACATCAGCGGCGCGCGCACTTCGACCATGCGCTGTGCGTTGGTGAGTGTGCCTACGATCCGCAGGGCAAACGGGAACGCCGTGCCTGGGCCTCGGCTTGTGATCAGCTTGCGATCGGCGACGACCGGGTGCTCGCTGTAGTCCCCCCAGGCTTCGAGCTGACTCTTGACGCTCGGATGGCTGGTGAGCTGATAATCCCGGAAGGCACCGTGTGCCTGAAGCGCAATCGGCGCCGCGCAAATCGCCGCGACCCAGCGCCCACTTTGTTCTTGCTGACGAAGAAGCTCTCCAACCTTGGAAGAGGCCGCCAAGCGTTTCGCGCCTTCGGCCCCGCCTGGAAGAACCAGCACATCGAATTCACCGTCGACACTTTCGAGCGCGACATCCGGGGTGATCACGACGCCGCGGCTGCACCGAATCGGCGCGGCCCCCTCGACCCCCGCGACCGTGACCTCGATCCCGCCGCGGCGCAGCACGTCGATGCTGATGACCGCTTCCATTTCCTCGCTGCCCTGTGCGAGGAGTACTAGGGCCGTTGGCTTTTCGCTCATCGCAGATCCTCGCAGCTTCGCGACTTGTCGGCCTTGCAGATCTCCGCGATTCGTTCACGGAGTGCCGCCTCGAGCTTGGTGAGACCGAGGCTCTTGGCGAGGTCCATGGCGGCCGCCGCGCTGACGCGGTCGACCACGAAGGCTTTCAAGCCGAGCAAGGCGCTCACCCGTTGCCCCGATTTGCAGTGCACGACCGCGGGTAGTGCGTCCTGCTCCCCGAGGGCCTTGGCGAGCGAGTGCGCGTTGGCTTCGGTGAGACCGGCCGGGCCCGGGACAGGAATCGATATGAATTTCATGCCGAGGCGCTCCACGGTAGCCTGCTCGCCTTCATCGCCCGGCTCGCTCTCTGCACGCAGCGTGATGACGGTGCGGTACCCGGCTTCTTGGATCGCTTTTAGCTGATCGGGGGAGGGCTGGCCTCCAATCAGCAGGCCGTTCTTGGTGACGCGAGCATTGGGGATCGGAACCAGCGGTGGCGTTTGGTCGATGTTCTTGGGAGAGCTTGGTTTCTCGGGCTCGCCGTCCGCCAACGCCTGCGGCAGGACACCCAGAAGACCGCTCAGCACGATCAAAGAAATGATTGGAATTGCACGATTCAGCATGGGACCCCTCATCCGATGGTATGGCGCTTGAGCGCGCGCCCGATGTACCGAACTTTCTGACGCAAGGGAAAGCGGCCGAGGTTGACCTTGACCACACCCTGCGTGAAGACGCTCTTTCGCGAGTAATCGATGTTCACGTCGACGATCACAGGTCGTCCTGTTGCAGCGGTCGCGAGCGCCTCGCCGAGGGCTCGATCGACCGCCATGTCATTCTCCATCTTCACGTATGCCGCACCGGTGGCAATTGCTACGCCTTCGATCTGCAAATCGCCCGTGATCGTGCAGGTCTTGTCCTTCAAAGGAATCGCCTGAAACTGCGAGATCTGAGCGAGCTCTCCGTCGTGAAAGACGAAAAAGATCGCTCCGAGCTCGTTCATCGTGGCGGTCAAGATCTCGAGCGCGGTCATCATGAAGGCGCCGTCGCCGACGATGGCGCAGACCTGTTTGTCCGGGTGGGAGAGCTTCACGCCGATGGTGCCAGGCACGCAGTAGCCCATGCAGTTGAAATCGGTCGGGGAGATCAGGTGCTTCGACTCGTAGACCGGAAACTGCTCAGCGGTCAGAAAGGTGTGATTCCCATCGTCGACCACGACGTAGGCGTCGCGATCGAGTTTTTTTCGGAGCTGCCGAAAGAAGATCCCGGGACTGACCCTGTCTTCGCTGACTTTGCTCGTCCAGCTTCCGAAGAAGGCTTCCTTCTCTTCTTTGATTTGCCGCGTGAGCTCGCTCCGATCCGGAGGGCGAAGCTGCTCTTTTTTCAACGCCTCGAGCAGAGCCATCATGAATAGTTCTCCGTCCGATTCGATCGCGACGGTGGCCGGGTAGTTCTTGCTGAAGACTTCGGGATCGATGTCGGCGTGGATGAGTTTCTCCGGAATCGGCATGCCGTAGCTGCCGGTGGCGAGCTCTGCGAAACGAACCCCGACCGCGAGGAGGCAATCGACGCCCTCGAAGGCCTTGCGCGCCGCTGGCACAGCCGATGGCCCGAAGCCAAAGCCCGCGTGCAGAGGGTGATCGTGCGGGAAGACACTGATCCCCTGAAGCGTGGTCGAGACGGGCGTGCCCAAGAACTCGGCGACCTCGATGCTCCACTTCGTCGCTTCGCGCGCACCCCAGCCGAGATAGAGGCCTGGCTTTTCCGAAGCGCGCAGTAGCTCGACCGTGCGCTCGATCAGCGCGGGGGCCGGTGCAGGAGGTCGGTACGTCGGCACGAACTTTGGGACTTCGCTGACCTCGGCGGTGAACATCTGAACGTCACCTGCGATTTCGATGAAGACCGGGCCCGGCAGGCCCGACGTTGCGATTTCATACGCTTGGTAGATCGTCGACACGACGTTTTCGTGCTTGTCGACCAGGAAAGCGGCCTTGGTGATGCCGTCGAGGACGCGCTGCTGGTCGAGCTGATGAAGCTGGTAATGGCGCCCCGAGTCTCGCCGAATGCCGCCGGAGATCACGAGTAGCGGTATTCCGTCGAGGTAGGCTTCGCCGATCCCGCTCATCGCGTGCGTCATGCCTGCCGCGGGAACGACGAGCAGGCAGCCGATGCTGTCGCTCACACGGCTGAACGCCTCGCCCATGAAGCTCGCCCCCTGCTCATGGGTTACCAGTACGGGTGTGATCAGCTCGCTGCGGTTCAGCTGGTCGTAGATCTCGGTGTTGTGAACGCCGGGGATGCCGAACGTGTACTTCACACCGATGTTCTCGAGGGCCCGCGCCGTCAGCCATGCTCCGCTTTGCTTCATCCGTTACCTCACACCTTTGCCGCTGTGGATCGCGCGTGCCGCAACGCGCCCCGAGTACACACAGCTCCCGAGGAAAGTTCCCTCGAGCGCGCGTTTTCCGTGCATGCCACCACCGCCGAAGCCGCAGGCCTCGCCGACCGCGAACAGATTGGGGATGGCGTTGCCGTGCGTGTCGAGAACGTTCGCGTCGAGGTCGACTTGAATGCCGCCCAGGCTCTTGCGCGTGAGAATCTGCGTTCGAATGGCGATCAAGGGCATGGAGTCGCGGTCGAGGATCGGCGCCATGTTGCAGGTCCGAAGGCGGTCACCGAGGTACTGACGGACGTGTGCGATTCGGCGAAGTTGGTCGTCGTTCTGCAATTTGGAACCGCGCGCGATGTTGGCGTCGTACTCGGAGATTTCCCGTTCCAGCAATTGGGCATCGACGTCACTGCTGCCGGCCAGGGTGTTCATCTGGTTGGCCAGCTCCGCTACGCTCCCCGCGGTGACGAAGTCCGGGCAGTGGTCGATGAACTCCTGGACCTGTTCGCCGTTGCCCTGCAAGAGCCGCACGACGAAGGCCATCATCTTCTTTTCGCGAACGGCTTGGTTGAACTCTGCGCCGGAAATCGCGAACTCTTTGTTGGCGATCTTGCGGTTCATCACCTGCCAGGAGTATTTCTTCTTTTCGCGGCAGATGCGGTCGACCAGTAGAAGCGTGTCGTACGAGCCGACCAATGGCGGATCGACGAAACGGCGGCCCTCGTGGTTGAGCCAGAGGGCAGACTTCCCTGGCACCATGCTCAAGCCTTGGTTGGGGAAGAGCGGTTCCCAGTGCCGGACGCCCGCAGCGTAGTTCCACATCTTTTCGAGGTGCGTGACATTGGCGCCAAGCTCCTCGACGCGCTCGAGGAGCTTTCCATCGGCTTCGGGAATCGAGCCGTTGAGCATTGGCTCAGGCGGTTCGCCCCATTGATCTCTCGGCCAAACCTCCCGCACCTTGTCATGGTTGCCGGCGATGCCGCCCGCGGCGATGACGATGGCGTCGCCCAGCGCCTCGAACGAGCCTGCGCCGTGCGTGCCATGGCAGCCCACGACTTGGCCGCGCTCCCGAGTCAGGCCGTCGACCTTGTGGTCGAAGTGCAGCTCGAGCCGCCCGGCCTTCTCGTGCGCCTCGAGCCTTGGAATTAGCGGCAGGACGATCCCTTCGCCCGTACCCCAGACAATGTGAAACCGTGGCACCGAGTTCCCCGGTACGAAATAGCCACGTTCGGTCCAGTTCACCGCGCGGAAGAAGCTCACGTCGCGTTCGGCGAGCCAGCCACGCACCTCTTCGGTGCAGCGATGGACGTACGCTTCCGCCCAGCGATATGGCCAGATGTCGTTGGGATCGAGCTCACCGTAGCGAACCCAATCGCGCATGGCTAGGTCGACGGAATCCTTGATCCCGTTCTTTCGTTGTTCGGGCGAGTCGACGAAGAAGATGCCGCCGAAAGACCAAACCGCGAGCCCACCGATCCGATCGCGCGACGCAGCGTCCAACATGACCACACGCTTGCCCGCATCGAGCAGCTCGAGTGCCGTCACCATCCCTGCGAGGCCCGCGCCGATGACGACGACCTCTGCACTGTATTTGCTCCTTCCAGGCATTGAAGACGCGCGAGCATAACAGATAGACGGTTCTAAAAAAGGGAGCTTCTGCGGGCGTTTTTTCCGCCGTCTACGCTCGTGTCGTCGGGGCTTGCGTGCGGGCAACGGCCTTGTACGGTCCGGCTCGGAGGGTAGATGCGCGAGCTCGATGGAAAAGTTGCAGTAGTGACAGGTGCTGGACACGGCATTGGCCGTGAGACGGCGCTCGCCCTGGCCGCCAAACGGTGCCGACTTGCGATTTGCGACGTGAACGAGGCCGCACTCGAAGGTGTGCGTCACGAGCTCGAGGTCGGCGGTGCTACCGTCACCGCGCATCGCGTCGACGTCTCCGACAAGGCACAAATGGAGGCTTTCGCGGACGACGTCGTTCGTGCCCACGGCGCAGCCAACATCTTGATCAACAACGCCGGGGTCACCGTCTACGCTTCCTTCGAAGAGCACAGCGTGGAAGACCTCGAATGGATCCTCGGCGTGAACCTTTGGGGCGTGATCTACGGCTGCAAGTTCTTCCTGCCTCACCTCAAGGCGGGCGGTGAGGGCCACATCGTCAACCTGTCGAGCGTGTTCGGCATCATCGCACCCCCGCTTCAGACGAGCTACGTGGCAAGCAAGTTTGCGGTCCGAGGTTTCAGCGAGTCGTTGCGAGCGGAGTTGGCCGACGACCACGTAGGCGTCACCTCGGTCCATCCTGGCGCGATCAAGACCAACATCATTCAGAACGCTCGCTTGGTGACCGACACGCACCAGGAGCTCCGGAACACGACGCAGGAGCTTTTTGATCGACTTGGCACGACGCCCGATGTCGTCGGCGTACGGATCGTTAAGGCCATCGAGCACAACTCGCCCCGGGTGTTGATCACCAAGGAAGCGCGGGTGGCGGATGCGTTGAAGCGTCTGATGCCTGCAACGGCCGACGGGATCGTCGCCCGCGTGTTCAAGAGGATCTCCCCGCGGTAGCCGTGGCGGCCGTGCGACGCGAACGTTTCGGAGAGTTCGGCGTGCTCCGCCGTGAGCCGAGCGGTGCGGAAACCGTCACCGTTCACTTCGCGCACGCGACGGGGTTCAACGCCGAGACCTACAGCAGTCTGCTGACAGACGTCGACCCGGCGATCGGCCTGTATCTGATGGATGCGCGAGGACACGGCCGGTCCGAAGCGAGCGCAGATCCGAAGAAGCTTCGATCCTGGCTGCCCTATCGGAAAGACCTCGAAGCGTTTGCGAGCACCCTCCCGCAGCCTCTGATTCTCGCCGGACATTCGATGGGCGCGACCGTCAGCATGGAGCTTGCTGCGACGCGACCCGATCTCGTCCGTGGCTTAGTGCTGATCGACCCGGTCATCGTGCCCCCAGCGCAGATCCCGACGCTGGCCCTGGCTCGCACCTTCGGGCTGGCGGAACGCATCGTTCCCATCGCGCAGATGGCCGCGCGTCGGCGGATCGAGTTTCCGTCTAGGGCTGCTGCTGTCGAGAACTACGTCGGCAAAGGTCCATTTCGAACCTGGCCTCGTGAATGGATTGAACACTACGTCGAAGGCGGAACGATCGACAACGACGATGGGACGGTTCGCCTGAGCTGTGACCGGGCCTGGGAGAGCAAGACCTTTGCAATGGCGACCGTCAATCCGTATCGCGCGCTCCGGAAGGTGCGCTGCCCGATCACCTTGTTTGCGCGCGAGCACAGCGGCCCGCCGTTCACCCGAGAGTCGCGCGAGGCGTTCATGCGATGCCGGCCCGAGACGCGGCTCTTGGTCCTCGACGACGTCACACACTTCATGGCGATGGAGCGCCCCGACATCGTGGTCGACGAAATTGAGCGCATGGCGGAGCTGGTGCGCTTAGAGCTCGGATAGCTCGCGCTCGAAGCCGCCCGATAGGATTGGAAAGCGGCACCAGGTCTTTGGGTCGAGGTTCTTGTCGTCGACATGAAACGAAGGCGCGTAGCGCTCCCGCTTCCATTGATTTCGCGACCAGAGCTGGAAGAATCGCGTCACCCAGCCGCGGAGGGTATCCTCGTCGTAGTCCGAAAATTCGCTTTGCAGAATCTCCAGGCAGTCGGCGGGCGGCAGCTTGTCTCCGATCGCGAGCCGTTCGATGACGTCGAGCACCGGGTAGGGCATCAGATCGCCTTCATCGGTCTGCTCGCTTCCCTTGGGGCGGAGCTCGGCAGTCGGCGTTTGCACATTGACCGCATGGAGAGCCGGAATCGGCTGCCCGCCCTCGGGGCCTTTCCGCTCGAGCCAAAGAAGCCACCGACGGAGGAACGCCTTGTCGATTCCGGCAATCGGACTGAGGCCTCCACAGGTGTCGCCGTCCATCGTCGCGTAGCCGACTGCAGCTTCAGATCGGTTGCTCGTCGCCAGAAGCAGTGCGCCCCGCATGTTCGCCAACATCCAGACGCTCGGACCACGCGCGCGTGCCTGGATGTTTTGGAGCGTAATGTCGTCTTCTTCCCAGGTCAGGGGACGCGCGACCGCTTCGGAAATGAGGCTCTCGTAGGCGTCGACGATGTGCTGCACGTCGAGAATGTAAAATGTGGCGCCGATGGCCTCGGCCACGGCCGTGGCGGCGTTGCGCGTGACCTCTCCGCTGTTTTCGGTGGGCTGGTAGGCGCAGCAGAGAAGTTTTCGGACCCAGTCGCGGGCGCTCGCCTCGGGGTTCATGCCAATCTTTTCCGCGAACCGCTCGGCGCCCAGCTCTGCGATCGCCCGGTCCACCATGAGCGAGACGAGGCAAGCAGCCGCGGCGGAGTCGGCGCCTCCGCTGATGCTTAGGACGAAACCCCGCGAGTGGCTCTTCCGAAGATAGTCGAAGAGGGCGAGTGTGAGTGCGCGGGTGAATTCCTCTTCTTTGTGGTCTTCGCTAGCTTCCCACGCGGGTGAGCTCGGCGCACTGCGCTCCATCTTCGCGCGAGGAAACTCGAAGTCGACGCTGATTCTCTTCTCCCCCGGGTCGGTCTGATCCGCCTCGAAGCTGGTGGTCCGGACCTGCTCGGTTTGAGACGCTTCGACGTCGATGACCGCAGTCGTCAAGACCGAATCATCGAACGTGAGCCGGTGCGATCGGGCCAACATCTTGCCGTTCTGTGCGATGTAGCAGCCGCCGTCGTAGATCACCCGGCCGGCCTCGTTGCCAAGCAGGTTGGCGTAGAGATAGCTCACCGCCATCGAGCGTGAGCCTTCGAGCACGAGCCGTTCGCGGACCTCGTGCTTGCCAAAGGCGAAGTGACTCGCGCTCGGGTTCACGATGATGTCCATCGCATGACCGTCGGTCGCTCCTCGGCGTTGCGCAACCCAGGCGTCTTCGCAAATCTCGAAGCCAACGCGCACGCCCGAGAAATCGAAGAAGATGTCGCCAAACGGGTAGCTCTTCCCGTCGCGCTCGAGCTCGACCACTTGATGATTGGGCCAAGGCTTGAACCAGCGCGGCTCGTAGTGAAGGCCTTCGCCAGCCAAATGTTCTTTGGCAGCAAAGCCCGCAATGTGACCGTCCGCCACGACGCAGGCGGTGTTGTAAAGACCCCCTCTGCGACGCAGGGGCATCCCGATGCTCACCACTATGCCCTTGGTTTGCGGCAGCAGCTCCATCAGCATCGACCAGGCGCGGTTCGCAACATCCGGACCAAGAAAAGCATCTTCGCAGCCGTAACCCGTCGTGCACAGCTCGGGCAGCACGAGCAGCGCCGCGCCTTCGAGGTGTGCTTGCCGCAAGACCGCCTCGATGCGCCGCTGGTTGGCGCCCCAGTCGAGTGGCGTCTGATTCAACGACGCGGTCGCGACCTTGATCGGGATCATGCACCTTCTCTAGCACCGCTCCGCCCTCGCGAGCCTGTTTGAGGATTGACCGGCCAGGAGAGGCGGCGTATGATGATTTCAACGAGCGTCACTTTATGCTAAGTCGAGTAATGTATGACCTTTCAGCAAGAGCCCCCAAGCCTTGGAAATCAATACGATTCTGACTCGCTTCTCCGCGAGTACCTGGAGCGAACCCTCCCAGCCGAGCTTCTCGAGCGGTTCGAGCCAGAGTACCGCGAGCTCGCCGCGCTCAACGGCGGCGAGCTCTATCGACTGTCCTTGGCCGATCTCGAAAACGAACCGGTTCACCGGGTTTGGGATGCCTGGGGCAATCGGGTCGACGAGGTTGAAGTCACCGAGGTCTGGAAGCGGGCGCAGGTGCTCTGCGCCGAACACGGCCTGGTGGCCGCTGGTTATGACGCGGAGCTCGGGCCCTACGCGCGCGTCCACCAGCACATCTTGAACTACGTCGCGCAGGCCTCGCTCGACACCTACAATTGCCCGTTGGCCATGACCGACGGCGCGGCCCGCACGCTGCTCGATTCGGGCAACCAGGCGCTCATCGATCGCGCGCTTCCGCGGCTGTTGTCGCGCGACCCGGCCAAGATGTGGACCTCCGGTCAATGGATGACCGAGCGCATCGGCGGCTCCGATGTCGGGCAGACCGAAACGATTGCGCGGCGCGACGGCGACCGCTGGCGCCTCTACGGCACCAAATGGTTCACCTCGGCGACGACAGCCGACATGGCGCTGACCCTGGCGCGGCCGGAAGGAAACCCGCCGGGCGGTCGCGGCTTGGCGATGTTCTACCTCGAGCTTCGCGACGAACACGGGAAGCTCCAGAACCTCCATATCAATCGGCTCAAAGACAAGTTCGGGACGCGCAAGCTCCCGACCGCCGAGCTCACGCTCGACGGAGTCGAAGCGATTCCGGTCGCCGGGCTTGAAAGCGGAGTTCGCAACATCACGCCGATGCTAAACGTCACCCGCACTTGGAACGCCGTCGGGGCGGTCCTTGGTATGCAGCGCGCCGTTGCGCTGACCCGCGACTACGCGAACAAACGTGAGGCGTTTGGCGCTTTCCTGATCGACAAGCCACTTCACGTCGACACGATGGCGGACATGATCGCGGAGACACAGGGTGCGTTTCTCCTCGCGTTTCGTGTCGTCGAGCTCCTCGGCCGCATCGAGTCCGGCGACGCGAGCAAAGCCGAGCAACTCCTGAGCCGCCTGCTCACGCCCATCGGAAAGCTCACGACCGGAAAACAAGCCGTTGCCGTGGCGTCCGAGGCGCTCGAATCCTTTGGCGGCGCCGGCTACGTCAACGACACCGGCCTCCCCAAGCTCCTCGCCGACGCGCAGGTGCTTGCAATCTGGGAAGGGACGACCAATGTCCTGTCGCTCGATACGCTTCGCGCCCTCAAACAAGATGGTGTTTGGGACGCGTACCTCGGCGAGATTCACGACCGATTCGACGCGACGACCGATCCGCGCTTGCAGGCCGCCGTGGAACGCGGTCACGCTGCCGTTCAGCATGCAGGCCGCTGGCTCGAAGCAACCCTGTCGGAACGCGACCTCCTCGAAGCCGGTGCCCGACGCTTCGCGATGACGCTCGGTCGTGCGACCGAGCTCGCGCTGCTCGGCCACCACGCGCAGTGGTGTCTCGATCGAGGGAAGGGCGAGCGCGCCTTGGCTGCGGCGCGTCGCTTCGCCCGGAGCCGCATCGACCTCATCGAGGACGATGACTTCATGAGCGAGAGCCGGTTGCTGGTCGATTGAACGCGTAGCCAGCGCAAGCTAGCGGCCGTGCTGCTGCTGTCGCTCCCGCAGCCGACGGCGATCGAGAGAAGGAGGAGGAGGAAACCAACGCTAAGCTTCTTCATTGAGCTTTTCCTTTTGAGCTTGATCTGCTTGACCTAAGGGACGCAGAGGAACGGGGTTTGATCGGTCGAGGTGTTCGCCAGTGCGCAGGCGATGTAGTCCCCAATGGACTGATTGATCGGGTCCTCGCAGGCATCCCCTGATGATCAGAACGGTTGCCGCAGCTGCGGCGTCCGTGCCCAGGCACAGCCCTACGTCTGTCGGGTTTTCGAGCTACCCATCCCAGACGACGTTTGGCACCGGTGGGCCGTCCGCAGTGCCGAAGCCGAGGACCTGGAAAAGCGTCCCGAAATCGCCCTGCGGAAGGGTTCCGTTGTTGGTGAACACGTTATCGTGAATGTAGTGTTGCTTCACGTAGGGATCATAGCCTGCGGTGTACGGCGGACAGTCCGAGCCCGCGACCTGGCAGTTGAGAAGGTTGCTCGCCATACCGATGCCAAGCGTCTGGTTGTCGGTGATCAGGTTGCCGAAGATCTCGACGCCGTCGCCTGCGAAGCTGAGCACGCCGGTGCCGACCGGAATGCCTGCAACCGCGCTATTAGGCTTTGCGAAGTTCGGGTGGTTGTTGCAGTAGGTCTCGTTGTCAAACAGGCGCACGTTGGTGTTGGACTGCATGTCCCCCGAGATATCCTGCTGCAGAGCGAATAGGCCGCCCACATTGTCAAAGGCCGTGTTGTTCGAGGCATCGACGTCGACGCGGTTCTAGACTTCGAGGCCGGCCACGTTCTCGTTGACGATGTTGTTTTTGACCAAGCCGCCGGTGCCTATGGTTGCGCTATCGTCGCTGCAACCTGCGACAGCGATCATGGACGCAAATTTGCGCTGATACGTACTTTGACTTTCATAAACGGGTCTCCTCCTCCGGAGATTCCGGCTGTTCTAACACAAAATTGAAAAGTGAGTGATTCTCACAATTCTTGTCTTTTCGCTAAGGGTTTGAGATCGGTGGAGTTTAGCCGCCGTACGGGCTCGGCTCATCCATGTAAACCGCGAGGTATCCCTTCAGCAGGGTTTTCATCTCGATGATGATTCGATTCCTCAACTCCTGGTCGTCCTCGGAGAGGGCCCAGTCCTGCAAAGCGTTCGCGGCCTGGATGGCTGCACGGGTCACGAGCTGAATTCGATCCGCCGGAATCAATTTTTGCATGGCAGGGTGAAACGCGAGCATGGCAGCCACGCGTTCGTTCGATTCGTCGGTGATTGCGCGGAACTCAGGCGTCGGGCGGATGCTGAGGAGCAACTGGAGATAGCCCGGCTGCGCTGAGAACCCCTCGATCGTCGCGTCGATGGCCCGATCGATCGCCTGATCCCAGGGGAGCACGCCGAAATCCTCGGCGATCAGGCTCGCCGTCTTCAGATCGACTTCCTCCATTACGCGCCGCGCAAGCTCCGCAAGCACGGCGAGCTTGTTGGGGAAGTATTGATACACCGAGCCGATCGGCACGCCCGCCTTCTCCGCAATCGCTGCCGTCGTGATCTTGTCTACCGGCGTACGGCCGAGAAGCGCGGAGGTCGCGTCCAAGATGCGCTCCACGCGATCGCGCGAACGTTCCTGACTGGGCCTCCGGCGCGGCGTGAGCTGATCGGTCAATTTGTTCGCCATCGGTCTAGGGCCCCTGGGGCCGGAATTAGCGGAAAAACCAGGGAGTGACCAGACCCTGCGCATTTTCGCACCTAGATCGCAGCGACGATCGCGCGCTACACTGGGAATTCACCGATTACCTGCCATGAGCACTCCTTCCACGACCAACGGACACCCGTCGACCGGCGCTTCGACCGCAGAACCGAAGCCGGCATCGACCGACATCGATCTCGATGCTCCGGAGCAGTACCTCAACCGAGAGCTGACCTGGCTCGCATTCGTCAAGCGCGTCCTTCACGAAGCCGACGACCACCGAACTCCGTTGCTCGAGCGTATGAAGTTCATCGCTATCACCGGGTCGATTCTCGACGAGTTTTTCATGAAGCGCATCGGCGGCCTCAAGCAGCAGGTGGCAGCCGGCGTTCACAAGCTCACGGTCGACGGCCGGACCCCGATTCAACAGATCAAGGAGTCGCACGAGTTGATCCGCGCCCTGACCACCGAGCAACAGGGTCTGTGGGTGCAGCTTCAGGAAAAGCTTGGTGAGATCGGCGTACAGGTCGCCTCCTATGAAACCCTCCCCGAGGCCGATCGGACTTGGCTTCGAGACGACTACTTGGAAAACATCTTTCCGCTGGTCACGCCGCAGGCGATGGACCCGGCGCATCCGTTCCCGTTCGTTTCGAATCTTTCCCTGAACCTGTTGGTGTCGCTCCACTACCCGAACGATCCGACGCCCTTGATGGCGCGTGTGAAGGTGCCGCTCGGCTCCGGGGTTCCGCGGTTCATTCAAGTGCGCGATTCGATGACCTTCGTCGCACTCGAAGAGATCATGGCCAACAACCTCGACCTTCTGTTTCCCGGAATGGTCATCGAACGCACCGAGCTATTCCGGGTCACCCGCAACGCCGACGTCGAAAGCGACGAGGACAAAGCGGACGACCTGCTGGCCCTGATCGAATCGGAGCTCCAAGAGCGAAAATTCGCCCCCATCGTTCGCATCCAAATCGCCCGCGGCATGGACTCGACGCACCGCGGCCGCTTGGCGGCAGAGCTCGGGCTCGACGAGCAGGCTGACGTCTTCGAGGTGGACGGCTTCCTAGGGATCGGCGATTTGTTCCAGCTCGCGGTCCTCGACATCCCGGAGCACCGGGATCCCGATCACCGGCCGGTAGACCCTGCGAGCCTCGTTGGTCGAAGCAACATTTTTCACGCCATCCGAGAGCAGGGCGCGCTCTTGTTGCACCATCCTTACGAGGCGTTCGGCACATCGGTGGAGCGCTTCCTCCGCGAAGCGAGCGAAGATCCCAAAGTCCGCGCGATCAAGATGACGCTCTATCGCACCTCCTCGAAATCCCGCGTCATTCAGCATCTCATCAACGCGGCGCTCAACGGCAAGCAGGTTGCCGTGGCTGTCGAGCTCAAGGCGCGTTTCGACGAAGAGGCCAACATCAACTGGGCGAGCAAGCTCGAACAGGCCGGCATTCACGTGACGTACGGGATCGTCGGGCTGAAGACGCACTGCAAAATCATCTTGGTAGTCCGACGCGATCACGACGGTTTGCGCCGCTACGTCCACCTCGGGACGGGCAACTATCACGAGGAGACGGCGAAGCTCTACTCCGACCTCGGGCTTCTCACCTGCGACCCCGACATCGGCCGCGACGCGACCGAGCTCTTCAACTATCTGACCACCGGGTACAAACCAAACCGCAGTTACAAGAAGCTGCTGCCCGCGCCAAAGCTTCTGAAGCCTGCGCTGCTCAAGAAAATTCGGCGCGAGATCCGCCGGGTCAGCGAGGGGAAAAAGGGCGTCATCCAGATCAAGACCAACGCGCTCGAAGATGTCGACATTACGCGCGCGCTCTACGAAGCCTCGCAGTCGGGGGTCCATGTCGACTTGATCGTGCGCGATTCCTGCCGTTTGCGTCCGGGCATTCCGGGGCTTTCCGAGAACATTCGCGTAGTCAGCGTGGTTGGCCGGTTCCTCGAGCACTCGCGGATCTACTACTTCCGCAACGGCGGCGAGGAGGAATACTACATTGGCTCGGCCGATTGCATGACGCGAAACCTGGTGAGCCGTGTCGAGGTGCTGACCCCGGTGGAGCCCGAAGCGCTGCAGGCCGAGGTCCGGACGGTTCTCAACATCCTCGTCGAGGACCAACGAAGCGCCTGGGACATGCGGCCTGACGGAACCTACGTGCAACGCAACGGCCGCAAGGATATCGACGGGACGCATCAACAGATGATCAAATGGGCCGAAGGGCGTTTCGCAGAGGCGAATCGTCTACGACGCCGAAGCGCACGAGGCCCGCGGGGCCATGCACCGTCCGATGAATAACGAGTTGCTGCCGGGCGTCGCTCGTCATGGGTTTTAAGTCTCCACTGTTGGTTTTGACGCTCACGGTTGCCCTGCTGGTGACCGCAACTGGCACGTCGCAGCGGGTCCTCACGGCATCCCCCACCTGCGAGGAGCTGACCATCATGGACTTCCTTGCGCGGCTCGATGAAGAATCGAGCCGCTACAAGCGAGGCCTCGAGCTCCAGGATCGGCGAGACTTGTCGCAGCTTCGGCGGGAGGTCTGCGCACCGTATGTTGGCTATCGCGTGACGCGCCAACCCACCACGACCTGGTCCAACGGGCGCATCATCGTGCGCGGCTATCTCGAGCTCAACCATCCAAACGGACGGCGGGCCAAAAGCCGCAGCGGCGAGTGGTTTTACCCCAGCGGCGCGAAGGCCAAGAGTGCGCTCGGACAGTGGAAGTATTCAAATGGCCTGCTCGCGCGGACCAAGCAGGGCCTGTGGTACACGCGGGAGGGAAAGTACGTCGAAGACCCGGACAAGGCTCGCCTCGAAGCATGCGAATACCTGGGCCGGCAGCTGTGCCCGCTCGGCAAGGCGGACGACGACCTGCTCGCCGTGACCGTCATGGGGCTCATCAACAAGGCCGCTCCACCCAAAGAAGAGCCAAAGACCGAAGAACCCAAAGGGGCTTCAGACAAAAGCGATTAGGGCGGAGCTGTGGTAAAACCGGCGTCCATGGCTCACCCCTCGCTTCGAACAGCCTCATCCCCCTCCGATCGCGAAGCCATTCTGCGCGCGGCCAAGGCATCTCCTGAGCTTGCCGGCCAGCACGACAAGCAAGGCTGGCTCGCGTTGTACGCCGAAGACGCGATTGTCGAGGACCCCGTCGGAACCCCGGCTTCTCACAAGGGACGGCGGCAAGGTCGCTTGGGTGACGAGTTGGGCCGATTCTACGAGGCATTCATTGCGGCAAGCGCAATTGAAATGGTGGTACGCCAGGACATCGTCTCCGACATGCATGTCTTTCGGGCGGTCGACATCCACACCACAAACCTCAAGACCGGCCTGACGATGACGGTTCCGGCCAACCTTCTCTACGAAATCGTTTCGCGCGACGGCGGACTCGCGATCAAGCGAATGCAGGCGCACTGGGAGCTCAACCGGATGAGCCGCATCCTGATGGGTCAGGGCGCGCTCGGGATGCGAACCATTGCGGTGATGAACTGGAGCATGCTGCGCGCGTTTGGGCCGAAGTGGCTCCTAGCGTACTTCAAGTCGTCGCAGAAGAGCGTCGGCCGTGCAGGTAAGGAGCTCGTCGAGCGGTTTGCGCACTTGGCGGGTCATGACGCCCTGGATGTGTTTGCGTCGGGGGCCTCGGTCGATTTGCCGGGCAGTGCGACGGCCTCCTCCCCCGAGTTCCTCGAAGGCTGCACGTCGCTCGAGGTGCGGGATCTTCTCGCATCGGGCCGCACCGTCTCGGGGCTCGCTACCATCGAATGGGGCGCACGCACGCGCGAGGCTGGATTCGTCGCCGAGCTCGATGCCTCAGGGAGTCGGGTGCAAGGTCTTCGCTGGTTTTGGGAGGCATGATGGCAAAGAAGGTGGCTGGCTGGCTGGGCGGCGCGCTATTGGTGCTCTTGCTCTATCTCTTCCTCTGGCCGGTGCCCATTGATCCGATCTTCTGGGAACCTCCGCCCGTGCCTGCGCTCGAAGGAGACTTCGCGGAGAACCGCGTGCTGCAGGGTATGGAGCTATTCGCAACGCCGAACGGACGCGGGCCCGAGGACGTCGCGGTTGACTCCGAAGGCCGCGTCTACGTCGGTCTCGAGGATGGGCGAGTTCTTCGCTATGCCGCGGATGGCTCCGATCCTCAGCTGTTCGCCGACACGGCTGGGCGGCCGCTTGGCCTCGACTTCGACAACGACGGAAAACTCATCGTTGCGGATGCCGTCAAGGGCTTGCTTTCAATCGAACGAGACGGCGCGATCGATGTTCTGTGCACCGAAGCAGATTCTAAGCC
>Ga0316197_10000823_pt1 | contig 21812 bp, 26 predicted proteins | sample OudBiesiAoxic_MG_FD_204939 | JGI IMG/M metagenome (GOLD analysis project Ga0316197, IMG submission 204939) | Coastal sediment microbial communities from Oude Bieten Haven, Netherlands - site A oxic | ecosystem: Environmental > Aquatic > Marine > Coastal > Sediment | place: Netherlands... | reverse complement strand
CAATGCTTATTATATTCCTTATCATTAAACCTCTGCATATAACCCCCCAAATTACCCTCTATAGTTTAAGAGTAGCAGAGATAATTTAACTTACATTTTAAACTACAAGAAATACACCCCTGAGTTTGATAATCAGCAAATACCTGGCGTATTATTTTCTTAGCCTTATCACACGTTAATGCTGAAGTATCTGTAACAATAAATTTTACTGAAATTGTATAGTCTAAATCTGTATCATTTTTTCCCGACTCTTGAAGCCATTTTATTAGCGCTGTACGGCCCTGACCATCTCCAATGACTCTGCAGGTGTCACTCTTAATAATTGATTCTGCTATAGTGCGCCCGCCCACATCATGAGTAGCTATAATATCAAGGGCGTTGATAAATATAGTCATGCCAGGAAAGACCGGCCCGCTGGAGTTTTCCCAATATTTTTTTAGTTTATTCACTCTTGGGCTATCCACATCACGCTGCACTTTAAGATCTTCATTTAATTTGTCGGTATTTGGCTCTAACTGGAAGTACTCTGCCAACTCTCTAAAGCTCAGCAGACCTTCATACGTTCTAACACCACGCTTTTCAATGCCTTCATTCGTTTTAAATAGCACAACAGGCAGATCTTTATTGTTGGGTGCCACCATATTCAATTCATTGCTTTTAAGTGATATCAGGCTGTTCATTGTTACCTCCAAGTTCATTTGATAGCTAAATAATGCGTCATAACTAAAATCAAGTCAATGTATATTGCAATTTTAATTGCAATATACATTTTAAGAGTGTAAATTTAACTCAGTTTCTTATTACAGGTCACCAACTATGAACGCAGTAACCAAAATCAATCCACTTGATATCATTGACGTACAAAATCTTGCATCTTTTGATGAAGGGCACCTTCAAGATGTTATTGATTTATTTAAAGTTGGTGTCGCTGAATTTAGACTGGTAATTGAAGCTAAGAAAGTAATTGCTCATCTACCTTGCAGCCAAGGAAAAGACTCGACTGTTACCTTGCTAATAGCGCTTGAGGCTTATAGGCAGTCGATTGAAGCAGGAAAAATAGAGAGGGATAGGCCGCTTATAGTTTCCACTGTGAATACAAAGGCGGAAAGTATTCCAATGAATCTTTACGTTAGTTACGCAAAAAAAAGGGTCGAAGCGTATGCGGCCAAAAACAACATAAACCTACATTACGATATTGTTAGCCCTCCGCTTAATGATGAATACTTTATTAAATATGCTGGTGGTAATAAATTAATTGTTAACCCTAAGCGCCATGGCGATTGTTCAATCATATTAAAAGTTACTCCATCGGAAAGGTATGTAAAGCAACTTATTGAAAGCTTTAAGCAATCTAAAACAATGGCAGGATATGTGGGCTATTCTATCTTGTCTTGTGTGGGCAGCAGATCTGGGGAAGGCGGTCGCAGAAGTGCAAATATGTCTAAACAGAACATAAAGCACAAAAATATAGGTGATATTTTAAAAGAGATTAAGGAAGTAAGCATATCAAATAGAGATACAAAATTTTTGAAGTATGCACCTATTCGTCACTGGTCTACTAACTCTGTGTTTGATGCACTAAGATTGGCCGGTGATAAACCTCTAACTAAAGCCCCTAAAAATCAAAAGAATGTTATTCCGGCTTTTCTACCCGATTTTGGTCTGTTAATTGAAATTTATGGACAAGGCTCAATGGAGACTTGTAGTGTTGTTGTTGGAGATAAGGGCGGTAGTGGTTGTAATGGCAAAGCGAGGTACGGTTGTTCGATTTGCACCATGATTTCTGCAAAGGATAAATCATCTACTGCTTTATCAAACTATAAAAGGTGGGACTCTCTGGGCGTGACAAATGCATTAAGAGTACGCGATTTTATGTATCGCTTAAGTGAATCGTATGAAGCGCGAGCTCTGCATGCTCGCTCTGTCGATAGCGTGGCATACTCTCGTGTTGGACTTCAACCCAACATTTTAAAACCAAAGTATCTTGAGAAACTTGTTCGGTATGCATCGCAACTAACTTTAGACTCTATAAAAATATCAAAAGAATTTAGTGAGCTGGTTAAAGCAAACCGAGTTATTGAACATCCTGGCTATCGTGAGATAGCGGAAGATAGTAGTTTACCCCCAAAAACCAAGAAAGCTTTCTTAGAAATGTATGTGGAGGGTGTGCAAGATCCGAAAAACTTAAATTATCTATTTAGCGAAGCTCATGCCTTATTGCTAAGTTTTCGCTGGGGAATAGATGGCATAGGTGCAGCACCATATCGACCCTTGGCAATATGGAACAGCTTAGAGCAAGGTGTTGGACGTATCCCCTACCCTAAACTGAATAGTGAACTCATAAATAGCTATGGGAGCCTTGAGCTTGGTAATACATCTGAATTGCCAGAGGCGTTAATGGTGAGAACTATGAAAAATGAAGACCCTGTGAAGCAAGCTAAATCACCGGCCAGTTTACTTGCACTTTGGAATCGTCCCTTAAATGGCGTTGATATTTTTGAAGAGGATATGAATTGCTCATTAACAAGGGTTTCCAATAACACATCTGATATAACAATCATATACGAGCAAAAATACATTATTACTAATGACTACTCTGTTTTACCAGAACAACCATTAATCAAATCTATAAAGTTAGCCGGGAAACTGGTTGAAGATAGTGTCAAAGAAACCCTTATCCATAGTGGCGTAATGGAGCAACTAGAGCAGCTTTTTTACGACAAAGTTGACTACATATCTAAAAAATATAATTTTGAACATTCAGCAGCTTCTTCTCAGGCTTTTAATGATGATGTTGAAAAGGCGTTCAGTGGTGAATTAACAGCCAGGAGAGGTATTAAATACTTATCTGAAAAGACTTTATTCGGTGGTTTTAGTCTAAATAAGAGAAAAGCTGCGCGAAGAAGTCAGTTTACTCGTAGAGTTACATCTATTAAGCGAGGTAGGCTTGTAAAAGGAAATACACGGTTAGCTTTTTACCCGGCTCATTTTAATAGCACTTTGTACTCTTCGCACATAGAGCAAAAAACCATGCTAGCGCCTAGATTTGATACCCATACGGAAGTTGAAGTTGGAACACATTTGGACTCATCTGAACTGAATTTGTCCTTGGAGGCAATTGAGAACATTGAAGTTGATTCACACAAGTATTTTTTATGGTGTCAATTTGGTGGCCGTGAAAAAGCATTGCAGATCCATGATGAATATTTGTATCGGAAAATAAAAAAACGGCACCTACTAAATTTAACTAAATACGATATTCGTGATTATGGCGGGACTCACGTTCCTGAGCAAATGTTGGCTGATGGTATAATAACCATTGCCAAAAGATACTGGAAGCAGCTACACGCAATTCTAAAGAGAACCCAGATATTCAATACTCTTGGCTTGTTCTCTTTTCAGTCAGTGCCATACAGCGTTCTAGCCAGTGACCCCCGCTTCATTAAAATGTCTGATCACCGAAAAGATAAATCTAAGCTACTTGTGGAGGTAAGAAACACAAGAAACGAACAACGAAAGTCTGTAAAGAAGTTTCTAAGTATAAGCCCGAGTCAACAGTGTGAAAGCTTGTTAGCTCTGCTAAAGAAAAACTTAGATGTGCTCTCTAAGGAAAGCAAGCGAGCAATTTACACTATAACAAATCAAAACTATTCGTACTTATTTAAGGTTCGATTTCACAGCCATGACGTATCAAACCAGGTTCAGGTAGATACTTGTAAGCTTTGGCTTGAACTTACATATGGTAAAAGCATGACCGTAGATAGTATTATGGAAGTGTGTTTACCTACCAAGCAAGCTCGCCTGGTAAGAGATAACCCTAAAACTAAGGTTCAGGCAGCGCAGTTAATTTCAGAGCATGTGAGCGATATAGCAAACACCCTAAAAGATACCCAGTCTTTCTGGTATGACTATGTTGAGAAGATCAAAGGTGTTCTCTCCAGTGATGATGATAAATTAAATAACTTTAAACAACTCACTAAAGTTCGCCTAAACATGTACTCAAGTGACAATGTATTGGATTACTGGAAACCTGGGCCAACTCAACTCGAATCGCAGTTAAACCGGGCAATTGAAGAATACACCGCTATGAGCTCTTATGTTTATGGACTTGAACTTAGATTAAAGAAACTAAACACCTCGGCTATGAGCAGTACTATTGGTAATATGTCGCTTAGTGACAAACTTGCTTTTTTAAGTTCAGGCAACTCATGAACACTGGAGCTGGTAGTGTTATTTAAGAATTAAATATTGGAAAAGCTATGAGTTCTATAAAATTACAACAAATTGCCAATGTATTTCACGTTCCTTACCCAACTCTAGTAACTTGGAGTAAAAAAGATAATAGAAAAAACTATGTGTGTTTTTTAGAAGCAGCATTCAAACGTGTGGAAGATAAGTCCATTCAGTACGATGAACTTAAAAGTATGAGTAACGCAGCTGCAGCTAATGAGTTGGGTTTAAATGACCCCTTTAACCTAGGAGGTCATGTTCCCTCCAGAACGTTTAGAAATTGGTTTAACGATCCTGATAGACAAGGGCTAGCGCTTGGCATGCTTATTGGTTATCAAACTTCATTGCTTAGTGATTTAGCTAAAAACACCGGCCATGATGATTTAGACTCATTGTTATCAACATTATCAAAAAAACAAATTGAGGTTAAAGATATTGTTGCTCTGCTTTTAGTTTCAAATGAAACTGTTTACAAGCTTCTTAATAACTAAATATAAAACCCCTTAATTATTTAGGGGTTTTTAGATTTATGTAGTGCTTAAAAAACTCATCTCGATCAATGACCCCCCAGTTTGTCAGCATGTAATATCCTGATGTACCTCGCTCACCACCACTCTCTCTAACAAATAAAATTCTCATGCCAAACTCTGTACGTATAGAAGCAAGTTGCCGCTTTATCGTTGACTCAGGGATTTTTGTAGCTTGGTGTAAAGTGTGAAGGCTTGGTCTTTTTGTTCGGGATAATGCGTTAATGAGATCAAATTTACGCTTCATATCTTTTGATATACTCATTTTCACCTTCATTATTCTGGCTCTACTTAGAGCCAGAAGGTAAGTCCTATAATTACAAAGTACCTATACTGACTATTTCAATGTCAGAAGTTAGTACTTTAACTTTCTTCTCTGATTTTCCATTTGCCACCTTCACCCAAACCTCTTCTGGATTTTGGCAGGCTCGATCAAGTAATAAGATACCACGAACCACATCTGTTTCAGTAAGTACGTTCACTACAATGATCAACTCACTAGCTTCGACAGGCTTCCAATCTTTATCTTTTTCTATCGCAGGTAAAGCATCTTCGTTACCATTATTAGCTCCTGGGCCCGGCGCAATAGAGTCACCAGCATCACTGGCTTCACCAGCTTCACCAGCTTCACCAGCTTCAAAAGTGTTCATAATGTTTGTGCTGCCCTGAGCCTCACCTTCCACCGCATCGCTGTCTTGGCTAGAGCTGGCCTCTTCTGCAATTCGCTTTGCATCATTTAATAGATCACGACTTTGCTTACGAGTAATGCCCTCATCCAACGCGTTAATGCAGACTGCGCTGCATTGCTCTTCATTTAGATCATAAAGCAACCTAAGGTTATTTAACGTTTCGGTATCGCTACAAATATCATTATCGTAAAGCTCACGCACACACGCAGGGAGTTTTAGGAGTGATAAGTGGGTTGATACGAAGATAGCGTTTTTGCCAATCCGCTGCGCAATCGCTTTTTGTCTCCAGCCTGAATCAGCGAACACCTTGAGAGCATATGCAATTTCTAAAGGAGTTAAATCATCCCGCTGAATATTCTCAATAAGCTCCCCAGCAGTCTCATCTAACTCAGAAAGCTCTTTATCGTTAACCATAATATCAATTGTCTTAATACCCGCAGCTTGCAATGCTCTCCAGCGGCGCTCTCCTTTCTGGATAACGTATTTACCATTTTCATCTTTAGGATAAACAATAACAGGACTCTGTTGACCCTCTTCCTTCATTGAAATGGCAAGTTCATCAATATTTTTAAACTTTTTACGTATTTGCTCTTTTGACACTACGTTTTCTATATTAATAGCAATTACTTCTTTGCCTTTTTTGCCTGTTGCTGCTTTTGCAAGGTCAGACAAACCTTGCAAGTTACCTAACTTAGCCATATTTTTATCCCACTTTAACCATTAGTTCATTTAGTACCAACTCAACTTCTTTGGCTGCTACGTGCCCATACCGAAGCTCCCAAACTGGAATACCTTCAGTGATAGCTGTATCGAGTGGTGGCCTATGCATAATTATATTTTTAAATAACAAATCTGGAACTGAACTCTGAAGCTCCTTTAATGAGCGGTCGTGATTAACTGAACGATCCATATCATTAATAATAATACCCAATATATCTAGCTGAGCATTGTATGCTTCGCGAATACCAATAATTGTATTTAAAAGTCCCTCCACGCCATCCACAGCAAACCCTGATAGTTTCACTGGGCAAACAACATGTGTAGACATTACAAGTGCAGCCACCAGCTTTCTACCCAGGCTGGGTGGGCAGTCAATCAGCACGTAATCGTATTGTTCAAATAAACTCGCTAAGTTCTTAGCTGGGTTCATTGCCTTATCCAGTGAGACTGCCTCCATTTCAAATAGGGCTGGATCGTTTTTAGGTGTGTGAATTAAGTCCATCCCTGCAGGGCAGTGAATAACTTCAACTGCCTCTAGCTCATCTTGGAAAAGTGAGGCGGTTTTAGTACCTGAAAGTATTGTATCAAAGTTGCCGTGATCATCGACAACTCTTGGGGCCAGCCTGCTCGATGTATTACCCTGACCATCCATATCAATTACAAGCACTTTCTTCTTCATCTTGAGTGAAAGGTAAAAAGCAGTTTGAATACAAAGAGTGCTTTTACCTACGCCTCCTTTTTGGTTGGCATAGCTAATCACTTTTGCCATATACACACCTCACTAGTTGTTACGAAGGGCACAACCCCTACATTTGCTTAAAGCAAGTCTAACGCTCATTTTATAATACTACAAGACCTTATTATAACCCTGTATTGACATTGCAAAGCTGTATACAAGTTTGATTGTCTAGGACAGAGGAACTTGGTAGCTATCTGCAATTCCCTGCTTTTCTGTATCCAGCCTTTTTTGCTTCCAATTCAGTTGAGAATTTTACTACATTACCAGGGCTCACCCGGTTGTAGCTAGGGCAGCCTACCGAAAGGTGATATATCTTACTGTTCTTATTCCCGCGTATATTACCGATAGTTTCCGGGGATTGATTTTGATGTGAGGTGGTAACGGTTTTTATTCCTTCACCTGAGCTTTTGTGGCCGAGTGTCCAAGATTTTTCACCTATAACGAAGGGATTATTATGACCAACTAGCTTGGCAATTCTATTATCGCGCTTTACTTCCCATTCAGTTACAGGGTATTTGTTATTCCACGCCATCATAAGTTGTTGTTGTTGTCGGCTCATGTTTAAGTTATATCTGTCATGCATGTAAAAATATATTCTTGCAACTTGGCCTTTAACTTTATTTCTTGGTTCGACTGTCCTTTGCTTAAAATCAATTTTAGCTTCGCACTGTCCATACAGACTTGTTATTCCTGGTAGTTCACCAAACGAATAGTTTGACCTATCAGCATTGAACTCTCCTATCGCTATTACTAAATTATGGGGATTTGCTTCCATTTCTCTAAATGTGGAATCTGTTTTAACGCAATTTTTCCGCCCACCATTTTGCCAACACTGCCGCTGGTGACCAAAGGCCCACGCCGGTAAGACGTGTTCGTACTCTGTTCTTTTAGCACGATTATCCTGGGCTCTAACTTGATACCCGCATGATTGAAGATCTACTCTGCCACCCGACTTTCCGACCCAACGCCAATCACAGCCGCAATAAAATGTCCCTTCTCCTTTCGTAGTTTGGTCAAAATAAACGTCCTGCTTAAGCTTAAGCTTAGCTTCACGGAAGCTATCAATATCAGCTAGTGCTGGACTAGTAAGCGTAAATGCTAAAAATATAAATAATAAGTTCCTCATTTCAATCTCCTTTAAGTCAAATAAACATTATCCCGCTTTTGGGTAGTTAAGATCACGCTCCTAATCTCCCTTTTTAAGATCACAACTTGAATTGTTAGACAGCATACTGCTATGGGTGGATGTAAAAAGTTTCACATGTGAAACTTTTTACTGGTCTTTACGAATATCAAATAGGGCTAATTGTAAATTGGCCCTTTGTGTGTGGGGTTATTTTGAGTTAACTGTATCTTTTAAAGCTTTACCGGCTTTGAAACTTGGGATTTTTGCGGCAGCAATTTTGATTGTATCACCCGTTTGAGGGTTCCGCCCATTTCGTTCCGCACGTTCTTTAACTTGGAATACACCAAACCCAATTAACGAAACATTACCGCCACCAGCAAGTTCATTAGTTATGTTATTAGTGATAGCATTTATAGCTTTCTCTGCGTTAGCTAGGGTGAAGTCAGCCTGCTCAGAAACGCTTTTAATTAAATCTTTTTTATTCATTGATCTACTCCACTTTTAAATTTATTCAGATGCTTCAGTTGCATCTTGCTCTTCCTGTTCAGCAATCATTCTTTTTATAACTGCCATGATTGCTTGCGGAGGCTGCGCCCCTCCAAGTAACTGTGTTCTACCAGTACTATTATCAACAATGAAAGTAGCCGGCGTTCCGTTAATCCCATTGTTTGTTGCTTGCTTAATGTCTTCTGCAATTTTATCGTTATAGCTTCCATTACTAATACACTTTTGAGCTTCAGTAACATTTGCACCAACACCGGCAACGAGAGAAGCTAAATCCTCGACACCTTGGCCGTTACCTCTTGATTTATTAAACACGTCATCAAGAAAAACCCAAAATGCTTTATTACCTTTTTGCTCTCGAACACATTCTGCAGCAATTGATTGGCGTTTAGCTGCTGGGTTATGAAAATCTAAAGGTAAGTGCTTCCATTGCCAATTAACCATACCCTTACTTGCTTCGACTATTTTTTTAGGGGTGTCATGAAATCGCTTACAGAATGGGCACTCAAGATCTGAGAACTCTACCATTGTAAATCGAGCATTTATATTACCGTAAATATTTTTTCCTTCAGGTACTTCCTCGCTTGCTAAAGGGTACTGAGCAAGCTTAGCCTCTAGGTTTTCCTGTTGCTTTTTCTCTGCCAATGCCTCCAAGCTTTCAGCCACGGCGCTTTGAAACTGCTGTGGTGTAAGTTGGGCTTTTGCTGTTTCCTTAACCTCATCTCTGAGATTAGAAATCTCGCTTGATAAGTTGCTTGTTGTAGTAATAGTCAAGTACATACTAAACCCAATAATTGCGACTAAGAAAGTTAATATTAAGCAAATAAAAACATTCATTAAGTTTGTCGGTTTTTTTTCAGCTGCCATTAGTTTGTCCTGTTAATACATTTTAAAATTTTGTTCATTTGCAAAAGTTGAAACGGCCACCTTTGCGCTTTGTGTGATTCTTTGGAAAATATCCCGGGAAGGTGTGTAATCAACCAGGTTAGGTTCATTAATCACATCTCGTGCAACTGTATTCATGCTTCCTAACCCATCAATAAGCCCCATTTCAAGAGCTTGCTCTCCATTCCAAATTAACCCTGAAAACACACGAGGGTCTTCTTTCAATCGCTCACCACGCCCCTCTTTTACTCGGGCTATAAATTGTTTATGAGTTCTATCAAGTACGTCCTCCCAGAACAAACGAGTGCTATCATCTAGTGGTGCAAAGGGATCTAAAAGTGCTTTGTTTTCCCCCGCTGTAATTGCTCTACGCTCTACTCCAAGCTTATCCATTAACCCTGTAAATCCAAACCCTGACGAGATAACGCCAATAGAACCAACTAAGCTTGCTTGGTCGGCGTATATTTCATCTGCTGCTGCTATGTAGTATCCACCAGAGGCACCTATATCCCCAATGACAGCAAATACTTTTTTATTAGGATAGATTTCTTTTTGATATTTAACTTCCTCGTATATACGCCCTGATTGGACTGGGCTTCCTCCAGGGCTATTAATTCTAAGCACAACTGCTTTAGATGTTTCACTTTTAAATGCAGCTTTAATTGCTGGAATAAGGTTATCAGCATCAGCACTTGCGCCTGGTGAGATTTCTCCCCGAATGTTAATATATGCTATATGTGACTTTGCAGCTTCGTTACCACCAAAAGGAGATGGTTTAGCTGCTGATCCAAGCTTGAATACAATTAACATAACTAGAATAATTCCAGATGCACGTAAGATCTTTAGAAGCATACGCCACCTTCTGTCTTTTACCTGCTCTTTATGGAGCGTAAACATAAAGTCACGCAAAAGCTCACGCTCCCACGGCATTTCATTGTTTTTATCAGTCATTGAGGTTTCCTCTTTGTCTTTATTGATCATTGGTTTTTTGTTTGTATGGTGATCTTGGTTTGAATAGGCCCGGTGCTTTCTGATCACTGAACACTACAGCTTGTTCTGACGCTGCAAACTTTGAATTTAGCTCCGTGAGCATATATCGTGAGCGAGCTATTATTTGGTGTAAGGTTCTTTCTAGCAGTAAGGCATCCATTACTCGTGTGGGGAGGGCTATATCACGTACCTTTTCCACCCCTATAATTCGCATATGATTGATTGATGCTGAATACCTAAACGCACCAGAGTACTCAAATAGATATGATGTTAAATTACCTCTCAACTTGCTTTTAAACCTCTTATTAACCAATTCATCGCTGTTAATCAAAAGCTCATGCTTGTCTACTCCCAACTCTTCAGCTGCTTCTAATGCAAGTTGACGACTTACCCAATAGCCACGCTTGAAGCCTAATTCATTTAATTTTTCTTTTGAAACACCTTTTTCTTGCAGGATTGAGTAAGCATAAGGAGCTCGTATATCAGTCATGTGTAACCCTCAAATAAGTTTTTAAAATATCAACAAAGTGTAAAGTTAACTGGTTAACAGTAGGGCTTATTAACTCTTTAATGCTATCCATTGTGTGAAGGCACACTAAATAAAATAGCGGACTAATAACAATAGAAGTAAGAGACATTGCAACTGCTGTTACTACCGCTTGGCGGCAAATCGGTAGTAACCATGGAAATAACGCGCACTGTGCAGCAATAATGCAACCAAAAAAACCAAGCTCAGGAAATACTAATGTTTGGATTGCTATAAATACGCATTGAGCAAAACCTGCTTGCATAAGCTTACTATCGCTTATATGTTCCGATTGAACATTATTAGGCTTGGTCTTCACTTACTTTCCCTTATCATCTCTAAAGTAACGCTCATGTATTTTAGGCACCTCTTTTAATATTGTTTTTGCAGCCTTGGTATTTATTTCGTGTAACTTTTTTAAGTTCCCTTCACCTTTATTGTTGATATATATTTCAACAATAAACCAGCTACCCTCTATTGTTTTCGCGAGAACCTCAACACCATCAAGTTTATTTATGTCTTTAACCAGGACTACTTCTGAGCGCTTGCCTACCCACTCTTTCCCTAATGCGTTTATTTTTAATGCTTCAAACACAGCCCGGGCCGCGATTCTGTTGCTTTTCCAAATATAAGCTGGAATTATTTTGTACAGTAAAAGCCATGTTGTAGCGCTGAGGATAATACTTATCCATATATGCCCAAAAATAAGGGCAGCAAATGCGAACGTTATTACGGCGGTTAGTAAAATTTTTTGATTGAATGCCATAGCCCCTCCCTACAGTTAACAATACAGGAAGTTGGGGATATGCAAGGATGTGGTTCTGCCCAAATTGGGCGATTAGATAAGGAGCATTAACTTTTAGTGTAAGTGGCCGTTGCAGGTGCATTTTGTTTTTACTGAACCATCCTTTATAGCTTTGTACCGATACCACAAATTAGATATGTGCTTTTCAGAAATCAGCTTTACTGGTATGTAGCGAATTATTTCTTTTGAATCAACGTTTACAACTATGCGAATATAACCTGTATTACTTACTTTGAATTTAGCACCATACTTTTGTGCCAATATTATTCTATACACTGAAAGTTGGATAATATCTGATTTGTACACCCTGAAAGAGCTTCTTGTTTTAGTGTCCACTGTGATTAGAACATTGCTTTTGGTTTTAAAAACTTGATCTACACGACCATGAAGCGCTACTGGGATTTTAGTATTGAGTTCGCTCTCGTTCAGAAATAAACATGAACCTCTAAGGTTTCGCGGCATATTTTCTTTATTCCACCAGCTATAGACAGCTCTTAATTTTCCGAGCTGTTCTAACCGTACAGTTCTCCGTAGTAAATCAGCCCTGGCAATTACTACTGGTATTACCAACAATACAAAAATCCAAACTATGTAATCATGCATAAATACACCTTCACTTATTATGAGTAACATTTGGATTCTCTAGTACGAAGTCGCTTGAAACTTTCACATGTGAAAGTTTTTCTACTGTTGCTAAATCCAAAAAATCATCTGATTTTAGTTCACCTATGTCATTTGATGTGCTTTTATAAAAAAGTGTTGGTTCTGAACTTGGATGAAATATACCGTGAGGTATTTCATCCTCATCACCAAACCACATTCTCAACCTATAATCGATAATCCACCCATCAATCAATTCAATCCATACATGAGGTGTTACACAGTTGCCAGAAGTAAGATCGGATACATAACCCACCACACATCGATGTTTAATTCCTGCTTTAGTAAGTATTAAGCTTATTGAGCAAGATATTCCATCGCACTCCAATGGTAGGTCATCTAAAGCTGACAAGATTAAGCATAGCTCCTCATGCCAGTTACTAAACCCTGGGTCAAACTGTTCAAACTTGTTCTTATTTAGTGCTACGTGGTGTTTTTGCATATCACCTTCTTTTTTGAGTCTCTGTAAGTTGGTTTTGAAGGCCCATAAGTCACATTGTGATTTTAGGTAAGATCACTTTATTGAAAATCAGGGCTTTCTAAGGACTGTTTTAAGGCCCATTTGATTTTTAAAATGGATTACTAAATTTTGTCCCTCTATCAGTAAATTTATATACTGGTTTTTTTCAGGAGCTTTATTTTATTAAAGTAGAATTTATTAACCATCACAGTATTATAAAACGATACTCTAATAACGCAAGTAACTAAAATATTTTATCGATCATTTGATAGTTGTAACGAAGGGGCTTTTTACTATTTCTTGGTTTAAGGAATAGCATTAGTGATATGAAATGATTTGATTTACTTCATTGTGAGTTTTGAAAGGTTTTACGCAGCGCCGCTTGATTATAAGTCATTCTTCCGATCCTTTAATGAAGGGTGTAATAGCTTCGTCTAACCACTTGCCTTCTAAATATCGTTGAAAAGTATTGTTGGCAGCATTTATCAGAACTGGAGTAAATGTATATTCAATATCATCATGGAATTTATTAACTAATTTTACTATTTGATTTTTTGCCTTTTCAAGATCTGAACTCGCTTTAAGCTCATCACTTCTATCTGTAGTGAAATTATGGCTGTAAGACCGCCTCAAATCACCTGTAGCTTCCTTCCTTACGTAATGCACCTCATTGTGGGTAGGCTTGAAAATATAACCAATAAGATATTGTTGAGCTTGTTTGCTAACCATTGTCTTTCCTTTTAAATGTTAATTGTTCAGTTTTTTGGTGAATGTTAATTATATTTTTTAATATTTGCACAATAAATTACATTACTCCATCAGTTTAAATTAAACTGTCAAGCCCTGTGAGGCCCTGTATGTTACTTTTAAGCTTTACTCTTGTGTTTGCAAGGCTTTGTATCATTACAGCCATTAAGTTTGTTGTGAGCCTTCCTGGTAGCTTTAACATAGGGATCAAAACAAACCTCTGCCGATCACTATAAGATCGTTTCTTGGATCAACGTAGGCTTACCCTTTGTTACCCACCATGCTTTGATTGCACGTTATATCTTATTCGCTTGCATTTAATCCAAGCATAATCAGATTTACTAGATCTTTATATTTAGTTAATGATCAACTCTAGTTCAAGTCTGTACTGAAGCTGCATTTCTTCAAGTTGTTAATTTTTTCTAGTTTTATAGGTTAATAAGATCTTTTGGCTAGGGTTAAAGAGGGGTTAAAGAAGGGTTAGGGGTGAAAAAAACACACTTAACCTTATGTTTTTAATGAAAGATTCTTCATCAACCGATGCAACAAACCTATAGGAACTGATGCAACAAACCTATAGGAACTGATGCAACAAACCTCTAGCCCTGTTTTTTGAGGCTAATATATCCACAGCTTGTTCTTGTTTTTTCTTGATTTTTTACACATTTTTGATAACCAATGCTCTAAACCTCTAGGGTTTTAACCGGTATTTCCAAACCGATGCAGCAAACCTCTAGGCTTTTTCCGGGTTTTTTCAAACCGGTGCACTAAACCTCTAGGTATTTTAGTGCTTTTTTTAACCGATGCACTAAACCTCTATAAACCAATGCACTAAACCTATAGGGTCTTTTGGTCTATTTACACCAGTTATCCACAGGTTATTTTAGTATTTTATGAAATAAGCTGTGATATTAGACTGTTTTTTATCCATTTGATGTATGTTCTGATGTGTCAACTCTTGTTCACCATTGTCAATCGTTCAAACCGATGCAGCAAACCTATATACCCTACTTTAAACCGATGCAACAAACCTCTAGTTATAAATCAATGACTTAGATTGGTTTTGTGCTTTAAACTCTGCTTCTCCTAGCCTTGAAAGAGGGATTTTCTGGGATTTATTCGGAAAACCGATGCAGCAAACCTCTAGTTGTAGATCAATGACTTAGGTTGAAATTTGCTTTATTCCCCTGTGTTTAGGTGTTTTCAGGGGGTTATTTGGGCTCTATCTGGGAAAACCGATGCAACCAACTATAGGGTTTAGGTGGTGGGCCGTAGGTAGCGCTTTTAAAAACTAGTTAAAGCGCTATCTATCCTGATATCACAAAGGCTGGCCGTTGAAGTCATCTGCCTCTAACTTGCTTCTTATTTTAAGCGAGCTTTTTCTTTGATTTGCCTTGATAACCTCTTTAACAAAGTTAGGGTGCGGATATATGGTGTATTTTGCATCCATAACTTTTTGCTTGCCTTGAAGCACTTTTACTTCTTCGTAATCTAAAATAACTTTGTGTTTCTGTAGGGAGCTCAAAGCACTTCGCATTGCCCTTAGGTTCTCCCCCATTTTTTTAGTAAGCCCTCGCGGACTTTGCTCAAGGAAAGCCACTAAGTTTGGCTGATATGGGTGCTTATCGCTAGCTTGTGTCCAGTATTGAGCCATCCTCTTGTAAAAAAATCGAGCTAGTGGGGATTTGATATCCATACCGATTTGATAATTGTACTGGCGAAACGTTAAGTTCATTATCGACTCATTTACTAGCGGGTTAAATTGAACGTAGCACTTAGCTCCAGTGTTGTTTGCAACGTCCTTTTTTGTTGTTAGCCCAAGTAATCCGAACAAGCTAGAGTTTATAACCGATTCGCCATCTTCTGAGTAACACTCAATGATGGCACCGCGACAAACAAACAAAGCCTCTTTGACCTCATCGAAGCTATATGTGTGACCCATACGCTCAAGCTCTTTCAATAGTTCGTAGAGAGAGAAGCTAACACCCGCTTTATCGTTGATGTGAACTCCTTTGCCATTTACGGCTATTTTCCGGAGAGCATCCTCAACTAATTCTTCGCGCTGCCCTGGGTATATCAAAACAGTTCTATCACCCTTATCTATCAGGGCTGGTCTTAGCTTTACTGTTAATTTATTACCCTTAATTGTACAATGGCGGGTTAAGCTAGCTGATTTTAAATCCTCATGCTCCCTTGTTTTACCCCAAACATATTTAGGTATGGCATCGTATATCTCTACAGTGTTGGAGTAGTCCGGTCTTTGCTTCGCAGGTACATCTATGACAGAAAACATATCCATTTGCTGATTTTTCTGTATGTTTGTATTGATAGAAAGTTCTTTACCTAAACTTTGTTCTGTTATGTCGCTGCTCTTAGTCATTGGTAGCTCCTACATGAATACTTTTATTAGCAAGACCAGAAGCCCAACTGCAAAACTTACCGTTACGATTAAATTGGGTGTTGTAGACTGGTTATTGTAATCTATTTTTGTAAAAAATATTGCTTCACGTTCAAACTGATCGTGAGCTGCGTTGCCCCGATCAATTGAGCTTTGATTCGTATTTTCTTTGCGTTTAAATTTAAACGAACTGCTTGCATGGCTGCGAGGACTAGGTTTAATAAGCTTTTCGCACTTACCTAGCTTAGCTAGTTCAGTAGCTGGAATTGAAGTCATTAATTATCTTCCTCATTGTTCGGAAAGCACTTATTTACTACTTTATCGTATTCACGTAAGTTCTTTTTAATAGCAGATAACAGCGCAGAACGTTTTCTGAGAAGTGCATATCTATCTTCAACAGTGTTAATTTCTTCCTGAGCCCATTCTGGCTCTTTTTTGAATAAAGCCCTGCTATAGCGATACCCACTTCCTTTAGGTATGTAAGTTGAATACACCTTTCTAGGCTTGCCTTCACCTTCACCTGGCTTTGTTCTATTCTTAAACCATTCAAACTGCAGTGTGCCTCTTAGAAATCTAACGCGTGTACCTACATAGCAATAGTTATTAGGATCGCCATCCTCTCTTGCTGATAGGCTAGCCTCCCAGTACGAGTCCGCTTGTTTTCGAGCGTCTAAAGCAACTACTAGTATCTCATTTTGCACAAGCTCATCTAGCGTGCTAACAAAACCCCTAGATTCGGCTTCAAGCATTTTGTCAGTAAATAAAAACCTTTCATCTTCAAATTCCCGCTCAATTAAACGTTGCAATCTTTTTGTCTTTTTGCTCATAATAAACCTCATGGAACTACCCAATCACTTCCCAAACAACTATCTATCTGGGATTGTCATGTCAATATCCACGTAGGGAAATGGGTAGTTTATCTCGCCTTCGGAGAAAAAGGGATTTATATTAAAAATCACTTATTTCTGGGATTTAAGTTCTCGATTGGGTTTCACCATAAAAATTAACATGGATTGAAATATAAAACTGCTTATTTCTGGGAGCTATCGAGTGATATTAGTCTAGCAAAAATAAATATAAAATGTAAACCTTAGTTTAAACCGCTTATTTCTGGGATTTATGTTGATAATTACTTAAGTGTGCGCGTATTTGTAATGCTTTCAATGATATTGACCATTTAGTTAAGGTGGGTGTATTAAAAACTAATCAACCAACTGTTTAAGGGTAAAAAAAATCTGAATATCAGCCAGATTTCCATTGCCAGCCCGGATTTAAAGGCTAACCCTTCAAAAAAACAACCAAAAGGCCCCCAAAAAGACCCTATACACCCAAAAAAGGCAAATACACACCGTAAGAATGCTTCATCGTGTTGCTAATATATGCATAGAGTCTTTTTAGAGGGCTTTTAGAGCCTTTACTTATTGGAGAATGTTATGTTTGTTATGGGTCTGGATATTGGTTACTCAAACCTTAAGGTTTCAATGGGTACTAAAGGTGAAGATATTAGAACCAAAATATTACCTGCAGGTGCAGGTAATATTGATTTAATGCCTCGAAGTGTTGGTGCTGGTTTAGGAACCGATTTTTTACAAGTTATTATAAACGATCAAAAGTGGGCCGCTGGAGTTGAACCCGATAGGTTGCAAGGATGGGAACGTGAGCTACACAAAGATTATAAAAGTACAGATGTATATCGTGCACTTTTTTATGCAGCGCTACTAGTTTCAGAGCAAAGCGTAATAGATGTGCTAGTAACTGGACTGCCAGTAGATCAGGCGATGAAAGATGAACAGCGACAAGAGTTGGCAAGCCTCCTCAAAGGAGAGCATCAAATAACGCCTAAACGTAAAGTTACAGTTAAAGACGTTATTGTTGTTCCTCAGCCTGCAGGGGCTTATATGGATGTAGTAAATAGTGCTGTGGATGATGATGTATTAGATGTTATACATAATGGTAAAACAGTTGTGATTGACCCTGGTTATTATAGTGTGGACTGGGTGGCGCTTGTTGAAGGAGAAATCCACTACAGATCATCTGGCACAAGCTTAAAGGCAATGTCACGATTGATACAGGTCGCAAACGAACTTATCCATGATGACAATGGCGCGGCTCCAGGCATTGATAAAATCGAAAAAGCAATTAGAACAGGTAAAAGTTATATATATCTCTTCGGTCAAAAAATTGAGTTAAAAGAGTACATGGAGAATGCTTCAAACACTGTTTCACGCGAAGCCCTAACATCAATGAAAAAGACAATGCGTGATGATGGGATGGATGCCGATGTTGTGCTTTTGGCTGGTGGAGGTGCATCTTCTTATATGGCCGCAGCAAAAGAATTATTTTCAAAAAGTAGAATTATAGAGCTTGAAAACTCAGTGCTTTCAAATTCGAGAGGCTTTTGGTATTGCGGTTAATAATGATTATATTTTTTATTGCGCTACATCGTTGCTATATGGGGGGGTGAGAATGGATAAAAGTTGGGATGGAAAGTTCTCAAATTTAAAAATTTCTAAGTTAGCATTTCCGGAGCTCTACCAAGAGCTTAAGGATTTGCAGCATAAAGATAGAGGGGATCGCTTGAGGTTTTTGGCAATGCTAGGGCTTTATTCTTTGCATAATTTGAGCCACAATAAAAAAAGATCTGCCTCATTTGATTGTGAACAAACCTCAGCAGAAGGTATTCCTTCCTCTACTGAGGGTAAAGTTGATAAGTTGCAAATAAAGAAAAGCGAGCTTAAAGACCGTTTGCTAAGTTCAATGGGGGATAAAATTTAAAGTTCAACATGAGAACATAGGTAATATGAATAGCTTGAAATCTAATAATAAATCAGATAAGCAAATTAAAAATGTTGATGGATTGACGACTAATCAAAGAAGGGATGTGGTTTTATCTGAATTGAAAAGAAAAAGCAAAATCCGGACGATTTTCAAAGATTGTGAAGCATCAGAAATAAAGGAGATTTTGGATCGGATTGAGTCTGTCTTTGAAGAGAAGTATGCAGAGGAAACGTTAAAAAAGCAAAACCATGAGAAGATGCAAGAGCGAGCTCAGAGTATACTGAGTGAAATGGAAGAAAAGGGAATAGATATGGAGCTATTGCAAGAGCTCCAATTTAAAAAGGATTCTTTATCTGTTCCGCCACCTAAAGTTAAGTATATGAAGGATGGAGCATCTTGGTCTGGATTGGGAAGAAGACCTACACCATTTAAAGGGCTTTCTGATTATGAGCTTGAGAAGTATAGGAAGTTAAAGGATTAAAATAAAGGATTAAAAAAATCGCTGGTTTTTTTAATCCTATATATATGAAGCCTAATTTTCTATTGCTGTAGTTTCTTCAAGCTTTTTATTCTTGCTTCTATTCGGTGGTTCATAACAAAATGGACAGCCGATAGCAGTGCTTTGATTCTGTGATGTAAAATAACTACATTGGCAATTAGAGCAGATATCAAACATTGCTTCATTAGATCTCAATTCTGATGCAAGACACCAAGCGTCAGATATAGTAAATGCAGCATTTCTAACGCTTGGTTCTATTGCAGCTAGTTCACACAATAAAGCTTGGTACATTCGATATGCTCTATCCAATGTATCAATAGATATTGACGTTGTTACAGACTCTCCTCCTACATGCCTATACAGCTGCATTAAAAGAGAAGCGTGTATTTTTGATGTTTGATTGAGCAATAATGTAGCGCCGCTTCTTGTTGTTCTTGTTGTTCTGTTTTTTTCCAGTTTAAAGCCATCCCTATCAATTTCCTCATAAAGCCTACGCACTTGCTTATCTGAAAGCCCAGTTTCTATAATTATTATGCGAGTAACATAACCCATCAAAGCCATCTGTCTCGCCTCAATCCAGCGTTTTAACCTCATCTTCTAACCCCTAACTTTGATATGTAAGGGATCGATTGTTGATATTTCTTATAAAAATACCTCGCGTTATTTGGGCCCTGCTCAGTTGAAAGCAAAGGTGCTAGAATCTTAGGAGAGAAACGCAGGGTAAATACAGTGCTTGTTATTGTAACAAGATGCCTAAGTTGGTTATCAGTAGCTTTGCTAATTGCTAGAGCTAAGCCCGGACATAAACCAAAGGTTGTGGCAGCAATGTGATGATCTTTTTGTGCAATTTGCTTTAAGAGAAGCCAGTAAGCTGTGTCAAACTCAATTCCTTGAACCTGTGACAATGTAATAACTGGCGAGTACTCTTCTTGTAATTTATCAAGAATAACTTGTTTGTTGGTTTTTAGCTGGAAGCTAATTAGCACACCAGAAGCAAGACGAAATAAATTAGACTCGGTTGCAGTTGTAAGAGCGTTGATAGCCGATTCAGGCAGTGAAAATTGAGTCTTAACCTTTTCTGGGTGGCTTTTAGCTAATGACACCATTAAAGCCCATAAGGTTAAATCGAATTCATATATATTTTTATCTGGGCGCTGCTCTGAAATTTGCAATGCTCTCATATCTAAATCAGTTATCGTAATTTGAGGCATAACTATTCTCCCGTAGATTTGAAATTTGATTGTAAATAGAGAGCACTCGCTTACCATAAGAGCGCAAAAGAACTTTATCTTTCCAGTTGTGGTATCGGCCAATACCTAGCTCAAGATCACCTGATGCTGATGCGATTGTTTCGCTAAGTATTTTAGCGCCGGTATTTAGGTTGATTACTGGGTCAAGTAAATCTTGAGGACTCTCAACCCGGTGCCCATGCCAGAAAAGGTTTATTTGCATCAACCCTATATCAATAGAAGCTTTATTACCTTTATCTTTAATTAATTTAGCTAATTGAGCGGCAGCCTCATCTTTATCTAAAGCGTAGTATGGTTGCTTAATGGTTCTTAGAGTCCAGGGCCATGGAGATACGTTATTATCACCTCTTGTGTAGGCCGACTCTGCTAATGCGACGGAATACAATAAAGCGGGATCTAGGTTGTATCGCTTTGCTGCTAATTCAAACTCGGTTCCAGATAAATCAAAGGCGCTTACAGAAAACACAGATGTAGATGCTATTGTGAGTGCAATAGAGATAATTTTCTTTTTCATTGCGCACCGCCAGCCAAATTTCTTCTTGAGATAGGGAGTATTATGTTTTTATTTCTACCAGTATGCTCATAGCGCTCCGGCCAAATCGCATTGGGTGCTACTCCCAATGCACTTGAGATGACATACTCCCAGCGAGGATTGCTGCGGACAAGTGCAGTTGAAAGAGCTTGCCTTGAAACATCGTGCTCTCTTGCTAGCTTAGCTATGCTAATCCCTCTTATTTTTAACTGATACTTGATCCACTCCCTTCTTTTCTCAGTGTCTTCAGGGATGCTGGCATCAATGATATGTCCATTGTTCATTCTGCTTATCTCACTTTTTATTCAATAACAGTAAATAGAAATTCAGATTTATTATTATCTGTAAAGTCGGCACAGTAAAACTCTATATCAAGAACGTGAAAACATCAATGATTTAGTTTTATAAACTGCGTTTTGTATTTTCCATAAAGTGCAACTGTCAGTTGTTGAAATTGCACTGTCCGTATGGTCTACGGGCTAAAAGCTATTAATTTAATTTTGATTCAGTATTTAAACTGGGTTTGAAATCGTCAAGAAAGTGCGTTACAGATTGTTGGTAAATAGGGTTGTTATCAGCATGCTATATAGGAGTTTATTTAGAATAGAAATTTAAGGGAATATTTAGAATAGAAATTTAAGGGAATATTTAGAATAGAAATTTAAGGGAATATTTAGAATAGAAATTTAAGGGAATATTTAGAATAGAAATTTAAGGGAATATTTAGAATAGAAATTTAAGGGAATA
>Ga0316197_10000822_pt1 | contig 21823 bp, 20 predicted proteins | sample OudBiesiAoxic_MG_FD_204939 | JGI IMG/M metagenome (GOLD analysis project Ga0316197, IMG submission 204939) | Coastal sediment microbial communities from Oude Bieten Haven, Netherlands - site A oxic | ecosystem: Environmental > Aquatic > Marine > Coastal > Sediment | place: Netherlands... | reverse complement strand
TCAGAAAGACCTGCCTTTTAAGGAGACCTCAAATGTATATGTAGGCATCTATGATAGTCTTGGGAAGCAATTAAGTAAAAAGCTTTATTTGGCCAAAGCGGGATATCTAAAGGGCAGTATTGATCTAGATTCCACTTATCAAACAGGAAGTTATTATATAAAAGCCTCTACGAATTGGATGAGAAATTTTACCGACAATAATTCATATGTCGAAAAAATTCAAATCTTTAACGGGGTACTGACAAATAAAGAAATGAAAGGGCCAATTGCTTATGATGTGCAATTTCTTCCAGAAGGTGGAAATCTGGTTGAAGGTATAAGCAATACGGTTGGGGTAAAAATTATTGACCAAGAGGGATATGGAGTTACTATTGAAAAAGGAGTTGTCTATGATAAAAATGATAAACAAATTTCAGAATTTAAAACCTCGATATATGGACTTGGTAAATTTTTTATTACTCCCGATTTGCAAAATGGTTATAAAGCGAAACTAACATTTGCGGATGGCACTCAACAAGTCTTTGCGCTGCCATCCGCTCAAAAAGAGGGCATTAATATAGTGGTTAAAAATAATTACAGACAGAATAAAGTATTGCTTTCTGTTAATGTAAACGAATCAACCCAGGAGAAACTGAAAGAAAGACCGTTTTATCTAATAACACATCAAAACGGTAAAACAGCGCAGACTAAAATAAACTTTGCTGAGAAGAAATCTGTTCTTGTAGTTTTGGAAAGGACAGTTTTGTCAAAAGGATTGAATATTATTACCCTATTTGATGATAATTTTAAGCCCGTTTTAGAACGTCTTTTTTTTAATGGCCCTGGAATAGGGGATAAAAGTCTAGCACTCTCAGGAATTCAGACTGAAAATGATTCGATATTAATCAATTTAAAAGAGACTTCACAATTAGAATCACCCCAAAATTTTAGTGTTTCCGTACTTCCAGAAAGCACTATGAGCTATGCACATCCGGATAACATTCTCAGTTCGTTTTATTTAAAGCCCTATATCAAAGGCTTTGTTGAAAATCCTTCCTATTATTTCAGAGATGTAACTGCCAAAAAGGCCTATGAATTGGATCTTTTATTACTTACCCAGGGATGGAGCAAGTACGATTGGGAAATTCTTTTCAATACTACTCCTGAAGAGCAATATGAATTTGAAAGGGGCCTCACCTTAAGAAGCACAGTCAATGATTCTAAATGGACACCTAAAGATCAGCTTTTAGTTCACCCGACCAAGAATCATCTTTCAACTATGGTTGGTTTAGCTGCTGGAACCGATGAAATAGTAATGTCTAACTTCTTTTTAGAACGGGGTGAGACCATTTACTTATCTAAACTGCATAAAGATGGGAAAGTAATGGAGCCGAAGCTTTACACTTCAATAAGCGACAAGAATATTTCTGAAAGAGTAAAATTACTTCCAAAGGATTTGAAAAAACCTGCGTTAAACCTGGCACCCGAAAGTGGAATCTTTCAAGAGAACTTCATATTGCCTACAAACACCATTGAATTAAAGGAGGTAACCGTATCCGAGAAGAAAATACAAAACGACCCGCAAACCAATCCAAATATCGCTCATCATTTAAGAAATAAAGTTACTCCTGTTACTGAAAAGACATTGACCACTTATGCAAATGTGTTTAATTTGATTAGCAGCAACGGCTATTATGTCCAAACAGATTTATTTGAGGTGTACATTCGGTCGTTGAGAGGTGGTCCCTTATTACTGGTAATTAATGATGTACGGCAGCCAAAACTAAATGTCTTATATGATCTGCCAATTGGTCAAATTGAAAGTTATTATTTTGACAAAATAGCGTCATATGAAGGAGTGATGGCTGGAAATGGCGAAGTTCTTTATTTATATACACGACGAGGTAAAGAGCTTACTTTGTCCAATGGAAGGACTCCAAAGGGAAATAGTATTGAATTTAAAGTAGATAAAGGATTTGAACCCGTCAAGAAATTCTATAACCCCAAATACCAAACCTATTCCAGCAGGTCATTTGAGAATTTCGGAGTTATCCATTGGGAACCCGAAATCATTATGAATAGTCAGGGAGAAGCTTCATTTAAAGTTCTGAACACCGGACAGGAAAAAATTTCCTTTTTTATTGAAGGTATGGCCGGGGATGGTCGTCTATTCTCTGCAGTAAAAACCCTTGACTTAAAAGAGTTACATTAAGTAAACCAGATTCCAGGAATCAGCAGGGTTAGACAAATCATTCTGAGCGAAATACAATATTTCTCAAAATAATGGACTTCTTTAGTCATATTTAGCACTTTTTACCTTCAGCTCAAATACCCCTAATTTGAAGCTTACTGCTTGGTCATGGAAAAGGTGCCGTTATTACCACTGCTCGCGGTCCAGTTTCCCGAAATTTTAATACTTGAAGCACCATTTCCACGCAAGCTAATTGAAGTTCCATCACATTCATCTTCTCCACTGGCTTCAAATTTACCACCAGAAACCCACCAGCTACCGCTAAACGGACATAAGACTTGTGAATCGGTTTCAGCAGAAATAGCACCATCTTGTTGAAGTGTAAAGGATACATTAGCAGAACCCAGGGTGCCTTCAACGGTTCCATTCCATATACCAACAAGTTCAGGATCAATGGTCCTTGTAGCAGGAACTACTTCTAACTCCGGAGAATTATCATCCGATGCGCAACTAATAGTGAAAAAGAGTGTTAAGCCAAGTAAAATAAAAAAGTAGTTTAGGTTTAAAACTTTCATATCTGAAAGGAATTATTCATTTGCTTTCTGAGTTATAGAACCTAATTTACTATTATCACTCATATAATCAGGTAGTTATGTGTGATCTGAATTGAATATTGTATGAATGGAATATTCTGAATAATATTTTTATGGTAGAAGGAGTAATTTAAAAGTCCAATTTCTTTTTACGAAGTTCAAAATTCTGTCCTAAATAGACTTTACGCACCATTTCGTCTTCTGCAAGATCTTCAGGGATACCAGATTTCAAAATGCCGCCTTCAAACATCAGGTAAGATCGTTCTGTGATTGCCAGGGTTTCCTGAACATTATGATCAGTGATTAAGATGCCAATATTCTTATCTTTTAGCTGAGCTACAATTCGTTGAATATCTTCTACCGCAACAGGGTCAACGCCGGCAAACGGCTCATCCAGTAGTATAAATTTAGGGTCAGTAGCCAGGGCTCTTGCTATTTCTGTACGTCGGCGTTCGCCCCCGGATAATAAATCTCCCCTATTCTTTCTAATATGCCCCAGTCCAAATTCTTCTATAAGCGACTCCATTTTCATGTGTTGCTCTTTTTTGCTCAGTTTTGTAAGTTGTAGAACGCTTAAGATATTATCCTCAATACTTAATTTTCTAAATACCGAAGCCTCCTGGGCAAGATAACCAATGCCGTTTTGAGCCCTTTTATACATGGGAAATTTTGTGATCTCGGTCTCATCTAAAAAAATCTGACCACCATTAGGTTTAATAAGCCCTACAATCATATAGAAGCAGGTGGTTTTTCCAGCTCCGTTAGGCCCCAGCAGCCCAACTATTTCTCCCTGGTTCACCTCTAAGGAAATACCCTTGACTACCTTGCGCCCTCTGTAGGCTTTCATTATGCTATCTGCTCTTAATTTCATTCAGAAGAATTATCTTTCAAATCTAAGTCATTCTACTTTCTACTGTTCAGAATTATAGTTTTTTTAACCTTCCTGTAACTCCGGTTGTTCCCAAAACCCATAAGCTCTCCGCAAATGCGGAATAACAATCGTACCACCTACTAAGGCAGCAATACTTAAGGTTTCCATAACTTCTTCCTTGGAGGCACCATGATTATAGCAGCTTTGTAAGTGATATTTAACACAATCATCACATCTTAATACTGCAGACACCATAAGACCTAATAGTCTTTGGTTTTTATATCTAAAAGCCCTTTGCTATAGGCGTTCGTGTCCAGGTTGAAGATTCTCTTTATTATTTTGTTATTATCTGCTAACAACTTCCCATTCATTTTAGAACGGTAGGCATTAAAATCTTTAAATGGGTTTGACATCCTTTTTTGATTTTTTGGCTTCTCGTCTCATAACAAATTTAGAAATATAAATACTAGCCTGATATAAAATTATCACGGGTACAGCTACAATTATCTGACTTGTAACATCGGGTGGTGTAATAACCGCAGAGAGTATAAGTACAATAACGAGAGCGATTTTTCTATATTTTTTTAGTATTTCCGGAGTAACAAGACCTACTTTGGTTAAGAAGAAGATGATTATTGGTAATTCAAAAAGAATTCCACACGCAATCACAGAGGTCCTTACACCAGAAATATAGGAGCCTATATCAAACTCATTTAAGACTTCCTTACTTACTTGATAGGTTCCCAAAAAGTTTATAGATAAAGGTGCAACTACATAGTATCCAAATAATACTCCCATAAAGAAAAGCAGTGAAGCAATCAAGATAAAACCGCGAGAATTATTTCGTTCATTTTCCTTGAGCCCGGGACTTATAAATTTCCAAATTTCATATAGAACATACGGAAAGCCAATGATAAATCCGGCCCAAATAGATGTCATTATATGTGCGGAAAATTGTCCGCCCATAGTTCTACTCTGAATGGTAAAGGGAAGTTCATCCGCACAAAAAGCAGATTCTATACCAATAGAAGTAGCAATTCTGCAAAAAAAGCGATAAGTTGGAAAATCCATATTCTTAGGGCCAAAAATGACCGTGTCGAAAATGAAGTCTTTCATTAGAAAAGCCGCTATACCAATGAGAACTATTGCAATGGTTGATCTGATAAGATGCCAACGCAGTTCTTCCAGATGGTCCAAAAAGGACATTTCGTTAGGATCGCCAGTAGCTTGAGCCATTAAAGTATTCCTTCATTAATTAGATTATGTAAATGAACAACGCCAACATATTTATCTCCATCTATAGCTAGTAATTGAGATAGGCTATTAGAGCGCATTTCTTTCAAAGCTTTTATGGCAAGGACGTCTGTACCAATCGTCTTAGGATTGGTTGTCATTATATCTTTCGCCTTCAGGCCATTAATGTTTTCGTATTTATTAAGCATCCGTCTGATATCACCATCTGTTACAATTCCAACGATCTTCTCATTGTTCATAACAGCAGTCACACCTAACATTTTTTCAGAAATTTCAATAATTACCTGCTTTACATCTGCATCAACGCCTACTTGGGGCTTTAAATTGTTTCCTACAATATCGGAAACTCTCAGGTAAAGTTTTTTTCCAAGTGTTCCTCCCGGGTGATATTTAGCAAAATCCTGACTACTGAATCCCCGCAATTCCAAAAGACAGATAGCGAGGGCATCTCCTATAACCAGTTGGGCAGTAGTACTGGTTGTTGGCGCCAGGTTATTTGGGCATGCTTCTTTTTGAACAAAAGTGTTCAAAACAAAATCTGCATTTTCAGCAAGAAATGAATCTAAATTACCACACATTCCAATTAACTTATTATTTCCCAGTTTAATTAGCGGCACCAACATTTTTATTTCAGGGGTATTCCCACTTTTGGAGATGCAAATCACTACGTCATTTTTCTGGATTGTGCCCAGATCACCATGTATAGCATCAGCTGCATGCATAAAAATTGCTGGTGTCCCTGTAGAATTTAAAGTAGCCACTATTTTAGAGGCTATGATAGCACTTTTGCCAATACCCGTTATTACTACACGCCCCAATGATTCATAAATGCAATTTACAGTACTTGCAAATTGATCATCCAAAAGTGTCGACAAGTGCGCAATGGCCTCGCTTTCCGTTTTGATGGTTTTTGTGGCAGTAGCTAATATAGCTTTGTGATTGCTCAATATAGTTCTGAAATTATGTGTTTACAATTATAGAAATTAACTTAATAAATAAACAGATTTTAAAAGAATGTATTATATTTAAGAAAACAAAATTACACAAACTTATTTTATAGGAGATTCTAAACTACAAACAATATAAATTATCATTTTTACTCACCTGAAAACAAGAAGATATATCGTAATTTTAATAACGAATATCATTAAATAGAAGACTCGTTATACTAAATTTACAATGATTTTGAATGAAATTGAATTACATGCCGCGCTAAAAAAATATTTTGGTTTTTCTAAATTTAAAGGGCTACAGGAAGGTGTTATAAAAAACGTCATTCAGAACAAAAACACCTTTGTAATTATGCCTACAGGAGGCGGAAAATCGCTTTGTTATCAGCTTCCTGCTCTTTTAAAAGAAGGGACTGCTATAGTGGTATCTCCATTAATAGCTCTCATGAAAAATCAGGTTGATGCCATCCGAGCTGTTTCCTCAGATCACGGAGTTGCTCATGTTCTGAACTCTTCATTAACCAAAACTCAGGTTAAGGAAGTAAAACAAGATATTTTAGATGGTATAACAAAATTGCTCTATGTAGCACCAGAATCACTAACAAAGGAGGAGTATGTGGAATTTTTACAATCTGTACCCCTTTCATTTGTAGCTGTTGACGAAGCCCATTGTATTTCTGAATGGGGGCACGATTTTAGACCGGAATACAGAAATTTAAGGGCAATTATTAACAGGTTGGGAGATAACATCCCTATTGTAGGTTTAACCGCAACAGCCACACCAAAAGTCCAGGAAGATATTATAAAAAACCTTGTAATAACAGATGCAAAGGTTTTTAAAGCATCTTTTAACAGACCCAATTTGTTCTATGAAATAAGGCCTAAGACAAAAAATGTAGATGCAGATATTATTCGTTTTGTAAAGAAGAATAGCGGTAAATCGGGAATAATTTATTGTTTAAGCAGGAAAAGAGTTGAAGAACTGGCCCAGGTATTACAGGTTAATGGAGTGAGTGCCGTGCCTTATCATGCAGGATTTGATGCTAAGACACGTTCCAGGTATCAGGACATGTTTCTTATGGAAGATGTAGACGTGGTCATTGCAACTATTGCTTTTGGAATGGGAATAGACAAGCCAGATGTACGTTATGTAATTCATCATGACATTCCCAAAAGCATTGAAAGTTACTATCAGGAAACCGGCCGAGCCGGAAGGGATGGAGGCGAAGGTCACTGTCTCGCATTTTATTCTTATAAGGATGTGGAAAAATTAGAGAAATTCATGTCTGGTAAACCGGTAGCTGAGCAGGAAATTGGGAATGCCCTTCTGCAGGAAATTGTTGCATATGCCGAAACATCTATGTCTCGAAGAAAGTTCATTCTACATTATTTTGGTGAAGAATTTGATGAGGTGAATGGAGAAGGTGCCGATATGGATGATAATACAAGAAATCCTAAGGAAAAAGAAGAAGCGAAAGAAAATGTAAAAAAGTTAATCGAGGTAGTACAAGGCACTAAAGAAAAGTTTAAGGCCAAAGAAATTGTCTTGGCACTTATCGGCTCTACGAATGCACTTATTGCTTCACACAAAACCGACGAAAAGTCTTTTTTTGGTATTGGATCAGACAAAGACAAAAGTTATTGGATGGCTTTAATAAGGCAGGTATTAGTTGCGGGATTACTAAAAAAGGAAATAGAACGATATGGAATATTGCATGTTACCAACACCGGATCTTCATTTCTTGAAAATCCCACATCTTTTATGATGACGAGGGATCATGTATATAATAAGGAAAATGATGAAGCCATTGTTACTGCTGCCAAAAGCGCTGGAGGGGCCGCAGATGAAAAATTATTGCGTTTACTCAAAGAACTTAGGAAAAGTGAAGCCAGAAAATTGGATATCCCTCCTTTTGTCATCTTCCAGGATCCCTCCCTTGATGATATGTCTCTAAAATACCCTATTTCCATGGAAGAAATGGTAAATATTCATGGAGTAGGTGAGGGTAAGGCAAAAAAGTATGGAAAGCCTTTTGTGTCCTTAATTGCTCAGTATGTAGAGGAGAATGAAATAATTCGCCCTGATGACCTTATAGTGAAGAGTACTGGAGCTAATTCTGCTCTTAAGTTATATATTATTCAAAATGTGGATAGAAAATTACCTCTGGATGACATTGCCTCCGCAAAAGGACTTGAATTGAACGATTTAGTGAAGGAAATGGAACAAATAGTTTTTAGTGGCACTAAATTAAACATAGGCTATTGGTTAGACGAGATATTGGATGAGGATCAACAGGGTGAAATTCATGATTATTTTCTTGAGGCGGAATCAGACGATATTGAAGAGGCGCAAAAAGAATTTGATGGCGAATATGAAGACGAGGAGTTGCGACTATATCGCCTAAAATTTATGAGTGAGGTTGCCAATTAGGAAAAATAGCATATTACTATTAATAAACAAAAGACCCTCATAATGAGGGTCTTTTATTTAGGTCTAATTTCGTTAAATTGTCTTTTAAAAATTTCCGCTAGTAATAAAAGCGGCAATAACTCCAAAATAAAGGATTCCGAATACCAGATATATTATAGCCAGGGCCATTCCAACATAAGACAAAATCCGGCCAGTTCTGACACTTTCATATCCCGAATAATTTTCTGGATGATTCTGATAAAGTTCCTCAGCTTTATTAGCACTGCTTAAACCAATAATACTAAATATAATTGCAAAAGGGCCACAACAAGTTATGGCTCCTATGATAGAAATTATACCCATTGTTAAGGCATTACTCGCACCGGGTAAAGGTTGTTGATTCATTTTATATATTTTACGAGGAGAATTATTACTCCCATTGCTCTCTCATTTCATTTACCTGCTCCATATATGCATCCCAGCCACCAATAGCTGAAATTGAATACAAAACATATACAAAATAGATTATTCCTAATGCCATTCCAATAATGGATAAAATTTTAGCCGTTTTAAGCTGACTATAATTGGAATACAATTCTGGATTTTCTTTATACTTATTTTCATCCTTAGAAACAAGAAAGAAAGCAATACCAGCAAGAATAGTTGCGGGAAGGCCGCCAAAACAGCAGCAAAGATATGAAAGGATGGACAGTACAATGGCTACGGTTACATTAGGTAATTTTTGTTGTTCCATGAAGTTTTTGGTTGATTAGAAAAATTTTAAAATAAAGTTGATCAATATTGTTGTTACACTGGCTATCATTAAGAATATACTTATCTTATTTGCATATTTTATGGCCATTAAATTATCCAATAACAAAAAGCCCAAAAGCAGTACTAGAGGGTATATTGCCGGATACATTTTAAAAGCCTCAATAAATTCTCCATGAAAGAGTAAAACAGCCGCTCTTTGAATACCGCATCCCGTACATTCTAATCCTAAAAGCTGTTTATTCAGGCAGGGTAGCATATAATCTTCATCTAATAAAAGTAATATGAATGAAGCGATATTCATCATGACAGATTAATCAACCGAAAAATACTATTATTTTTGAGGAATGAAAACAAATCGAATCATTTATTTTTTGTTAATTATAGCAGGAGCAATTATTATGGCCACAGGAGACCAATTGGTTAGGAAGGAGTATGCCATGTGTTTAGGAATAATTTTACTAATGTTTGGAATTTATAAATCTTCTAAGGTTTGGACTGAAACGGATGAATAAATAATGAGAAAGGGCAATGAGAAATTTTAAAGAAGGAGACAAGGCTGAAGTCATAGACGATAACATTACAGGGATAGTTATGCTAGTTAAGGGCGATTTAATAACAATACGGACTTCTGAAGGTTTTGATATGGATTTTACTGCATCTGAATTGATGCATACTGAAGGAATAAATTCTATTAAAGTAAGTAATATTGAAGTTGCACAGGTGAAGGCAGTCAAGGAACAGTCAGGGAAACCAAAAATAAGGAAAGTTAAAGCAAAAGAGCGCAGCGCTCCTAAAATGGAAGTAGATTTACATATTCATCAACTGGTTTCTTCCTCAAAGGGGATGACTAATTATGATATGCTGAATATACAAATGGAAACGGCTAAAAGACAGCTTGAATTTGCCATTCGCAAGAGAATACAAAAGGTGGTTTTTATTCATGGAGTGGGGGCAGGGGTTCTTAAAGAAGAATTGAATTATTTATTTAAGCGATACGAAAATGTAAAATACTATGATGCAGATTATCAAAAATATGGTTTAGGCGCTACTGAAGTCTATATTTATCAGAATTCGTGAATAGATTATTCTTGCGTGGTTATTGTGCCAAAATCATTAATAGTCAGGTCTGAAATTCGCAGACCTTCCGAATTTACCAGTGAAACTCCACTTAATTCAATTTTATGCTCGTAGACTGTGGTATCGCTTTCACTTTGAACCGTTGTAATAAATACCTCGCCCCCTTCACCTTCGAACTCCTCCACAACTGTTGGTGAGATTGGTGGTACTGCATCACAAAAATAATTTTTAGAAATATCCTCGGAAAAAGTCCGGTATACTAACTGGGATTGCCCCGGAATCGCACTCCTAATAGTGTCTGCAGAAACTTCATTCTTTAAGACATCACTTTGCAATTCAAGAATTAAAGCATCGGTTGTATTGAGTTTAAAGAATAGCGTACTGTTAATAGTTGTAGTAGATTCACAGAATGTGATACTGGTATCGTTAAAATCTATCGTTTCAATTACTAAATCCCCGTCATCGCATGCGTTGAAAAAGCACAAAATAAAAATTAACAATACTCTCTTCATGCCTCAAATTTAAATGAATTTAAGGCTATTATCCTAGTGACTTGAGTTGATTTTATGAAGAGTTTAAGTTTATTTCGATTATTTTTGATTTTGTTTCTCATTATAAAGCTTGTTCATGCCAAAGATCTATTTTGATAATGCCGCTACCACCCCCGTTCGGAAAGAGGTAATTACAAAAATGAAGGATGTCCTGGTTAACTCTTATGGTAACCCTTCTTCTACGCACGGATTTGGAAGAAGTGCCAAGACGGAAATAGAGCAAGCCCGCAAAACAATTGCTAAATATTTGAACGCGCAAGCTTCTGAGATTATTTTCACTTCGGGAGGAACCGAAGCAGATAACATGATATTAAGAAGTGTAGTAAAGGACATGGGAGTGCAAACTATTATTACTTCAAAAATAGAGCATCATGCTGTGTTGCATACGGCAGAGGCCTTACAAAAGGAGTTTGGTATCCAAATTGAATTCGTTAAGCTTGATAGTTTTGGCAATCCCGATCTTAAGCATTTGGAAAAGTTATTATTGGCAGATGATTCAAAAAAAATTGTTAGCCTGATGCATGTAAACAATGAAATCGGGAATATTTTAGATATTCAAGAAATAGCGATACTATGCAAGGCCAATGGTGTACTTCTCCATTCAGACACGGTACAATCTATAGGTCATTTTAAATGGGATGTACAAAAAACCCCGATTGATTTTATGGTAGCCGCAGCTCATAAATTTCATGGTCCCAAAGGGGTTGGGTTTGCTTTTATAAGAAAAAACACAAATATAGAACCCCTGATATTAGGAGGTTCACAAGAACGCGGATACCGTGCAGGAACTGAACCAATTCACAATATTGTCGGGTTAAAAGAGGCGTTTGTTGCAGCCTATGATAATCTGGAAGAGGAAAAACAATATATCAGCAGTATTAAAGAATATTTTATTAAAAAAATAAAAGAAGCTTTACCTGAAGTTAAATTTAACGGTTATTCGGGAAATTTGGAAAGGAGTACTTATACTTTGGTGAATGTTTGCTTACCTTTTAGTAAAGAGAAATCTCAAATGCTGCTTTTTCATTTGGACCTAAAGGGAATTGCTTGTTCGGAAGGTAGTGCTTGTCAATCTGGCGCCAGTGGCGGGTCACATGTACTGGCGGAAATTTTATCTGATGAAGAACTGCAAAAGCCCTCTGTGAGGTTTTCATTTTCAAAATATAACACAAGTGAAGAAGTAGATTATGTTATAGAGATTTTGAAAGATTTTAGTCGGGCTTAGAATTTTTTTTCATTCTTAACCTTTCTTTGTCATATGGAAATTTGCGCACCAGTTTTTTCATCAATTTATCAATCAGTTCGGCCGTATTCCTTCCTGATTTTTTATTGATTTCATTCTCGTATTTCCAAAGTAATTTCCCTGTTTTTCCATCACTTATTTTAATGCCGATTCTACCATAATTAGAATCACCAATGAAATAGTCTATAACGCTAAATTCAACCGGGATTCCTTCTGAAAGAAGGATATTTAAATCCAAATTCCCGCTTACTATAGCGTCTGCCTCCAGAATTTCAGCAAGCTCTTTTATGGTATAAATATCTATATTATGGTAAGATATATTATTTTGGGCGAGTATGGCATTGGTGTTTTTAATATTTTGAAAATCAACTGTGAATTTCTTCTTTTTCTGGCCAAGGCCAAAATAGGTCTCCAGGGCATCCTGTACCGCATACCCCTCATTTTCTGCCAGCTTTTTTGATTCCTCATTGGTAATATTTTCTTCTAATGCAAGATGAGTAACGAAGGGAATAATAGCCAGCACATGATGATCCTTACTCAGGGCATCAAATTTAGTACTTTCGTAAACATTTTTTTGGGCATTGATAAAAGTGCCGCAGGCAAGAAGGGTAATAAAGAGTAATTTTTTCATTCTTTTTTAACTAAAAACGCATACCTAGTTTCAGGTTAAACACACGGGATGTCATATAATTGGGAACTGCAAACTCCAGTTTACTATCCACATCTCTTACCCATGTGTTAGTTATGGAATTTTGATTGTCAAATAGGTTGTAAATCTCAAAACCAATATTTAATTCTTCAAAGCTATATAACCAGTGTCCTTTTGGGTATTGTTTATTTAATCCTACAAAAATATAGGAAATACCTAAATCTGCACGTTTATAATCTCTTAATCTATTCTGAAAATTATAAGGATCGGCATAACTTGGAGAACCTCCGGGTACTCCGGTGTTGTAAACAAGATTCAGGTACATCCTTAAACTGGGTATGGTAGGGATGTAATCCTGCCACAATATACCTATTTGAAACCTTTGATCTGTTGGTCTTGAAATGTACCCTCTATTATCAATATTTTCTTCGGTTTTAAGGAAACCAAGGCTTACCCAGGATTCTGTTCCGGGAACGAATGCACCATTCATTCTCATATCAAATCCATAAGCATAGGCCTTAGCATTATTTGCCGCGGCATAACGAATTCTGACATCATCAATGATGTATGGATTTACATTGGTCAAATTCTTATAATACAATTCGCTCAACAGTTTAAATGGCCGGTTCCAGAGTTCAAAGCTATATTCGTTGCCAAATACAAAATGTACAGATTTTTGTGCTTTTACTTCTGGTTGAATTGTACCGGTAGGATCTCTTAATTCACGATAAAATGGGGGTTGTTGATATACCCCTGCCGCAATTCTAAATAGCATATCTACCTTCCATGATGGTTTAATTGCAAACTGTCCTCTTGGGCTAAAAATGATCTGAGAATTACTGGAAAAACCTTCTCCGCTTACCGTCCAGTATTGGGTTCTGAATCCTAAGTTATAATAAATGTTATTACTATTCCAAAGTGTTCTTCGGCTATATTGAAGATATCCGGATAAACGATTTGTTTTTACAAAATTCAAGGCAGAAACAGATGTGTAAGGTACTATTGATGCGTTAAAAGGTTCTTGCGGTTGATTATTTATAAACTCATCAGTTGGGGGTCTTACTGAATAACCTAAAGAGTCCAAAAATTCAGATTCACGAATTTGATCTCTAAAGTCTTCATGGGTATATTTTACACCCCATTCCCAGGACTCTTTATTTTTATCGAGTTTGCCTTTGTGTGCCACATTCACTATAAGTGCGTCAAGGTCATTACGTGCCCTGTTAAACTGAGTACCTAATCCCCTTGTAGAGGTTAGCTCACCAAGATTATTGCTCCCGAGATCTGTGTCAATCTCACCTAATTCATATTGTGAAATAACATCGGAATACTCTTCTTCCGTCGTGTGGTAAACAGAAGTTATAAAACTAAGTGAAACACTCTCATTTACGTAATAGTCCGCTTTTAGTGCCCCAAAGCTGGTTTTATAATTATTATTTTCTTCTCCTTGATAAAACACCACCAGAGCCTTAGGGTCGCCAATTGTTCCAAAGTTGGTCTGCCTGGAAAGAGGAACATTTTTATAATCATTAACAGAAAGGTTTCCTAAAAAGTTAAGGCTAAATTTTCTGGAGAAATGGTAAGTAAGATAAGTTTGTAAATCTGCAAAAGCAGGAGTAAAATTCGTATTGGTTTGCTGGCTATTTACAAGAAGACTATTGTTTCTGTATCGGAGGCCGGTTACACTTGTAAAATTCTTATTTTTAGATAAGGTTTCAAGCGTAATACCTCCTCCAAGAAAACTGGCCTCCAAATTTAATCCAAATTCTGTTGGATTTTTATAGGTAATATCCAAGACAGAAGAGAGCTTATCCCCAAAATGGGCCTGAAATCCGCCAGCTGAGAATTCCAGATTTTGGACCATATCACTATTCACAAAACTTAATCCTTCTTGCTGGCCTGAGCGCACAAGAAACGGGCGGTAGACTTCAATATCATTGATATAAACCAGGTTTTCGTCATAATTCCCACCGCGTACAAAATACTGCGTACTTAGTTCGTTATTGGAAGAAACTCCCGGAAGCAACTTCAGCACATTTTCCACACCAGCATTGGCTCCGGGAATTTTCCTTACAAGTTTAGCGGAAATGGTGGTTATACCTTCAGCGCTTTTTTCTCCGGTGGCCGTAACTTCAACACCATCTACCTGAATTACATCAGTTTTCATTACCGGGTTGAATTCAAAAGTCTCATTAGTGGTGAGGATTAAATTCTCCAGGATTACATTTTTATGACCTAAATGAGTAAAAATAATTGTTATTTCCTTGTCAGGAATTACTTCTAGTAAATAAAATCCGGTTGAATCCGTATAGGTACCATGACCCTTGGTAGTTATGTTTACATCGGATAATGGCTCATCATTCACTCCCAGAACTACCCCTGTTATTGATGCCTTTTGCCCGCTTACCAAAGTAAGCGAACCCAATAGAGTAAAAAGGAATAAGAGTTTAGAACACTTCAAAAGTTTATTTTCTGTAAAAACTACTGGTAAAGGTATTTGAATTCCCTACGTTATCTGTAACGATTACTTTAAGTTCACATTGCGTTTGATTTAGAATTTTATCATCAAAATTATAGGTAAGTGTTTTTGTTTTTGGTTCGTATTCCATTAATATCCATTCACCATTTAATGTGGCAGAATAAGTGTCAATGCCACTTAAATCATCAGAAATCGTAAGACTGAGATAACGGTAGTTATTTAACCATTGCTTTTCCTTAAAGTTCTTAGAGCGTATTTTTGGTTGAATTGTATCCTTCGCGAGGGTATACGTCCCAAGGCTTCTGGTTCTGGTTGTAAAGGTTGTCCCTCTTTTAAAAGTGGTCATATAATTAGCCTTCTTTTTTCTGTCGAGACGAGCTATGAACATTTTCTTTCGCTGCTGTGGAAGATATTTAGTAACATCAAAAGTTATTGTAAATTTTTTGTGTGCCGGGATCCTATTATTGTGAATCACAACTGTATCCTTACCTTTTTGGAGGTCCATATAAAAATTATCATAAAAGGTATTTGCCGGAAAATAGACTTTTGCTGCACCCAGGTCATAATTATTAGGTTGTTTAGCAATAATAAAATAATCTGTCTTCAATTCATTCTTAATAACAAGTGGCTGCTGTCTTTTTCCTTCAACAGGAATAATAAGTCTTACCAGATTATCCTGCAGATCCTTTATAAGGATTTCCACCTTGTAATTAAGTCCTTCTGCAACAGCAATTTTTCCTTCATTGTATAGTTGTTTATATATTTCAAGTCGATTTCCCGGCACAATAAAGCAGCGTTGTATGCGCTGGTTATATTTCCCTAAATGGTCGTAATCTATCAGAGTATTGATATAGCGGGTTTCTTTAAATGAGAACGATTCAAAATTAAAATCGGTGTAAATTTTTCCATTCACTAATTGTTGAACAGAATAGATTCCATTTTTATTGGCCGCGAGATCTTGCCTGTCATAGGTGTTTACACCAAAACCAATTGTTCCGGAGGCGTAGACTTTATCTGCCAGGTAAGATCCATCCTTTTGTTTGTTGAATTTAATTTGAATCTTCTTACTGCTTCTATTTACCTGTGCTTCTTTAGACAATGGATAAGCAAATAAACTAACAAGAGTTGGATTGGTGGCATCCCGCACCTCTAAACCATAAAGAAGTGGGTTAGTTGGTTTTTCAGAAATACTACTTCTTATTTCAAAATGCAGATGAGGCCCCGAAGAACCTCCAGTGTTTCCGCTATAGGCTATAAGCTGATCTTTTAAGACCTTAATGTCACCATAATCCGGAAATACTTCAACTTCATATGACTTTTTCTCATATTGAACCCTTTTAATAAAAGATTCAATTTCCGGCGAAAACTTTTGAAGATGTCCATATACCGAAGTATAACCATTGGGATGGGCAATGTATATAACTTTTCCATATCCCCAAAGTCCTATTTTTATTCTTGTTACCGTACCATTTCCTATGGCATACACGGGCAACCCCTGTCGCTGTTGGGTTTTAATATCAATACCAGAATGAAAATGATTTGATCGTAATTCACCAAATGTACCTGCGAGTACTAAGGGTATATCCAAAGGAGGCCTGAAAGTGTTTAGGGGGTACTTTTCCTGACCCAAACCAGTAAGAGCGGAAAGAAGAAGGAGGCTTAAAATAAGTATTCTCATAGCTGCTAAGTTGATGCGAATTTAATTAATACGAGCTAAACTTGGAAAAAAGGTCTGTTAACAACCATAATTTTCTTTAATAATTATTTCAATTTGTGGAATAGTCCTATTCATTGGATTTAAAGTATTACTTCAGGAATAATTGCAAAAACTATTGCGAAGTCGTTTGAGGTGTGTTAACTTTGTGTAAAACGTATTGTAATTTGCATATGAGCGAATTGGTTGAAATCGTTGATTCCTTAGAGAATAAAATTAGCAAGCTCCTACACAAAATAGAATTGCTAAATCAGTCTAAAATAAAATTGGAGCAGGAAATTGTTAATCTTAAAAATGAGGATGAGACAATAAAGAATACCATTTTGGAATGGGAAGAAAGATATAATTCTCTCAAGCTTGCAAATTCAATGCTGGGCAGTGATAATAATAAAACTGAAGCAAAGCTCAAAATAAATACATTAGTTAGAGAGTTGGATTATTGTATAGCTCAACTTGCTGAGTAGTGTTGCTAAGAAATATGGGAGAGAAGCTGAAAATAAAGCTCTCTATCGCAGATAGGGTATATCCTTTGACCATTGACCCGAGTCAGGAAGAAGGACTAAGAAAGGCTGCAAAGAATATAGAACAGCTTGCCAAGAAATTTGAGCAAAATTATGCCGTTAGGGACAAACAAGATGTCTTGGCCATGTGTGCCTTGCAGTTTGCCTCCAAGATTGAACAAAAAGGCATAGATAATACAGAGGATACCAAAGAAGTTGCGGAACGTTTAAGAGCGTTGGATCAGCTGGTAAACTCTAAGCTTAGTATAAAATAAGTTCTTTAACATAATACAAAGTTACTGCCCACATTGGTATTTAATTTTTGACGAACTCAACACTAATTTGTTTGAAAAGGGTGAGTTTAAGTTGTAAAAGCAAGCCTTCTTGTAAAGGATCCTTGATCAATTTGTTAGCCCTAAACCTGTTTATAGGAGTTTGTACAGAACTTCACCAATGTGGGTTTTTTATTTAAAATTGGTTTTGAATCATTTTGAGGCCTGATCTCAATTTGTTTTTTCCTATTAGGGATTAGCAATAATAGTTTTAAAGTCACATTACTTAGTGATTGCGCACATAATTTTCAGGCGTTGCGTTCATACTTTAACTAGAGGCAGGGAAGTATTAATTATTAAAATAGGTTATGGATATTACAACGATTGCAATAGCAGCTATAGTTGGTTTGGTAATAGGATTAATTGTTGCAAAAGTCTTAGAGAAAGGTAAGGCATCGAAGACCGTTGCAAATGCGAAAAAAGAGGCGAATTCTATCTTAAAAACCGCCAATATTGAAGGCGAGAACATTAAAAAAGACAAGATATTTCAGGCTAAAGAGAAGTTTTTAGAATTAAAGGCAGAACACGAGAAAGTAATCATAAACAAGGACAAAAAGATTGCTGAATCGGAAAAACGTACACGGGATAAAGAATCACAAATTAGCGGAGAACTGGCTAAGAATAGAAAGCTAAACGAACAGCTTGAAATTAAACTCAAAGATTTCGAGCATAAATCTGGAATTTACGATAAAAAACAATCTGAACTTGAAAAACTTCATAAAAGACAGGTTCAACAGTTAGAGGTTATCTCCGGCTTATCCGCGGAAGATGCAAAAAGCCAGCTCCTTGAATCTTTAAAGGAAACTGCAAAAACAGATGCAATGGCTTATTTGCAGACCACAATGGAGGATGCTAAGCTAACAGCGCAGCAGGAAGCCAGGAAAATCGTCATAAACACAATTCAGCGCATTGGTACTGAAGAAGCTGTTGAAAATTGTGTATCTGTATTCAACCTTGAATCTGATGATGTTAAAGGTCGTATTATTGGAAGGGAAGGACGAAATATCAGGGCACTGGAAGCTGCTACAGGAGTGGAAATCATTGTTGATGATACCCCTGAGGCCATCATACTTTCCTGCTTTGATTCTGTACGAAGAGAAGTGGCCCGACTGTCCTTACATAAACTAGTTACAGATGGAAGAATTCATCCGGCCAGGATTGAAGAGATTGTACGAAAAACTGAAAAGCAAATAGAACAAGAAATTGTTGAGGTTGGTAAACGCACGGTTATTGATTTGGGCATTCATGGATTGCATCCGGAATTGATTAAAGCCGTGGGTAGAATGAAATATAGATCTTCATACGGACAGAACTTATTACAGCACTCCAGGGAGGTAGCAAAACTTTGTGGGGTAATGTCCGCAGAATTAGGGTTGAATCCAAAAATAGCGAAGCGAGCTGGTTTATTACACGATATAGGAAAAGTACCAAATACAGAAGTTGAGGTAGAAACACCTCATGCCATTTTAGGGATGCAATGGGCTGAGAAATTTGGAGAAAAACCTGATGTTTGTAATGCCATAGGTGCACACCATGATGAAATAGAAATGAAAACCCTTATATCACCTATTGTACAGGTATGTGATGCTATTAGTGGTGCCCGTCCCGGAGCAAGAAGACAGGTGCTGGATTCTTATATTCAAAGGCTAAAAGATCTTGAAGATATCGCTTTGGCTTTTGGAGGTGTTCAAAAATCCTATGCCATTCAAGCCGGAAGGGAATTGAGAGTTATTGTTGAAAGTGAAAAAGTAAGTGATGAGAAAGCAGCACAGCTTTCTTTTGAAATCTCTCAGAAAATTCAGACAGATATGACCTACCCGGGTCAGGTAAAGGTTACCGTAATACGGGAAACACGTTCGGTTAATGTAGCCAAATAAGGAGTTTTCTCAAACGAATTTAAAAACGAGCTTTAAGCTCGTTTTTTTGTTTCATATTTATTTGCTTGTCCTGGAAAAGGACATTCGTATATAATGGCAGCCATTTTAATCAACGACAAACTTAAAACCGGCGGTAATAATTCCTGCGCTTAAACCAGTATTTCTTTTGTAATAATTATACCTTAAATCAATACTCTTTAAACCTACTTTCAATTTGTGTTGTTTCATAATTATGTTGGTATAATTAATGCCGAAACCAAATTGATTTGCATTGTAATCAGACAAATCATAATCTGAAGTATAGAATTGCGAGGTGGAAAGATGTTCATTATATGGGGCAAAATAATCTGCGGCCTTTTGGTTGTAAAAGCGATATGAAGGATATAAAGTAAATTTTTCCGCAATTTTTACAGGGACTTCAATACTTAGCGTGTTCGAATTTATCCCCCAATCATCAAAATAATATCTATAATATGATCGAACAACCAGATATTCATTGATAAAAAAGTTAAGTCGGCCCCCGAGTGCTACTTTAAACCTGGAGTCCGGTAAGCGTTCAATATCATCCGCCAGATGGAAATTATCAATAAAAGAATCTGCAACATCACTAAAATAGACCCGTTGAAAAGGAGTGGAAAGCAAACCTTGCTGCAGAACAAAATCGGCTAAAAAAGCTCCTTGTATGTTTTTGGAAAGGATTTGAGACAAACCAACGCCAAAAGAATAGGAATTTCTATTCTCATCCGTTAAAACAGTAAAAGACGGATTGTAATCAGGATTTCCTGTAATGGTATTTTCTATAAATAAAAAATCATTCAATCCCCTGCCACCCGGGGCAAAGGGACGAAGTTCATAGGGGTATATAACCTTCCATTTATCAAGAAATACATTTGCACTAAATCCAAGTTCTGTATTTTTCTCATTAAACAACCTGGTATAACTACCTCCAAAACCCAGAGAGGTGTAATCGTACTCCGTAGAAAATGAAAGTTTTCCGCTCCAGATAGAATTTCTGTCATCCGAACTATGGCTGTAATTTCCTGTTAGATTAAACCATGTATCACTCTGCGAAGCACCAGAGGCCGCAATAAAGGGATCTGCAAAACCTTTGTCAAATGGATTAATATTACTGGAAGAGGCAGAGGTATATGCCGAAATACCAGCATCCACTGTTAGCACGTCATCATCATTTATAGGGATTGATACTACAAAAGTTCCGGTAAAATCTGTTAATTCTTCCGTCCCAAGGCCTCCTGTTACCGCAGCATTATTGCCATCCTGGGAGTAATAACTAGATAAAATGTCTATTTCAGCGGTTTCTAAAACCCGTTTTTTATAATCCCCTGCATTTTCTCCCTGATTCTGAGCATGGCAAATACCGAAGACCATAAAGAGAAAAATAAAAATAATGAGTTTATATATGGTCATAGTTTTTCTATAAAAGGATTGAGCTGAATCACTCTCATCCCCAAATTAATTGCAGCCACATCCACCCCCCGTTTTACCGCCATTTGCACCAACTGCGGCTTCGCGATAGGAATGAAAAATTGTAATATTTCTGTCGCATAACTTTTCGGATAGCTCCATATCGGGATCATTAATATTTACTTTTTCATATCCCTTTACTGCAACACAGCTACTTAAAACTATTGGGATACATGCTGCAAAAACAATTTTTTTAATCATATCCTGTCTATTTCTATATTATCGGAAGTAAATACTTTCCCTTTTTCGTCGATAATTACGCACTCAACTTTTGGTAATTGATTAATTCTGTTTAAACCTGTTTCAATGCCCATTACAAATACAGATGTTGCAAGAGCATCTGCCAATTCTGCTTTTGGAGCAAATACTGTAACGCTCAAAATACCGGTAGCGGGATAACCTGTTCGTGGGTCAATAATATGCGCGTATCGAATACCGTTAAATTGCACAAATTTTTCATAATTACCCGAAGTTACCACAGCACCATCGGAAATTGGCAACACGGCCGCTGCCTTGGTTTTATTTAACGGATTTGTAATAGCTACTGTCCATTCATTACCATTAGGCTGTCTGCCCCATGTATTCATGTCTCCTGAAGCATTAATAATACCTGCCTGTACGTTGTTTTTGAGTAATAAGGCTTTTGCCTGGTCTGCTGCATATCCCTTCCCTATGGCCCCGAATCCAATTTTCATTCCTTTATCTTTAAGGAAAACCGTTTTATTCCTGGAATCCAGAATTATTTTTTGGAATCCCACCTTAGCAACGGATGACTCTATTTCCTCTTTTGAGGGCATTTTCTTCATACTACCGTCAAATTTCCAGATTTTGTCCATAGACGCATAACTTATATCAAAAGCGCCATCGGTTAAACCTGAAAGACCTATAGCCCTT